>Ga0160470_100754_pt1 | contig 10225 bp, 9 predicted proteins | sample HID1973I_E11MG_FD_108214 | JGI IMG/M metagenome (GOLD analysis project Ga0160470, IMG submission 108214) | Enriched mosquito-associated microbial communities from UW Madison campus, WI, USA - HID1973I_E11 MG | ecosystem: Host-associated > Arthropoda: Insects > Digestive system > Unclassified ... | reverse complement strand
GAAAGGGAGGCGGAGGGGAATGGGAGTCGAACCCACCCGGCGGCGCATGGCACCACCCACCGGGTTTGAAGCCCGGCCGTCCCACCAGGGACGCTTCCCCTCCATGAATCGTCGGCAGCGCGACATGGCTCATGTCGCCTGCTCCGCAAACAGCATCGAATCGCTGCGCAGCTTGTGCACGTCGCCCACGCGGCGCAGCAGGCCGACACGGTCGAAGTATTCCAGCACCTGGATGGCGCGCTTGCGGCCGAGCGCGGTGGCGTCGCGAAAGCGCGCCGCCGTGATCTCGCCGCCGCCCTGCCCCGCCACCTCGCGCAGGATGGCCGCCAGGCGCGCGGCGCTGGCCGGCGCGTAGTACAGGTCCTTGGCCATCTGGTGCAGTTCGCCGCGCTGGGCCAGCCGGGCCAGCGTGGTGCGCATCAGCGTTTCGTTTTCCTGCACGGCCTGCGCCAGGTCGCGCACCCAGCTGCCCTCGAAGCCGGCCTCGGCCATCAGCGGCGCCACCTTCTGCGCGAGCCGTTCATCCGTGGCCGACAACTTCAGGCCGTGCTCGGGCAGGTGCACGAAGGCGCCGCGCAATTCGATCTGGCCGTCGGCCCGCAACGCGGCCAGCAGTGCGCGCCACAACGGCTCGGGCAGGCGCGGCGCGGCCAGGCGGCGCAGGCGCGCGGCCTCGGGGCCGAGCGCGTTTGGTTCACGCTGATGAAATGCTGCCAATGCCGCCGGCACGGCGGCACGCGCCGCCTGGTGATGTGCCGCGCCGAGCACCCACTCGCCCTGCGTCGCGTCGGTCAGCCGCAAAGCGCCTTCGGGCAAGGCCGGCAAGGGCTGGCTGCCCCAACCTTCCGCCAGTGCCCAGCGCCGCAACGAAACGCCGAAGGGCGAGGCGGCCACCAGGCCCGCGAGCCGAGCCTCTGCGGTCGGCTGCGCCCATGCGTGCAGTTCGGCCAGTCGCTGTGGCGTGCGCCGGTAGCGGGCGGGTGCAAAGGGATCGAGCACGCGGCCACCGGCCAGGGTGCGGACGGCGGAGTTGTCGCGCAGCACCACGCGGTCGCCACGGCAAGCCGCCATCGGTTGGCGCAGCACCAGTTGCACCAGCGCGCTGGCGCCGGGCGCCAGGGCCTGCGCAGTCGCGTCGTCACCCACCTGCAGCACGGCCACGCTGCCGATCAGGTCAGCAGCGCCGATGTGCACATGCACCGGCGTGCCCGAACGCAGCGCCTTCGCTTCCTCGTGCCACACGGTGAGCAGCGCGTCGAAGCGATCGGTGGGCGTCGCGCTCTGCGGCGCCACCAGCCACTGGCCGCGCGTCACCTGTTCCTTGGCGATGCCGGCCACCGCCACGGCGCAACGTTGTCCGGTCTGCGCTTGTGCGACGGCGCGGTTCTGCGCATGCAGGCTGCGCACGCGGGCCGTCAAGGCTGCTGCCGCAGGCGTCAGCGCCAGCTCGTCGCCGACCGCGACCTGCCCGCTGTGCACCGTGCCGGTGACCACCGTGCCGACGCCGTCGAGCGTGAAGGCGCGGTCGATCGCCAGGCGAAAGGCGGCGCCATCGGCGGCATGCGGCGGCTGCGTGCGGGCGGCATCGAACAGCAGGTCGCGCAGCGCTGCCACGCCCTCCCCGGTGTGGGCCGACACCGCCAGCACGGGCGCGCCCGCCAGCGAGCTCGGTGCCAGCAGCGCTTGCATCTCGCCGCGCACCTGCGCCACGCGCTGCGCATCGACGCGATCGACCTTGGTCAGCGCCACTGCGCCACGCGTGAGTCCCAGCAGCGACAGCACCGCCAGGTGTTCGCGGGTCTGCGGCATCACGCCGTCATCGGCCGCCACCAGCAAGAGCGAGAAGTCGATGCCGGTGGCGCCGGCCAGCATGGTGTGCACCAGCCGCTCGTGGCCCGGCACGTCGATGAAGCCGATGCGCCCGCCCGCCATGCCCGGCACGTCGAGAAAGGCATAGCCCAGCTCGATCGAGATGCCGCGCTTCTTCTCTTCCGGCAGCCGGTCGGTGTCGACGCCGGTGAGCGCACGCACCAGCGTGGTCTTGCCGTGGTCGATGTGGCCCGCGGTGCCGACGATCATGCGAGGCGTTCCCGCAGCATCGCCAGTTGGTCGACAAAGGGCGCGCTGTCTTCCAGGCAGCGCAGATCGAGCAGCAGGCGATCGTCGGCGATGCGGCCGATGACGGGCAGCGGCAGGCTGCGCAAGGCCGTGGCGAGCGCGTCGAGCGCCGTGCCGGTGCCCTTCTTCGCCGTGCCCACAGGTTGCAGCGCCAGGCCCGCCGACGGCAGCCGATCGACCGGCAGCGAGCCGGAGCCGATCTGGCTTTGCAAGGCCACCACCTCGACTGCGAAGCGCGGGGCCACGGCGGCGGCCACCTGCGGCGCCAGCGCGTTTGCGAGCGCGGCAATGGCCTCCGTCGGGCGTGTCAGCAGGCGCAGCGTGGGCAGGTCCTGCGCCAGGCGCTCGGGCCGCAGGTAGAGCGCCAGGGTGGCTTCGAGCGCGGCCAGCGGCAGCTTGCTCATGCGCAGCGCGCGCTTCATCGGGAACTTGCGGATGCGCCCCACCGCCGCCTTGCTGCCGACAATCAGCCCAGCCTGCGGGCCGCCCAGCAGCTTGTCGCCGGAGAAGGTGACGACGTCGCAGCCCGCCGCCAGCATCTCCTGCGGCAGCGGCTCGCGCGGCAGGCCCCAGCGGGCCAGGTCGACCAGCGAACCGCTGCCCAGGTCGGTGGCCAGCGGCACGCCGCGCGCATGCGCAATGCCGGCCAGCGTGGCCTCGTCGACCGCCGCCGTGAAGCCCTGCACCGCGTAGTTGCTGGTGTGCACCTTCATCACCAGCGCCGTGTGCTCGTTGATGGCGCGTTCGTAATCCTGCGGATGCGTGCGGTTGGTGGTGCCGACCTCGACCATGCGCGCGCCGGCGCTGGCCATCACGTCGGGCATGCGGAAGGCGCCGCCGATCTCCACCAGTTCGCCGCGCGAAACGATCACTTCGCGCTCGCGCGCCAGCGCGGCGATGGTCAGCAGCACCGCCGCCGCGTTGTTGTTGACGACGGTGGCCGCCTCGGCGCCGGTGATGCTGCACAGCAGCTCTTCGACCAGCGTGTCGCGATCGCCGCGTGCGCCGGTGGCCAGGTCGTACTCGAGGTTGTTGGGCGCCGTCATCACCGCGAGCAGCCGCGCCAACGCGGCATCGGCCAGGATCGCGCGGCCGAGGTTGGTGTGGATGACGGTGCCGGTGAGGTTGATCACGGCGCGGATGCGCGGTGCCAGGCGGGCCTGCACGCGTTCGGCCAGCGCGGCGCCGAGCGCGTCGGGCTGCACGCTCGCTGCGTCCAGCGCGCCAGCCAGCGCGCGGGTGCGCAAGGCGTCGAGCAGGCATCGCGCTTCTGCGGCCACCAGCGAATGGCCGTGCTCGGCCAGCAGCGCGGCCACGCCGCCCAGCCGCAGCAGCTTGTCGACCGAAGGCAGATCCTGGGGCCTGGCCTTCGAGCCGTGAACCACGGACTCGTCGGTCGGCGCCATCAGCCGCCCCCGCCGTCGTCTGGCGCGGCCGGCGCCTCGGGGTCGCCGAACAGCAGCATCAGGTTGACGCCGTGGCGGCGATAGCCGGCCTCGGACACCAGCAGGTCGAGCGTGACGGTGGCCAGGTCGTCAGCCACCGGTTCGACCTGCGCGTCGCGCTCCATGTGCACGATCTTGAGGTAGTGGCCGCATTCATCGCAGGTCTCGGCCTCGATCGTTTCCTTGGCGCTCTCGCGCGCGGCCGGGTCGGCATCGGCCGGTTGCAGCGAGTGATAGTGAATGCCCTTGGTGCTTTCGCAATGGCTGCACTTGATGCGCACCATGTGCCATTGCGTCGCGCACAGCGAGCAGTGCAGGTAGCGGTAGCCGCCGGCGGTGGCGTCGATGCGCGAGATGCTGGCGGTGGGCCGGCTGCCGCAGCAAGGGCAGGCGGTGGCGTCGTCGGTGCGGCCGAAGGGCGGCAGGCGGTCGGCACCGCGCGCGTCGAGCGTGGCCAGCACCATGTGCGTCCAGTAGCACTGCAAGGCAGCCGCCACCAGCGGCGCGGCGGCCAGGTCCAGCCCCAGCATCACGTTGCTGAGCAGGCGGTCGGCCTGCGCTTCGAGCTGCGCATCGTCGAGCGTCTGCAGCGCCTGCACGCTGGCCTGCGCCGGGCTGCCCGCCAGGCGTGGCAGCAGGGTCTCGATCAGTTGATGAAAGCCGGTGCGCCAGGCCGGGTCGCGCGGCCAGTCGACCGCCGGCAAGGGCGGCATGCCGGCGCGCGAGGCGTTCTCCAGCGCGCTGGCATCGGGCAGCGGCACGGCGGGGCAGCGCTGCAAAATCTGGTGCTGCGCCTCCGCCAGTTCGGCCATGAAGATCAGGTAGTCGCGCATCGGGTGCGCGGCGGCGCGCTGGCGCAGGCGCAAGGCGCGCTCGGCAAACACCTCGGCGCGCCGCGGCATCTGCAGGAACGGCACCTGCTGGCCGGCGCGGACGGCGATTTCCTCGGGCGAGAGCAGTGGCGTGGCTTGGGTCAGGCTCATCGGTCGATTCTGCGCTCCGCCACGCTGGCCTGCTCGCGGATTTCATCGAACCACAGCGGATGGTGCTTGCGCGCCCAGCCCTCGCTCACGGTGCCGCGCGTCATGGCGCGCAGCGAGCCCTTGACCCAGATCGCGGCGTAGACGTGGACCACCACGCCGATCACCAGCACCGCCGCCGAGGCCGCGTGCACCACGGTGGCGATGCGCCGCAGCGTGATCGGGAAGTAGCCGGCGAACCAGGGCTGCCAGAACATGAAGCCAGTCAGCAGCAGCAACAGCAGGCACAGCGTGAACAGCCAGAACACGCCCTTCTGCCCGGCGTTGTACTTGCCCACCGGCGGCATGCGGTGTTCGGCGCCCTTGAGCAAATCACCCGAGTGGCGCACCCATTGCGTGTCGCGCGGCTTCCAGACGTTTTCATGCCAGACCTGGAAGAACAGGAAGATGAAGCCCAGCACCATCAGCAGCCCCAGGAAGGGATGCAGGATGCGCGTCCACGGCCCGCCGCCGAACAGGGCGGACAGGAAGAACAGCGCCGGGTGGAACAGGGCCAGCCCGGAGAGCCCGGCAAACACGAACAGCATGGCCACGGCCCAGTGGTTCATGCGCGTGGCGTCGGGATAGCGTTGGATGACGATGCGTGCCATGGTGCTGCTCCTCAAACGTCCGGGCGGTTGTCCAGCGGGCGCTCTGCAATTTCCACCGGCTTCTCGCCGAGCGACGGCTCGGGTTGCTCGTCTTCCTCGACCTCGAGCGGGCCGACCTTGTTGTAGTGGAAGAAGCCGACCACCGCGGCACCGATCATCCCGGCCAGCGCCAGCGGCTTGGCGGCGCCCTTCCACAGCGACACCCAGGGGCTGATCTTCGGATCGGCCGGCAGCCCGTGGTAGAGCTGCGGCTGGTCGCCATGCTGCAGCACGTACATCACGTGCGTGCCGCCCACGCCGGGCGGGTCGTACACCGCGGCCTGCGCGTAGCCGCGCTCCTTCAGGTCGACCACGCGCTCGGCGCCGTAGTCGTGCATGTCGCTCTTGGTGCCGAAGTGGATGGCGCCGGTCGGGCAGGCCTTCACGCAGGCCGGTTCCAGCCCCACGCCGACGCGGTCGGAGCACAGCGAGCACTTGTAGGCCTTGTCGTCTTTCTTGCTGATGCGCGGCACGTCGAACGGGCAGCCGGTGACGCAGTAGCCGCAGCCGATGCAGTGCTCGCTGATGAAGTCGACGATGCCGTTGCTGTATTGCACGATGGCGCCGGGCGAGGGGCAGGCCTTGAGGCAACCCGGGTCGGCGCAGTGCATGCAGCCGTCCTTGCGGATCAGCCATTCCAGCCGCATTTCCTCGGGCTGCGCGCCCTGCACCTTCATCTCCACTTCGGAGAAGCGCATCACCGTCCACGACTCGGGCGTCAGGTCGGCCGGGTTGTCGTACACGCCGACGTTGTTGCCGACGGTGTCGCGCAGGTCGTTCCACTGCATGCAGGCCACCTGGCAGGCCTTGCAGCCGATGCAGCTGCTGACGTCGATCAGCTTGGCCACCTCGGGCTGGTGGCGCGCCTGCGTGCTCGGCGTGGTGGTGGCCGAGCGGGCCTTGATGTCGAGGGATTGGAGAGAAGACATATGGCGGTCCCTATGCCTTTTCGATGTTGACGATGAAGGACTTGTACTCGGGCGTGTTGGTGTTCGCGTCGCCCACGAAAGGCGTCAGCGTGTTCACCAGGTAGCCCGGCTTGGCCTGGCCGACAAAGCCCCAGTGGTTGGGCAGGCCCACCGTGTCGACCTTCCTGCCGTCGACGTCGAGTTGCGGAATGCGCTTGGTCACCAGCGCCACCGCCTTGATGTAGCCGCGGTTGGACGAGACCTTGACCATCTCGCCGTTGGCGATGCCCTTGGCCTTGGCCAGCTCCTCGCCGATCTCGACGAACTGCTGCGGCTGGATGATGGCCGAGGTCTGGACGTTCTTGGTCCAGTAGTGGAAGTGCTCGGTCAGCCGGTAGCTGGTGGCCACGTACGGAAAGTCCTTGGGCGAGCCGAAGGCCTCCATGTCGCCCTTGAACACCCGCGCCGCCGGGTTGGCGCGCGCCTTGGGGTTGTTCGGGTGCATCGGGTTGTTGGCCAGCGGCGACTCGAAGGGTTCGTAGTGCTCGGGCAGCGGCCCCTCGGCCATGCCGGTGGGCGCGAACAGGCGCGCCACGCCTTCGGCCGTCATGATGTAGGGCTGCACGCGGTCGGCCTCGCCCGGGTTCGCGTCGGGCCGGATGTCGGGCACGTCGGCGCCGCCCCAGCTGCTGCCGCTCCACTGCACCAGCTTGCGCGTTCCGTCCCACGGCTTGCCGTCCGGTGCCGAAGAGGCGGCGTTGTAGAGAATGCGGCGGTTCGCCGGCCAGGCCCAGGCCCAGCCCAGGGTCTGGCCGATGCCCCAGGGGTCGGCGTTGTCGCGCCGCGCCATCTGGTTGCCCGCTTGCGTCCAGGCGCCGGTGTAGATCCAGCAGCCGGCGCTGGTGGAACCGTCGTCGCGCAGCAGGCCGAAGCCCGACAACTGCTCGCCGGCCTTGGCCAGCAGCTTGGTGTCGTCCTTCGGGTCCTTCAGGTCGGTGATGGCGCGGCCGTTGTATTCCATCGCCAGCTCTTCGGCCGAGGGGCTGTGTGGAATCTTGTAGGGCCAGGTCAGCTTGACGATCGGGTCGGGGAAGGCGCCGCCGTCCTTCAGGTAGGCGGTCTTCATGCGCTGGAAGATGTCGGCAATGATTTCCGCGTCGCCGCGCGCCTCGCCCGGCGGGTTGGCGCCCTTCCAGTGCCACTGCAGCCAGCGCCCGGAGTTGGTCAGCGAACCGTCTTCTTCGGCGAAGCAGGTCGACGGGAGGCGGAACACCGTGGTCTGGATCTCGGCGCTCTTCACGTCGTTGAGCTCGCCGTGGTTCTTCCAGAACTCCGAGGTCTCGGTGTTGAGCGGGTCGATGGTGACCAGGAACTTGAGCTTGGACAGCCCGCCGACGATCTTCTTCTTGTTGGGGAAGGAGCCCACCGGGTTGAAGCCCTGGCAGATGTAGCCGTTGAGCTTGCCCTGGCCCATCAGCTCGAAGGCCTGCAGCACGTCGTAGACCTTGTCGATCTTCGGCAGGTAGTCGTAGGCCCACTTGTTCTCGGCCGTGGCGGCGGCGCCCCACCAGGCCTTTTGCAGGCTGACGAAGAACTTGGGGTAGTTCTGCCAGTAGCTCATCTGGTTGGGCCGCAGCGGCTTGAGGGCGCGTGTCTTGTAGTAGGTGTCCAGGTCCTGCTCTTCGTCGCGCGCCAGCGAGAGATAGCCGGGCAGCGAGTTCGACAGCAGGCCCAGGTCGGTCAGGCCCTGGATGTTGCTGTGGCCGCGCAGCGCGTTCATGCCGCCGCCGGCAATGCCGATGTTGCCCAGCAGCAGCTGCATGATCGCGCCGGTGCGGATCATCTGCGAGCCCTGGCTGTGCTGCGTCCAGCCCAGCGCATACATGATGGTCATCACGCGGTTGCTGGTTGCCGTGCTGGCGATCATCTCGCACACCTTGAGGAACTTGTCCTGGGGCGTGCCGGTGATCCGGCTCACCATTTCGGGCGTGTAGCGCGCGTAGTGCGCCTTCATCACCTGCAGCACGCAGCGCGGGTGCTGCAGGGTCATGTCGACCTTGGCAAAGCCCTTCTCGTCAAGCTCGTACCCCCAGCTGCTGCTGTCGTAGCGGCGCTTGGCCTCGTCGTAGCCCGAAAACAGGCCTTCAGAGAAGCTGTAGGCCTCGCCGACGATGAAGGGCGCATTGGTGTAGTTGCGCACGTACTCGTGCTGCAGCTTGTCGTTGCTGATCAGGTAGTTGATGACGCCGCCCAGGAAGGCGATGTCGGAGCCGGCGCGAATCGGCGCGTAGTAATCGCTCATGGCGGCCGAGCGCGTGAAGCGCGGATCGACCACCACCAGCTTGGCCTTGCGCGTGTGCTTGGCCTCGATCACCCACTTGAAGCCGCACGGGTGCGCCTCGGCCGCATTGCCTCCCATGATCAGGACCAGATCGGCGTTCTTGATGTCCACCCAATGGTTGGTCATCGCTCCGCGGCCAAACGTCGGGGCCAGACTGGCCACCGTCGGACCGTGTCAAACGCGGGCCTGGTTGTCGAAGATCAGCATCCCCATCGAGCGCATCACCTTGTGCGTGATGTAGCCCGATTCGTTGGAGGATGCCGAGGCACACAGCATGCCGGTGCTGATCCAGCGGTTGACCGTCTTGCCGTCCGCATTGGTGGGAATGAAGTTGGCGTCGCGGTCGTCCTTCATGAACTTGACGATGCGCGACATGGCCTCGTCCCACGAGATGCGCTTCCACTCGCTGCTGCCGGGCTCGCGCACCTCCGGGTATTTCAGGCGGCTCGGGCTGTGCACGAAATCGAGCAGGCCGGCGCCCTTGGGGCACAGCGTGCCGCGGTTGACCGGGTGGTCCGGGTCGCCCTCGATGTGGACGATGCTGGCCGTGACGTTCTTGGCCCGGTCGCCCAGGCTGTACATGATCAGGCCGCAGCCGACCGAGCAGTACGGGCAGGTGTTGCGCGTCTCGGTGGTGCGCGCCAGCTTGAAGTTGCGCGCCTCGGCCAACGCGGCGGTCGGCGAGAAGCCCAGCGCCACCAGGCTGGACGCCGCCAGCCCGGCGCCGCTGACGCGGAAGAACTGCCTTCGGTTCATATCCATACGGAGAGCCTCCTGCGGCGAAGTACCGCGACTGACGTGATCGGCATGCACAAGATGGGGTGAAGGGGCGTCATGGCGCGTGCTACTTGCCCTTCGATTTGTCGTCCGGCGCGCTGGTGCCGTCGCCCCCGGTGGCTTCCGGCGCGCCGCCGCGGGTGGCGCCGCCGTCCTGCTTGCCGCCGGTCACCCCGCCAATGGCGGTGGCGCCCTCGGACGGGCCGGCGGGTGCGGAAGACGAGGGGATGTCGCCCGAAGCGGGCGCCACCGGCGCGGCGGGTGCGGCCGGCGCCGACGGTGTGCTGGTGGGCACCGAAACCGGTGCCGACGCCTCCCGCTCGCAGCCTGTCAAGGCGGCGAGGGCGACCGTGAGGCCGAGTTGAGCGTGCAGCAATCTCATTGGCTATTCCGAGCGTGGGGGAGTCGGTACAGTCCCGCGGGGACGCGTTTAGCTGCGGCAAGTTGGCAATACATGCGCACGCGTCACAAGAACTCCAAAACCCTTATGAACCAATTTGCATAGGGCAGGCAGGGCGCTGCGACCGCTGGTTTACAGTGCCGCATGCCCAAGCCGACGCCCTCCGCCCGCCCCTCCCCCGAAGCCGCCCGCGAGGGCGCCCGGCACGACGCGCCAGCCCCCGAAGGACGGGGCTTGCGGCGCCTGGTGCTGCTGGCCGCGATCGTCGCATTGGGCCTGGCGGTGGCCGGAATGCTGACCATTGCCCTGACCCAGATGGGCGCGTGAGCGCGCCCCTGACGCGCCGCTTGTAGGTCCGCGCCCACGCGCACCGCCTGCCTTCTCCCGCAGGGAAAACACCGAGGTCGGGGCTATGGTTCATCTGAAGCCCAGCACGGGCCTCGACTTACCTCCTCCCGACGCCCTCGGCGTCGTTGCCAGCGCCCCTCGGGGCGCTGCTTTTTTTGGTGGGTCGACAGCCTCAACAGCCCCGCTGCACGCGCCCTCGCGCTTGCCGTTTCAGGCAGG
>Ga0160470_100751_pt1 | contig 10265 bp, 5 predicted proteins | sample HID1973I_E11MG_FD_108214 | JGI IMG/M metagenome (GOLD analysis project Ga0160470, IMG submission 108214) | Enriched mosquito-associated microbial communities from UW Madison campus, WI, USA - HID1973I_E11 MG | ecosystem: Host-associated > Arthropoda: Insects > Digestive system > Unclassified ... | reverse complement strand
TGGAACGACAACGCCTGCGCTTCGGCTTGCAGCATCTGCTCCCAGCCCGCGAACTTCCACACTGCGTCGATAGCTGTCAGGATTCCCTGCGATACCGCGCCGTAAATCGGGATCGAGCTGCCGATCTTCAGTACGCCGTATTCGTGCAGGCTCTTTGGGGTTTTCACATGTTCGGCCAGCCAAGCGATTTTCTTGGTTGGGTCCTTGATGTTCGCGAGCGCCTTATCCATGTCGTCGGTGATAAACACGGCAATCTTCGCTTTCACATCCTTGGACGCAATGGCCATGTTGAATGCACCGATATTGCCGCTGGCGAAGCTTCCCGCCACCTGCCGTTCGGCGTATGCTGTCAACTGCCGGATCTGGTCGTTGCTCAGCGGCTTGTCGCTGCGCTTGCCTGCCTCAACGAGATTGCCGACGAACGTCTGTGCAAGGAATTTGATGGTGTCTCCCGCCTTGCCGCTGACATCGATCACGCCCACCGGCGTGCGCATCGTCACGCCGATAATCGCCATCCAGCGTGCGAGCGCGCGCTCGGCGGCGTTGTTGTTGTATTCGCGCAAGGCCGTGGCGATTGGAGCGGCAACGTGGACCAGCAAGCTGGCGACGGAGTCCGGTAGCAGCTTTCCATTGGTTTCCTGCTTCGCGGCGCGTGCTTTTGCCTTTGCGGCCCTCAGGCGCTCGGCCGTAGTCTTCAGTCTGCGTTGACGCAGGGTGTCGCCAATTTCCGCCGCCCCCATATCCATCGCCTCGGCGATGTCACGGACGGCGCTGTCGTAATCGGCCTTCGCCTTGTCCACCTCGTCTTGTGCCATAGCCGCCTTCACCTTCGCATCCCAGGCGGGCCTGAGCAGCGCCTGCATGTGCTGCTTGTACTGGTCCATCAGCGTTCCCCACAGTACTTTTTCCGGGTCCAGCGGCATGGCGGCCATCTCGCGGATCAGTGCGTCCTGGCGCAGCACCAGCGCTCGCAGCAGCAGATTGCTCTTGTCAGTGATGTCCCCCTTTAGCCATTGGAGGTAGACCGCGGCGCAGCCGTCGATTTGCTGGGTTGTGGCGATGCATCGCTGCAAGGTCTCCGCGTAGGCGTCGCCGCTTAGCGCATTGCTCCCATCGTGCGTGCAGTCGAGCTTGTTGGCGAGCAGGTTGCTCCGCATCCACGCGGCGTGGGCCTTCGCCAGGGGTTCGACGTGCTGGGCCTGGAGCGCGTCAGACTGCGTTTTGAACTCATTGCGCCACGCGCTATGGAGTTCCGGCTTGAAGCGGCGCAGATATTCGCCCCACGATTCATTCTGGGCAGACTGGATCGTCTGCGGCGAAGGATTCCGGATCGCCGCATCCATTTCCTGTTTTCTCTTGACGTCTTCCGGTGTGTCCGGCGGTGCGGCCATTCCCCCGCGCGACGCCGTGTCTTGGCTCGCAACTTCGTAGCTGACCTTGAGGTAGTCCGCAAGGACATCCGCCTTGTGGAACACTTGGAGTTTCACCTTTTCATCATTGGATTGCCGGAATGACTTGATGGCACCATCCAGTGCAGCCAGATTCCGGTGCGTGGTGGGATAGTTGCCGTAGCCGTTTTTCTTGTCGTACTTGCCGGCTGGCACGTACGTGTCCAGCAAGCGCTCCTGATGCCAGTGGATCAGGGCGGCGAGGTCCTGCGCAACGCCGGCGGGGTCGTCCAGTGCGATGATCGCGGCCTGCATGTCCGGGCTGCGACGCCGACAAGCTGATTGGGTGGCATCGGTTCGCCCTACGCGCCCACTAAAGTTGGGCGCGGAAGGCGGCATGAAGGCGCGGGGGCCGATGGGTGCCGATTTGGCGATAGCTACGTAGTCGGCCACGGTGGTGGCCAGGGCGCCGATCGGCACCGCATGGGGCGTGTTGCCCCGGGCGTTGCCGGCTGGCTTGCCTGGTGAGGTTTGGTGCGCCTTGGCCCACGCGCCCGCATCGAAGGCACGCATATGCAGTTCACGCAGCGGCTTGCCGGCGGCCCCCCTGTGCGCGTCCATGACGCTTCGCGTCCATTGCACGTCGGAGTAACCGAACCAGACGATGCCTGCCTGCGTGGCGTCCGGGATGCCGATGCATCCGGCGAGTTCCACGTGTCCGGCGTCACTGCAAGGCTTGAGCGATCTTGAGCTTTCCGATACGACGGTCGCCGCGGGAATGCTCCTGTAGTAGCCATCCTCTGAGATCCAGTAAGCGTCCATTCGATCGCGTTTTTCGTCATACACATACAGGTAGCCGCAGCGTAGCAAGCGGGTCGTGTAGCGCGCGCTGCCATGCAGCGTCAGGTCCTGCTTCTGGCCTTTGCCGACGCTGCGGGCGGTGTCTTCGACCTTCAAGGGCGCGGTAACTGCCGGCAGCCCCATGTCGATGGGCGCGACGGCATAGCGCACGGGCAGGATGAGCAGGCCACGCTTGTCGCAGTAGCCGCATGTCTTTTCGATGGCCATAGACGTCAGGTCCCCAAGGTTCGCGTGTTTGAACTGGCGGCAGGGGCGATGCGACGCCCCGCGCGCTGCACGGTAAACACTTTTCCATGGGGGGAAAACGGCCTTGCCCGACTATTCAGCCGTTTCTTGTCGAAGGTCGACCGTCCCGCAAAAATGAGACTTGTCGCATATGGCTATCGCGTTGCGCGTGCTAGCTACCCCAACAGCCGCCGCAGCTGCACCGCCACGTCCTCGGCGGCAGAAACCGGCAGCAGCGGCACGCCGATGCCGTGGTGCCAGTCGAACAGCGCCTGGCTGTGCTGGCTGGCGAAGCTGCCGATCTGGTCACGCAGCGCGGCGCGGCCGAAGCCTAGTTCCACCTGCAGCTCGCCGTCGCTGACCACGAGGTGGCCGGAATCGGGCAACTCCAGCAGGAAGGGGTCGTAGACCAGCACCGACAGCACGTCATTACGGCTGCGCAGCGCCAGCATCAGCCGGCGCGTGCGGTCGTCGGCGCCGTCGAAGTCGCTGATGACGATGACGAGATGGTCGTGGCCCGCCAGCCGCACCGCGCGCTCCAGCGCTGCGTTGAACTGGTCGGCGCCGCGCCGGGCGGTTGCCTCGGCATGCAGGCGGCGGTTATGGGCGACGAGGTCGCCCAGCAGGTGCAGCACGGCGTCCCGGCTGCGGCGCGGCGCGCTGGCGGTCAGGTCGGTATCGCCGAACAGGATGCCGCCGACGCGATCACCATCGGCCACGATGCGCCACGCGGCCAGTGCGGCCACTTCTGCCGCCACGACCGATTTCATCGCGCGCCGGCTGCCGAAGAACATGTTCATGCGCTGGTCCACCACCAGCAACACCGGGCGCTCCTTCTCCTCGGCATAGACGCGCACGTGCGGCTTGCCGGTGCGAGCCGTCACGCGCCAGTCCATGGTCCGCACATCGTCGCCGGGCAGGTAGCCGCGCACCTCCTCGAAGGCCAGCCCGCGCCCGCGCACCCGTGAGCCGTGCCGGCCGGACAGCAGGCTGTGCACCGGCTGGCGCGTGCGGAAGTGGAAGTCGCGGGCGGTGGCCTCCAGGGCGGCCAGCGCGTTCATGTCGACGTTGACGCCCGGCGTGGCGGTCGAGGGGGCCGGCCCGGCGCCAGTGGCGGCTCGGTCGCGGGCGGCGAAGTCGCGCGGCATGGTGGGGTGGCTGTCAGGCCACGGCCACGCGTTGCAGCAGGCGGTCGATCACCGCATCGGCGCTGACGGACGCGGCGTGGGCCTCGTAGGACAGGATCAGCCGATGGCGGAACACGTCGTGCACCACGGCCTGCACATCGTCCGGGGTCACGTGATCGCGCCCGCGCAGCCAGGCGATGGCGCGCGCCACCTTGTCCAGCCCGATCGACCCGCGCGGGCTCACGCCCACCTGAATCCAGCGCTTGAGGTCATCGTCAAACTGGCCCGGGTCACGCGTGGCCTGCACCAGCGCGACGATATAGCGCTCCACCGGCTCACTGACGGCAATGCCGTGGATGGCCGCCCGCGCCGCGAACACGGACTCGGGCGAGAGCTTGTCCGCCGGAGCGCCACCAGCGGCCTGCGGCGGCGGCGCTTCCTCGCTGCGCGCCAGCCGGATGATCTCGGCCTCCGCGCTGGCCTCGGGGTAGCCCACGTTCACATGCATCAGGAAGCGGTCCATCTGCGCCTCGGGCAGCGGATAAGTGCCCTCCTGCTCGATCGGGTTCTGCGTCGCCATGACCAGGAACAGCGGCTCGAGCTTGTGCGTCTGGCCGCCCACGGTCACCTGCCGCTCCTCCATGGCTTCGAGCAGCGCGGCCTGCACCTTGGCGGGCGAGCGGTTGACCTCGTCGGCGAGGATCAGGTTGGCGAAGATCGGCCCGGCCTGGAAGCGGAAGTCGCCCCGGCCGGCGTCCGTCACATAGATATCGGAGCCGGTGATGTCGGCCGGCAGCAGGTCGGGCGTGAACTGGATGCGCGAGAGCCGCGCGTCCAGATGGCGCGCCAGGCTCTTGATCGCCCGGGTCTTGGCCAGCCCCGGCAGGCCCTCCACCAGCAGGTGGCCATCCGCCAGCAGGCCAAGCAGCAGCCGTTCGATCATGCGCGCCTGCCCGACGATGGACTCGCCCATGCGGGCCTGCAGCGTGAGAATGTCGTCGCGGGCACTCATCGGCCGCCTCCGGTGAACCAGCGGTAGTAGGGATTGTCGGGGTCGGCCTGGATCGCCTCGGTGATGTGGTGGCTCCAGGCTTGCCGGTTGCCCTCGTAGGCGTCCAGGCCGGCGGCGTAGAAGGTCTGGAGGTTGTCGCGCTCGCGGCGGATTGCCTGTTGCAGGGCATCGTCGCCGCCGGTGAGCGGCGGGTCCGATTGCAGCGCCAGCAGCTCGCGCAGCACCGGCACGAACGCCTTCTGGCGCACCCAGCCGGTGTACTCGATGCGCGGGCGGTCATCGGTCACGGCGGGCGCGTCGCCGGCAAACCAGTCGAGGCCATCGCGGTCCGTAATGTAGGTGGCCAGCAGTGCCGCCGGCGAGGCCACGCCGACGGCGCGCAGCGCGCTGGCGACTTCGGGCTGCTGGAAGCGGGCGGCGATTGTCGGCGCATCGAGCTTCAGCGGTTCGGCCGAGCCCACCAGCAGCATCTCGTGGAGTTCGGTAGTCCAGAGCGAGGCATGCGGGAAGACGTCGAGGAAGCTGCGCACCAGCGAGCGGGTGTCGTCGCGGTTCTGGGTCGGCAGCGGCAGCCACTGGGCGACGATGCCGCCCGGTTGCAGGCGGCTGGCGGCCAACTGGTAGAACTCGCGCGAATAGAGGTTGACCACGCCGCTCGCGGACGGCGGCGGCGGCTCCAGCGTGACGAGGTCGTAGCGCTGCGTGCCCTGCAGCAGTTCGCGGCGGCCGTCGCGCAGGCGGATGTCGATGCGCTTGTCGTGGCTGGCGTCGAAATTGCCCCGGAAGTTCGGCGCGGCGCGCACCACGGCTGGCAGCAGCTCCGCCACCACGCGGTGTTCGAGGCCCGGGTACTGGAGCAGCGCGCCGGCGGTAATGCCGGTGCCGAGCCCGATCACCAGCGCCGAGCGCGGCGTGCCGTTGTGGACGATCAGCGGCAACAGCGCCTGCAGGCGCATGTAGCGCAGCGACGTCATGGTATCGCCCGAGTTCGACACCCCTTGGATATAGAGCCGCCGGAAGCTCTGCGTGCCCTTGGACTGCTCGACGACAGCCACCGTGGCGCCCCGGCTTTCCTCGTAGAACACCAGTTCGCCGCCACGCGCCTGCGCCAGCAGGCGAGCCAGCCGGTCTGCCGGCGTGGCCACGGCCACCATCAGCGTGATCACGGCCAGCAGCGGAATCGCCACGCGGGCGCGACGCGTGACGCCATCGCCAAAGGCCATCGCCAGCACGGCTACCAGCGCGCTGGCGGCAGCAAGCACGCCCAGCGTATGCACCACGCCAATCCACGGCACCAGCACCACGCCGGCCAGCACCGATCCGGCGATGCCGCCCAGCGTGTTGAGCGCCAGCACGGCGCCCAGCCCGGCCCCGACCCGTGCCGGATCGACCGAGAGCCGCACCGCGTACGGAAACGCCGCGCCCAGCAACACGGTGGGCACGAAGACGATGCACAGCGCCGCCACGGCAAAGCGCGCGCTGGAGGCGACGAGCAGGTTGCCCGTGCCCTCCAGCACCCGCGCGTAGGCGGCGGTTTGCAGGGCCGGCAGCCATTCCCCGAGCCACGCGAATTCGACCAGCGCCACCAGCCCCGCCCCGACCACCATCAGCGCGAAGGCGCTCCACGGGTCACGCGAACGGTCCACGCGCCGCGCCACCAGCGCGCTGCCGAGCACCAGCCCGGCCAGATACGTCGCCAGCACCACCGCGAAGGCAAACGCCCGCGTACTCAGGAATTGGACGATGGCCTGCGACCAGACCACTTCATAGCCCAGCGCGATGCCGCCCGCCACGGCGTAGAGCCCCAGCGCCAGCCGCCGCTGCGCGGTGCCCGTGGCAGGCGCGATGGATGGCGAAGGAGAGGCAACAGCGACGGCCTGCACGCGCCGGCTCTGCCAGAGCGCCCCGGCACCAGCCAGCAGGTTCAGCCCTGCCGCCGCGCAGGCGCTGCCGAACACACCGAGCAGCGGAATGGCGACGAACGCCGCCAGCAGCGTGCCGGCAATCGCCCCGGCGGTATTGGCGGCATAGAGCCGCCCGCCATGGGCGCCAAGTTCTCCGGAAGGACGGATCGCGCGCAGCAGCACGGGCATGGTGCCGCCCATGGCTACCGCCGGCAGGGCCACCAGCAGCACGGGCAAGGCCCACGCCACGATGCCGGCGCGGGTTTCCAGCCACGCGAACGGCGCCGCCGCGTGGGCCAGCGCCAGGGTAGCGCCCAGCGCCAGCACGGCAATCGCGCATTCCAGCCACAGGTAGAGCCGCCAGGGCGAAGCGGCGCGGTCGGCCCATCGGCCAATGGTCCAGCCGCCCAGCGCCAGCCCGGCGAAGAACGCGCTGACGCCGACGGTGACGGCGTGCACATCCACGCCGAGCACCAGCGAGAGCTGCTTGACCCACAGGACCTGATAGACCAGCCCGGCTGCGCCGGACAGGACCAGCAGCGCGGCGGGCACCCGCCAGGCCGTGCCGGCCCGCACCGCCGCCTGGGCGGCGGTGCGCGTGCCACGACTCTGGCGCGCGCCCATGGCGGGTTCCAGCTTCCGGTCCGCCGCCGTCACTTCTTCGGCGGTTGGGCGGACTGTGCCTTGGCCATCTGCTCGGCCACCTTGCGTTTCACGCTCGCCTCGGCCTGGTCAATCGTGAAGCTGGCCGGCAACTGGCTGGGCGGATAGTCGACAAAGGTCTGCAGGAACTGGATGGCGCGCCGGTTACCCTCGATGAACAGGTACGGGTTCTCGGTTTCGAGCTGGTGGTAAAGATTGGTCGGCCCGGTGTCCGCGCGCTCGTAGGGGTCCATGCGCAGGTTGAAGTACTTTGGCGCGCGCAGGCAGGTGAACGGCTCCTTCCAGACCTCGAAACCGCCCCGCGCCCGCTGCTCGCAGAACACCACCTTCCACGCGGTGGGCTGAGTGGCGCCCTGCGTGAGCACGTCATAGCGCATGGCCACGAGTTCGGCATCGTCGTTGAAGTAGAAGAACTCGTTGCGCGCACTCCTCTCGGTCTGGCCAGTCAGCATCGGCAACTGGTTGTAGCCGTCCAGGTGCACCTTGGCGCTCTTGCCGCCCAGCGTGGTGCCCTTGACCAGGCGATCCTTGACGTCGCCGTCACCGGCGGCGGCCAGCAGCGTGGGGAACCAGTCGAGCCCGGACATCAGCCCGTTGGAAACCGTACCCGGCTGGATCTTCCCCGGCCAGCGGATCATGGCGGGGACCCGGTAGGCGCCTTCCCAGTTCGAATCCTTCTCGCTACGGAACGGCGTATTGGCGGCGTCCGGCCAGGTGAAGAAGTTCGGCCCGTTGTCCGTGGTGTAGACCACGATGGTGTTGTTGGTGATGCCGGCGTCATCGATCGACTTGAGCAGCTTGCCCACGTTCTGATCCATCTCCCACATGCCGTCCGCGTACTCGTGGCCGCCGCCCAGCCCGGCCTTGCCGCGGTACTCGGGGCGCACGTGCGTGAACAGGTGCATGCGCGTGAAGTTCATCCAGGTGAAGAAGGGCTTGCCGGCCGCCTTCTGCTTCTGCATGTACTCGATCGCGGCCTTGGTGGTCTCGTCGTCGATCGTCTCCATGCGCTTGCGCGTGAGCGGACCGGTGTCCTCGATCTTGCCGTCGGCGGTGGCGTGCAGCACGCCGCGCGGCGAGAACTGCTTGACGAAGGGATCGTTCTTGTCCTGCGGCCAGTACGGACGCTCGGGTTCTTCTTCGGCGTTCAGGTGGTACAGGTTGCCCAGGAACTCGTCGAAGCCGTGCTTGGTCGGCAGGTATTCGTCCTTGTCGCCCAGGTGGTTCTTGCCGAACTGGCCGGTGGCGTAGCCGTGTGTCTTGAGCGCCTCGGCAATGGTGATGTCGCGGTCCTGCAGGCCGACCGCCACGCCGGGCAGGCCCACCTTGGACAGGCCGGTGCGCTTGGGCGACTGGCCGGTGATGAAGCTGGAGCGACCCGCCGTGCAGCTGTTCTCGGCGTAGTAGTCCGTGAACATCATGCCTTCCTTGGCGATGCGGTCGATGTTGGGCGTGCGATAGCCCACCACGCCCTGGCCGTAGGCACTGAGGTTGGTCTGGCCGACGTCGTCACCGAAGATCACCAGGATGTTCGGCTTGCCTGCCGGCAACGTGCCGGTGCCGCCGCCAGCCGGGGGCGTGGATTGCGTCGCCGGTGCGGCCGGTGCTGCCACCGGAGAAGTGGTGGCCTGTGCCACCTTGACGGCCGGGGCCGGCGCCGCCGCGGGCTTGGCGCCGGTCGACTGCGCAGGCGCCGATGGCGCCATCGCCAGCACCCCGACCACGGCCCCTACCGCCAGCACCAGGCCGGCAAGCCGCTTATTCGAAAACGCAAATTTCATGAAGATCTCCTTGCAGGCGGCGAATGCGCGATGCGGTGCATCGCGTGCCACGCGCAGCGAGTCTCAGTTGAGTGTTGCGCAGTGTCAACCTGCCCAAAGGTGCAAGGCCGGCGAGGCCGCCGGCACGCAGCCCGCGCCGCGCCTCAGTTCATGCTGCGCGCGTGCGGCGCAGTGCCTTGCTGCACATCAAAGCCGAAGCCGCCATAGCAGCTCACCAGCTCGGCCACCGAACGCACTTCGAGCTTTTCCATGAGGTGCGCGCGGTGCGCCTTGACGGTGCGCTCGGCGGCGCCCAGCTGCGTGCTGATCTGCTTGTTGAGCGAACCCTTGACCACCAGCGCCAACACCTGCCGCTCGCGCGGGCTCAGGCGGTCGTAGCGCGACTGCAGCGCGGCTGCGCGCAGGCGCTCGACCCGTTGCCGCGCGGCGTTGGCCACCGCCTGGCTCACGACCGACAGCAGCACCTGGCTGTCGACCGGCTTGAAGAAGAAATCGGCCGCGCCCGACTTGAAGGCCCGCACCGCTTCATGCGCGGTGGCGCTGGCGGTGACGAAGACCATCGGCAGCGGCTCGGCCTGCGCGCTCACGATGTCCTGCAGGTCCAGCCCGCTCGGCCCGCTCATGTGGATGTCCAGCACCAGGCAGCCGGCACGCGTATCGGCCGGTTGCGCCAGGTAGTCCGGCACCGAAGAAAACTCCTGCACTTCGAAGCCCGCCGCATTGAAGACACCACGCAGGGCGGCTCTGAAGCACGGGTCGGCATCGACGACGCGGATCACTGCGTCATGGGATGGCGCCCTTGCAGATTGCGCAAGCACATTCATTCACAAACCCCTCGCTTCTGTTTTGGCCGAGCTTAGCCAGCCATCAGGGAATGGGCGTAGCACTTTGGTGCAATTTGCATTTACTTACAAGTACCCAAACAATGTCCCGGGCTACTCGCCAAAGTGGCACCGATTTGTGGCAGGCATCGGCGTCGACGCATGCGCGCCCTACCCGTTCTGGGGCGCCGTGGACGCCACCGGAAGCACCGCGGGCGGCACCCAGCGGCCCTCCAGCAAGTCCGGCCCGGGCCAGTAGCAGCGCAGGCACAGCACCAGCGCCTGGCCGTCCGCAGCGGGCAGTTGCAGCCAGTGACGTGCGTGTTCCGGTGCGGGCGCCTCGGCCTGCAGGAGCAGGTTGATCGCGCCGCCGGCGGCGACGTCGGCCTCCAGCTCGCGCGAGACCACGGCGTGCGATGCACCGGCCGCGTGGATGGCCTGCGCCGCGCCCACGCTGAGCGACCAGAAGGCACGCACCGGCGG
>Ga0160470_100743_pt1 | contig 10325 bp, 10 predicted proteins | sample HID1973I_E11MG_FD_108214 | JGI IMG/M metagenome (GOLD analysis project Ga0160470, IMG submission 108214) | Enriched mosquito-associated microbial communities from UW Madison campus, WI, USA - HID1973I_E11 MG | ecosystem: Host-associated > Arthropoda: Insects > Digestive system > Unclassified ... | reverse complement strand
TACCAGCAGCTCGGCTTCGTAGGCCCGATGGCGCGCAACGCCACCGACCTGGCGATGCTGCTGTCGGTGCAAGCCGGTTTTGACGCCCGCACGCCGCTGTCGCTCGGGCAGGACGCGGCCCAGTTCACGCGCCCGCTGAAGGCCGACATGAAAGGCAAGCGCATCGGCTGGCTGGGCGACCTGAACGGCTACCTGCCGACCGAGCCCGGCGTGATGGCGCTGTGCACCCAGGCGCTGGAGCACTTCAAGACAATCGGCTGCACGGTGGAGGCGGTGCAACCGGACTTCGCGCCCGAGCGCCTGTGGCAGACCTGGCTCACGCTGCGCGGCTTCCTGGTGGCCGGCATCGCCGGTGGGCTGTACGCCAGCGAGAGCACGCGCGCGCAACTCAAGCCCGAGGCGGTCTGGGAGATCGAGCACGGCCTGAAGCTCAGCGCGGCCGATGTCTGGCGCGCCAGCGTGGACCGCTCGGCCTGGTACCAGGCGCTCAACACCTTGTTCCAGACCTTCGACTTCCTGGTGCTGCCGAGCGCCCAGGTCTTTCCCTTCGACGCGAAAGAGCATTGGCCGCGCAGCATTGCCGGGCGCAGCATGGACACTTACCACCGCTGGATGGAAGTGGTGATCGGCGGCACGCTGGCCGGCGTGCCGGTGGCGGGCGTGCCGGCCGGCTTCAATGCGGCCGGGCTGCCGATGGGGCTGCAGATCCTGGGGCCGGCGCAGCAGGACCTGGCGGTGCTGCAGATGGCCTATGCGTGGGAGCAGGCGACCGGCTTTACGCAGCGCCGCTCGCCGCTGCTGGCCTGAGGGGCCTGAGAAGGACGTCTTTCAAGGTGGATACCGAAACCGCTCGCCTGCGGCATTGCGACGGCTCGTCCTTTGGCCATTGCCTCTCCAACCAACGCTGTATGGCTCCCTCTCCCTCTGGGAGAGGGTTGGGGTGAGGGCAGCACGACACGGCCCTCACACGATGCGCGGAGCGTGCAGCGGTATGGCACAGCGCGCGTTCGGCCGGCCCGTCGTGCCTGCGGCGCCGCGCACCCGCGTCAGGCGCAGCGTCTCGGAAGGCAGCTCCATGAACTGCCTCTTGTAGTCGGCCGAGAAATGCCCGAAGTGCCAGAAGCCCCAGCGCGCGGCCACGTCGTACACGCTCACCTCGGGGTCGACGGTGCGCGCCAGTTCGCGCCGCACCGCGTTCAGGCGCATCGCCTTGATGTAGCGCACCGGGCTCACGCCCAGCACGTCCTGGAAGCAATAGCCCAGCTTGCGCGGGCTGGCCCCGACCTGGCTGCACACCTCGAACAGCGAGGGCGGCGCGTCGGGCTGCGCCAGCAGCATCTCGCAGGCGCGGTCGACCAGGCGCTTGCGCCGGTCGGGCGGCAGCACCTGCGGGTCGCCGCAGGCGGTCATCACGGTCAGCAGGCCGCTCATCAAAGCCTCGCTGGCGGTCTTCTGGAAGGCCGCGTCGTGCAGCCGCTCGGGCTGCTCGGTGGCCAGGCGCAGGGTCGCCAGCAGCAGGTCGCGCCAGGGTGCCAGCGCCGCTTCCGGCGGCGTCATCGAGACCAGCATGCCCTCGCCCTCGATCAGTTGCGGCTCGTTCATGCGGCTGGCCGCCTCGCGCAGCGCCTGGCCGTCGATCACCAGGCCGATCAGCGTGCAGTCGGTCGGCGTGCAGATGTCGACCGCGGTGGCGTCGCAGGCCAGCAGCGAGCCGACGCCCGAATGCGCGCCATTGACCGACATGCTGCCCGCGCCGTGCAGCAGCAGGCCGGCGGCGAAACCGCCCGCCTGCAGGTGGCCGCGCTGGCGCAGGCGGCGCGTGGTGCCTTCCATGAAGAGTTGCACGCCGGGCCAGCGCACGTCGGTGAACTGGCCGCGAAAGCGCCCGCAATCGAGCTGGTCGTAGCACAGCGCCCAGTCCTGCAACTGCGCGGTGTGCTGCTCGATGTCGTGTGCGCCGCTGCGGCGCACGAAGGCCGAAACGCGGTCCACCGCGGGCGCTTGCGGCCCGGCGGTGTGGATGGGATGCGCCGTTGCGAAATGCATGGTGCTGCTGTCTCCTCCCTGAATGCCGCGGGCGCCTTGCCGGCGCCGCGTGGGTCACACCTCTCGGGCTCTCAGCCTTTCAGCCTCTCAGCCCTTCTTCATGCTGATGACCTGCGGATGGGTCACGGCCTTGAGGCCTTCGACGCCAAACTCTACGCCCCAACCGGAGGATTTGGTACCCCCGAAAGGCACCATCGGATGCACCATGCCGTGCTGGTTGATCCACACCGTGCCCGCTTCCAGCCGCTGCGCGACGCGGCGTGCGGCTTCGGCGTTGCTCGACCAGACCGAGGCGCCCAGCCCCACGTCGAGCCGGTTGGCGCTGGCGATGGCCGCTTCGACGTCGGTGTAGCGAATGATCGGCAGCACCGGGCCGAACTGTTCTTCATCGACCAGGCGCGCGCCGTCGGCCAGGCCGGTGACCAGCGTGATGGGGTAGAAGTTGCCCGGCCCGGCGGGTGCCTCGCCGCCGCAGACGATGGTGGCGCCCTGCGCCTTGGCCGATTCCACCAGCGACACCACCTTGTCGTATTGCATGCGGTTCTGGATCGGGCCGAGCGCCATGCCCGGCTGCATGCCGTCGCCCATCGGCATGGCGGCGGCCAGCGCCTTCAGCTCGGCCACCACCGCGTCGTGCAGGCTGTCGTGCACGTACAGGCGCTTGGCGCAGGCGCAGGTCTGGCCCTGGTTGATGAAGGCGCCCCAGAACAGGCCCATGGCGATCGTCTTCGGGTCGGCGTCGGGCAGCACGATGGCCGCGTCGTTGCCGCCCAGCTCCATCGTGGTGGGGATCACCTTGCCGGCCGCGGTGGCGGCAATGCGCGCGCCGGTGGCGGTCGAGCCGGTGAACATGATCTTGGCGATGCCCGGTTGCTCGACCAGCGCGGCGCCCACTGCGCCGGGCCCGCTGACGGTGTTGAGCACGCCCGGCGGCAGCACCTCGCACAGCAGGCGCACCATCTCCAGCGTGCCGATGCTGGTGTATTCGGAGGGCTTGAGCACCACCGTGTTGCCCATGCGCAGCGAGGGCATGATCTGCCAGATGGCGATCATCAGCGGCCAGTTCCACGGCGCGATGGCGGCCACCACGCCGTAGGGCTTGCGGTGGATCTCGTCGCGCCGGGTCTCGTCCTCGAAAACCACTTCGACCGGCAGCTCCAGGCTGGCCGGCACCTGCGTCCACATCTCGCAGCCCCACAGCTCGAAACGCGCGCCGGGCACCTGGTCGGGCCCGACACCGCCCAGCGGCTTGCCCTGCTCGCGCGTGACCCATTCGGCCAGGTACTCGGCATTGCCGCGCAGCACCTCGGCCGCATGCATCAGCAGCGCCTTGCGCTCGGCGTCCGGGCGCGCGGCCCAGGCCGGCTGGGCGGCGCGGGCGGCGGCCACCGCCTGCGCCACCTGTTCGGGCGTGGAGTGCGGCACGCGGCCGATGGCTTCGCCGGTGGCGGGGTTGAAGGATTCGAAGCTCTGCGTGGAAGCGACGGCGCGGCCATCGACGGTGTTGCTGAAGGTCTTCATGGGAAACGCGTCTCCTGTTGCACTGGCCGAGGGCCGGCCAGCGTTGCAGCCCCAGTGTTCCCGGCCCGGGCGCTGCCGGCATCGCGACTTTTCGCAGCGGGAAAACCCCAGCGCCACCGGCTGCCGCACGCCCGGGGCCATGGCATCATGCGTGCAGCGCCCGGCGGCGCGGCCCCTGCTGCAGCGCCGCAGCGCCCCCTCCCCTGAGATCTGCCGGCCATGGACCACGCGCTCCTGATCACCCAACGCACGCTGCGCCACCAGCTCTTCGAAGGGCCACGCGCCCTGCGCTGGCGCCCCGCGCGCGAGCTGGCGGCGCAGTTGCTGCTCTATCTGGACGACCCGCAGGCCTGCTGGCGCATCACCACCGAATGGCTGCGCGACACGCTGGACGCCGACCGCGTCGACGGCGGCTACGGCGGCTTTCTCGACGCCGCCGGCCGGCCCAGCGACTACGTGGTGCTGGCCGAGGCCCAGCGCAACGACCTCCCGCTGCCGCCCGTGCTCGGCCTGCGCTTTCGCGCGGTCGACCCCAGCCTGCGCGCGGTCTGGGCCGGCCGCGAGCTGGCCGCGATCGAGGACGTGGCGCAGGCGCGCAGCTTCACCCGCGGCATGCGCGGCACGCTGCTGGCGCTGGGCACCTCGGCCAAGCTCGCCCTGCCGCTGCGCGACGGCGCGCAGCCGCTTGGCCTGGTGTGCGCCGACTGGCATCGCGCCACGCCGCGCTGGCATGCCGGGCAATGCAACCAGCTGGGCGAACTGGCACGCGACGCGCTGGGCCCGCTGCTGGGGGCCTCCGCCCGGCTGGCGGCGGCGCAGCACGAGTCGCCGCAGCCGGCCTTGCCGCTCCTGGCGGCCGACCCGAACGATGCGCACGCTGCCAGTCCGCCGGAAGAAGTGCGCCCGCCGGCCTGGTGCGACCTGACGCCCGCCGAATTGCGCGTGGCACGCCTGGTCGCCACCGGCCTGAGCTACAAGGAAGTGGCGCAGCGGCTGGACCGCTCGCTGTCCACTGTCGACCACCAGCTGCGCGCCCTGCGCGACAAGCTGGGCGTGCGCTCCACCGCGCGGCTGGTGCACCTGCTCAACGCGCAGTTGCAGGACGCACGGCGTTAAGCAGCCCGTCGTCAGCCCGGCGTGGCGCCACGCAACCACGCCAGGTAATCGCTCGATCCAGCCGTCACCGGCACCTGCAGGATCTCCGGCGTGTCGTAGCTGTGGCGTTCGCGGATGAAGGACTCCAGCGCGGCGAAGCGGCCGCTCTGCGTCTTGGCCAGCAGCAGCCATTCGGGGCTGCGCTGCAGGGCGCCGTCCCATTTGTAGAAGCTGCGCACGTGCTGCACCTGCACGCAGGCCGCGAGGCCCGCTTCGACCATGGCCTCGGCCAGCTGCTCGGCTTCGTCCTCGGTGCCGGCGGTGGTCAGCACGATGCAAGGGGTGTCGTTCATGGCGGATCTCCTGTGAATGCCATCCAGCGGACGCGGCCCGTTCAAGCCTGCCAGACGCCGTAGCCGGCGCGGCGCAAGGCGATGCCCAATTCAACTTCGCGATCGCGCGCCTCGGCGTAGGACATCGGGTTGAACTTCTCGTACAGCGCCGGCAGCAGGTGCAGCCCGTAGGCCGTGACGAAGGCGTTGGCCTGGATGCCGGCCTTGTGCTTGTCGAAGCGCAGGTCGGGGTCGAGCCCGGTCATGCCGACATAGACGAAAGGCTTGCCGAGTTGCCAGTCGGGGTTGGCGCGGCGAAAGCGCGGGTGGTTCCACACGCGGTCGTCGAGCTCGACCACGTAGACGTGGTGGTGGCCCTTGCGGCTGGCCATGGGTCTTGCGCGGCAACGCCGGCAGGTGAATCAGGCGCCGGGCAGCGGCACCACGGCCATGGTGGCGTTGAATTTCGCGATCAGCACGCGCTGCTCGGCACGCTCGCCGAACACCTGCGCCTCCACCACGTGCAGCGCGCGGCCGGCCTTGAGCACGTCGGCGCGGCACCACAGGCGCTGGCCCAGCCCGGGGCGCAGCAGGTTGATCTTGAATTCGGCCGTGACCACCATCTCGCCGGGGCCGCAATGCGTTTGCGCGGCGGCGCCCGCCGTGTGGTCGGCCAGCGTGCTGACGACGCCGGCGTGCGCCACGCCGCTGTGCTGCAGGTGGCGCGGCGCCAGCACCAGCGTGGTTTCGCACCAGCCGGGGCCCGCGCCCTCGAAGACGATGCCCAGGTCCTGCACGAAAGGCGCCAGCGTGAAGATGTGCGCGATGCGCTCGCGCAGCGCTGCGGCCGACTCTGCCATGGCTCAGCTTTTCTTCTTGATGAAGCCCCAGATGAACAGCAGCACGATGGCGCCGACCACGGACGCAATGAAGCCGGCCCCCTGGCCCGCCATGTACCAGCCCATGGCCTGGCCGACGTAGGTCGCCAGCAGCGCGCCGACGACGCCGATGACGGTGGTGACGATGAAGCCGGCCGAGTCGTCGCCGGGCTTGATGGCGCGCGCCACGAGGCCGGCCACGAATCCGATCAGGATGGTCCAGACAATGCTCATGCGATCCTCTCCAGTTGGGGGTGGAAGTCGGCGATCCCACGGATCCACCGGCTGAGCATGATAGACCGGGCCCGGGCCTGCGCGCCTGTCGGACGGGACGCCGAACCCACTGCGCGCACCGTTCAGCGGCCCCAGCGCAGCACCAGCGGATCGAGCCGGCGCGCAGTGGCCAGCAAGCCAGCGCGCACTTCCGGGTGCATGGCCGGCCAGGGCGCGCGCGGCAGCTCGCAGTCGATCACGCCACCCGCTTTCATGAGCGCCTTGGCAGCCAGGAAGCCCGACTGCCGGTTCTCGTGGTTAATCAAGGGCAGCCAGCGCTGGTAGTGCGCAAAGGCGGCCTCGGTATCGCCGGCGCGGAAATGTTCGAGCACCGGGCGGATGCCGTCGGGGTAGCCGCCGCCGGTCATCGACCCTGTCGCGCCGGCCTCCAGGTCGGGCATCAGCGTGATGGCTTCCTCGCCGTCCCATGGGCCTTCGATCGCCTCGCCGCCGAGGCGGATGAGTTCGCGCAGCTTGCTGGCGGCGCCGGCGGTCTCGATCTTGAAGTAGCGCACCTGCTCGATCTCCTGCGCCATGCGCGCCAGCAGCGCGGCCGACAGCGGCGTGCCGGCGGCCGGTGCGTCCTGGATCATGAGCGGGATGTCGATCGCATCGGACACGCCCTGGTAGAAGGCCACGATGCGTTCTTCCGGCACGCGGAAGGTGGCGCCGTGATAGGGCGGCATCACCATCACCATGGCCGCGCCCATATCCTGCGCGCGGCGGCTGCGCTGCGCGCAGACCTGCGTGCTGAAGTGGGTGGTGGTGACGATCACCGGCACGCGGCCGGCGACGTGCTCGAGGATGGTGCGCGTGAGCGTCTCGCGCTCGTCGTCGGCCAGCGCGAACTGCTCGGAAAGGTTGGCCAGGATGGCGAGGCCGTCCGAGCCGGCGTCGATCATGAAGTCGACGCAGCGTTTCTGGCTGGCCAGGTCGAGCGCGCCCGATTCAGTGAAGGTGGTGGGCACCACCGGGAAGATGCCGCGGTAGCGCCGCGGGTTGGAACGGGTCGTCATGGTGTGTTCTTTCTCGTCGCGATCAATGCGAGTGGCGCGGCACCTCGGCGCCACGATTGCCGACCAGGAAGTCGAAGTCGCAGCCCTCGTCGGCCTGCAGCACGTGCTCGACATACAGGCGCTGGTAGCCGCCGCGCGCCGCGGCGGCGCTGGGCTGCGGCGGCGTGCAGGCTGCCAGCCGCGCCGCCAGTTCGCCGTCGCTGATGTCCAGGTGCAGCCGGCCGGCTTCGCAGTCGAGCTCGATCCAGTCGCCGTCGCGCACCGCTGCCAGCGGGCCGCCGTCGGCCGCTTCCGGCGCCACGTGCAACACCACCGTGCCGTAGGCGGTGCCGCTCATGCGCGCATCGGAAATGCGCACCATGTCCTTGATGCCCTGGCGCAAGAGCTTCGGCGGCAGCCCCATGTTGCCGACCTCGGCCATGCCGGGGTAGCCCTTGGGGCCGCAGTTCTTCAGCACCAGCACCGAGTTCGCGTCGACCTCCAGCGCCTCGTCGTTGATGCGCGCCTTGTAGTGGTCGAAGTCCTCGAACACCACGGCGCGGCCGCGGTGCTTCAGCAGTTCGGGCGTGGCCGCCGACGGCTTGAGCACGGCGCCGCGCGGCGACAGGTTGCCGCGCAGGATGCAGATGCCGCCATCGGCAATGAGCGGCTTGTCCAGTGGGCGGATGACTTCGTCGTTGTAGCTCGGCGCCTCGCGCACGTTGTCGCGGATGCTGTGGCCGTTCACCGTCAGCGCGCCGGGGTGCGGCAGCAGGCCGGCCTCGTCGAGCCGGCGCAGCACCGCGGGCAGGCCACCGGCGTAATAGAACTCCTCCATCAGGAAGCGGCCCGAGGGCATCAGGTCGACGATGGTCGGCGTGCCGCGGCCGATGCGCGTCCAGTCTTCCAGTTCCAGCGCCACGCCGATGCGCCCGGCGATGGCCTTGAGATGGATCACGGCGTTGGTCGAGCCGCCGATGGCGGCATTCACGCGGATGGCGTTCTCGAAGGCTTCGCGCGTCAGGACCTTCGACAGCGTGAGCCCTTCCTTGGCCATGTCGACCGCGCGCGCACCCGACATCTGCGCCAGCACGTAGCGTCGCGCATCGACCGCCGGAATGGCGGCGTTGTGCGGCAGCGAGGTGCCCAGCGCCTCGGCCATGCAGGCCATGGTGGAAGCGGTGCCCATGGTGTTGCAGGTGCCGGCCGAGCGGGACATGCCGCCTTCGGCCGCCAGGAACTGGTGCAGGTTGATCTCGCCGGCCTTGAGCGATTCGTGCAGTTGCCACACGGCGGTGCCCGAGCCGATGTCGCGCCCCTCGAGCTTGCCGTTGAGCATGGGACCGCCGGTGACGACGATGGCCGGGATGTCGCAACTGGCGGCGCCCATCAGCAGCGCGGGCGTGGTCTTGTCGCAGCCGGTGAGCAGCACCACGGCGTCGATCGGGTTGCCGCGAATCGCCTCTTCCACGTCCATGCTGGCGAGGTTGCGCGTCAGCATGGCGGTGGGGCGCAGGTTGGATTCGCCGTTGGAGAACACCGGGAATTCGACCGGGAAGCCACCCGCTTCCGAGATGCCGCGCTTGACGTGCTCGGCGATCTTGCGGAAGTGCGCGTTGCACGGCGTCAGCTCCGACCAGGTGTTGCAGATGCCGACGATCGGGCGGCCGTCGAATTCATGGTCCGGGATGCCCTGGTTCTTCATCCAGCTGCGGTACATGAAGCCGTTCTTGTCGGCGCTGCCGAACCATTCGGTGGAGCGAAGTTTCTTGCGCGGCGTATCCGGCATGGGGTTCCCTGCGAAGTGAGAGTGAAGGGGTTGGCGCGCGCTCAGCGGCGCGGCACGCGCGAGGTGAAGAAGCGCTGCAGCAGGCAGAAGAACAGCAGCAGCACGCCCACCACGATGCGCGTCCACCACGAGCTGAGCGTGCCGTCGAAGGAGATGAGGGTCTGGATCACGCCCAGCGTGAGCACGCCGAACAAGGTGCCGGCGACGTAGCCGACACCGCCGGTGAGCAAGGTGCCGCCGATCACCACCGCGGCGATGGCGTCGAGTTCGAGCCCGACCGCGTGCAGGCCGTAGCCCGACAGCATGTAGAAGGTGAACAGCACGCCCGACAGCGCCGAGCAGAAGCCCGACAGCGCATACACCCGCACCAGCGTCGAGCGCACCGGCAAGCCCATCAGCAGCGCCGACTGCTCGTTGCCGCCGATGGCGTAGACGGTGCGCCCGAAGGCGGTGTAGTGGGCGATGAAGACCGCCGCGGCCAGCACCACCAGCGCGATCACGCCGCTCAGCGAAAGGGTGGCGTCGCCCCACACCGGAATGCGGAACTGCGAGAGCTCGGCGTAGGCCTCGTTGGTGATGCTGATCGAGTCGATGCTGATCACGTAGCACAGGCCGCGCGCGAGGAACATGCCGGCCAGCGTGACGATGAAGGGCTGCAGGCGGAAGCGCTCGATCAGCAAGCCCATCACGGTGCCGAAGGCGGTGCCCATCAGCAGCACCAGCGGGATCACCGCCAGCGGCGGCCAGCCGTGCTTTTCCACCAGCGCCGCCGAGACCATGGTCGTCAGCGCGATCACCGAGCCGACCGACAGGTCGATGCCGCCCGACAAAATGACGAAGGTCATGCCGACCGCCACCACGATCAGGAAGGCGTTGTCGATCAGCAGGTTCAGGAACACCTGCGCCGAGAAGAAGCCGGTGTAGGCGAAGGAGCCGTAGCCGGCCATCAGCACGAACAGCGCGACGGTGGCGCCGAGCGGCAGGTACTTCGGGTTGAGGCGCGTGTGCGGGGCGGCGGCCACGGATGCGGGCGCAGCGGCGGCGGCTTCGGGCAGCACCACGCTCATTGCCCGGCCCCTTCCAGCGCCGGCCGGCGCACCCAGGCGCCCAGCGTGGCACGAAACTCCGGCGACTGCAGCAGCATCACGGCAAACACCACCACCGCCTTGACCACCAGGTTGATCTCCGGCGGCACGCCCAGCGAATAGATGGCGTAGGTCAGGGTCTGGATGATCAGCGCGCCGATCAGGCTGCCGGTCAGGCTGAAGCGCCCGCCGGTCAGCGCGGTGCCGCCCAAGGTCACGGCCAGGATCGCGTCGAGCTCCATGAGTTGGCCGGCGTTGTTGCCGTCGGCGCTTTTCACGTTGGAGCTGATCAAGAGCCCCGCGATGCCGGC
>Ga0160470_100740_pt1 | contig 10329 bp, 9 predicted proteins | sample HID1973I_E11MG_FD_108214 | JGI IMG/M metagenome (GOLD analysis project Ga0160470, IMG submission 108214) | Enriched mosquito-associated microbial communities from UW Madison campus, WI, USA - HID1973I_E11 MG | ecosystem: Host-associated > Arthropoda: Insects > Digestive system > Unclassified ... | reverse complement strand
GTTTGACCTGCCGAGCAGCGACGACCAGTGGCTCTACCTGTTCTCGCTGGCCGTCACGGTGGTGGCCTTCGTGATCGCGCACAACCTGCTGTACAGCGGCAGCGGCCGGGCCATGCGCGCCATTCGCGACCACGCCATGGCGGCCGAAGCGATGGGCGTGGACAACAGCCACTACAAGGCCATGACCTTCGGCGTGTCGGCCGCCTTCACCGGTGTCGGCGGCGCGCTGTCGGCCATTGCGGTGCAGTTCGTGGCGCCCGATTCCTTCACGCTGTTCCTCTCGATCTCGCTGCTGGTGGGCATCGTGGTGGGCGGCGTGGGCACGCTCTACGGCGCCATCTTCGGCGCGCTCTTCATCATGTTCGTGCCCTCGCTGGCCGAGCAGGTTTCCAAGGCCGCGCCCTGGGCGGTGTACGGCGTGGTGCTGATCGTCTTCATGTTCGTGATGCCCGGCGGCGTGGTCGGGCTGCTGCGCAAGATCCAGGCGCGTTTCGCCCGTGGACGATGAAGCGGAACTGATCGCGGCCGCGCTGCAGCGGCTGGCGGACCGGCTGGTGCCGGACGGCCTGGCGGTCGGCCGCGTGCAGCGGCTCTCCGGCGGCGCCAGCCAGCAGACCTGGGCCTTCGACGTGGCCACCGCCGGCGCGCCGCGCGTGCAGTCGCTGGTGCTGCGCCGCGCGGCCGATGCGGCGGGCGCCCGCGCGCAGGGCACGGCCGGGCTGCAGGCCGAGGCGCAACTGATCGAGGCCGCGTACGCGGGCGGCGTGCCGGTGCCGCGCGTACGGCATGTGCTGCAGCCGGCCGACGGCCTGGGCGAAGGCTTCGTGATGGAGCGCATCGAGGGCGAGACGCTGGGCCGGCGCATCGTGCGCGACGCGCGGCTGGCCGGCGCGCGCGAGCTGCTGGCACACCAGTGCGGCGCGGCCATGGCGCGCATTCACCGCCTGCCGGTGCGCGGCTTGCCGGCCTTGCGCACGGCCGGCGCCCGTGCCGAGCTCGATTTCCAGATCGGCCTGCACCGCAGCCACGGCACGGCGCGCCCGGTGTTCGAGTGGGCCTTGCGCTGGCTGCACGCGCATGCGCCGGCCGACGTCGCCGCGCCGGTGCTGGTGCACGGCGACTTCCGCAACGGCAACCTGATGGTGGGCGAGGAGGGCCTGCGCGCCGTGCTCGACTGGGAGCTGGCCCACTTGGGCGACCCGATGGAAGACCTGGGCTGGATGTGCGTGCGCTCCTGGCGCTTTGGCCAGGGCGCGCTGCCGGTCGGCGGCTTCGGCACGCGCACGCAACTGTTCGCAGGCTATGCCGCCGAGGGCGGGCAGGTCGACGCGCAGCGCGTGCACTGGTGGGAAGTGCTGGGCACGCTCAAGTGGGGCATCGTCTGCGAGACGATGGCCGCGGCGTGGCTGAGCGGGCGCGAGCGCGATGTGGAAAAAGCCGCCATCGGCCGCCGTGCCTCCGAGGCCGAGTCCGACCTGCTGACGCTGCTGGCGCCCGAGGAGATCAGCTGATGCAGGACCGCCCCAACGTGCCCGAACTGCTGGAGGCCGTGGCGGCCTTCCTGCGCGAGCAGGTGGTGCCGGCGACCGAGGGCCGGGTTGCCTTCCATGCACGCGTCGCCGCCCACACGCTCGACATCGTGCGGCGCGAGGTGCAGGCCGACCCCGCTGCGCAGACGCGCGAGCTGAAGCGCCTGCAGGCGCTGCTGGGCGCCGACCTGTCCGACCTGAACGCCGCCAACCGCCTGCTGTGCGAGCGCATCGCCGCGGGTCAGATCGGCCCCGACGCACCCGGCCTGGTCGACCACCTGCGCCAGACCACGCGCGACAAGCTCGCCATCGACCAGCCGGGCTACGCGTCCGGCACCCCGGAGAACTGACGCATGGATTTCGATCTGCCCGCCGACCTCGTCGACTACCTGGCCGAGCTCGACGCCTTCATCGCGCGCGACATTGCGCCGCTGCAGGCGCAGGACGACAACGAGCGCTTCTTCGACCATCGCCGCGAATGGGCGCGCACCGACTTCGACAACGGCGGCCTGCCGCGCCCCGAGTGGGAAGCGCTGCTGGCCGAGGCGCGCCACCGCGCCGACCGCGCCGGCCACCTGCGCTTTGCGCTGCCCGTCGAGTTCGGCGGCCGCGGCGGCAGCAACCTGTGGATGGCGGTGATCCGCGAGCACCTGGCCGCACGCGGCCTGGGCCTGCACAACGACCTGCAGAACGAGCACTCCATCGTCGCCAACAACCCCTTCGTGCTCGCCATCCGCGACTTCGGCACGCCGGCGCAATGCGACGAACTGATCGGCGGCATGCTCGAAGAGCGCGTGCGGCTGGCCTTCGGCCTGACCGAGCCGCAGCACGGCTCCGACGCCACCCACATGGAAACCCGCGCGGTGGCCGAGGCGCGCCACGGCCGGGCCGGCTTTCGCATCGACGGCGAGAAGATGTGGACCACCGGCATGCACACCGCCACCCATTGCGTGGTGTTCGCGCGCAGCGGCGGGCGCGACGGCGAGGCGCGCGGCATCAGCGCGCTGCTGGTGCCGGCGCAGGCCGAGGGCGTGAAGATCGAGGAATACCTCTGGACCTTCAACATGCCGACCGACCATCCGCGCGTGAGCTTCACCAACGTGTGGGTGCCGGCCGAGGCGGTGCTCGGCCCGGAGGGCGGCGGCCTGGCCGTTGCGCAGCATTTCGTGCACGAGAACCGCATCCGGCAGGCCGCCTCCAGCCTGGGCGCGGCCGACTACTGCGTGCGCGAGAGCGTGAAGTACGCGCGCGAGCGCAAGCCCTTCGGCGAAGAACTGGCGCGCAACCAGGGCATCCAGTTCCCGCTGGTCGAACTGGCCACGCAGGTGGAAATGCTGCGCCTGCTGATCCGCAAGTCCGCCTGGCAGATGGACCAGATGCCCAAGCCGCAGGTCGAGAAACTGCTCTCGGACAAGGTCTCGATGTGCAACTACTGGGCGAACCGCCTGGTGTGCGAGGCGGCCGACCGCGCGATGCAGGTGCACGGCGGGCTCGGCTATTCGCGCCACAAGCCGTTCGAACACATCTACCGCCACCACCGCCGCTACCGCATCACCGAGGGCGCCGAGGAGATCCAGATGCGCAAGGTGGCGGGCCACCTGTTCGGCTACATGGGGCCGGGGCGGGCCGGCGCCTGAACGCCTGCATTCCGAATCGCTTTCCGACGATCAGCGTCTTCAACCCAGTCCACAGGAAGGTCACGCCATGCTTCATTCGTTTCATCGCCGCGCTCTCGTCACCGCCAGCGCCGCCGCCGCGCTGTGTGCCGCACTGCCTGCCCTGGCCCAGAGCCAGCACGCCCCGGGCGTGAGCGACACCGAGATCGTGCTGGGCATGCCGATGCCGCTGTCGGGTCCGGTCTCGGGCTACTCGGTGGTCGGCAAGGTGGCCGAGGCCTACTTCAAGAAGCTCAACGAGCAGGGCGGCATCCATGGGCGCAAGGTGCGCCTGGTGATCTACGACGACCAGTACTCGCCGCCCAAGACGGTCGAGGTGGCGCGCCGGCTGGTGGAAGACGACCAGGTGCTGGCCATCTTCGGCAACCTGGGGACCGCGCCGAACATGGCGATCCAGCGCTACATGAACGCCAAGAAGGTGCCGCAGCTGTTCGTGCAGTCGGGCGCCTCGCAGTTCAACGATGCGGCCAGATATCCGTGGACGGTGCCCTTTCTCGGCAGCTACCAGGGCGAAGGCCGCGTGTTCGCGCGGCAGATCCTGGCCAGCCGCCCCGATGCCAAGATCGCCGTGCTGATGCAGAACGACGACCTCGGGCGGGAGGTGCTCAAGGGCCTGCAGGAAGGGCTGGCCAGGCAGGACAAGGCCAAGGTGGTGGCGCAGGCCACCTTCGAAGTGACCGACCCGACCATCGATTCGCAGATCGTGCAGCTCAAGGCCTCCGGCGCCGACGTGCTGGTGATGGCGGCCACCGCGCGCACCGCCGCGCAGGCGATCCGCAAGACCGCCGACATCGGCTGGACGCCCGACCGCTATCTCAACTTCGCGGCGGCCTCGGTCAAGCTGGCCTTCGAGCCCGCCGGCGCAGACAAGTCCAAGGGCGTGGTCGCATTGGCGGTCTACAAGGAACCGATGAGCCCGCGCTGGAGCGAAGACCCTGAAGTGCGCGACTACCTCGAACTGATCAAGACCCACGCCAGCGGCGTCGACCCGAGCAACGGCAGCGGCGTGTCCGGCTACATCGTGGCGCAGCTCATGGCCCATGTGCTGCGCGAAGCCGGCAGCGAGCCCACCCGCGAGAGCGTGCGCCGCGCCGCCAGCAACCTCCAGAAGCCGCGTATCGCCATGCTGCTGCCCGGCGTGGAGATGGCCAATTCGGCCGCCGACCTGCACGCCTACGCGTCGATGCAGCCAGTGCGCTTCAACGGCACGGAGCTCGAACCCATCGGCCCCGCGCTGAGCATGAAATGAGGCGATGCGCCTCGACAATCCCCACCTTTCGGAGCAAGCCCACCATGCGTGAACAAGACCAGCAGGAACCCCTCCTGTACGAGCGCGACGGCGACGTCGCCATCCTCAGCCTCAACATCCCGCAGCGGCTCAACCCGATTGCTGCGCCCTTGCAGGAGGCGCTGCGCGCGCGGCTCGCGCAACTGCGCGACGAAGGCGAAGTGCGCGCGCTGGTGCTGACCGGCGTCGGCAAGGCCTTCTGCGTCGGCGCCGACCTGGGCAGCATGGGCGCGACCGAAGGCGCCAGCCTGGGCCAGCGCACGGCGGAGGCGATGGAAGCGCTGTCGAACCGCCTGATCGAAGACCTGCGCAGCATGCCCTTCCCGGTGGTGAGTGCCATCAACGGCGCCGCCGCCGGCGCCGGCGTGGGCATTGCGCTGGCGGCCGACGTGGTGCTGGCGGCGCGCTCGGCCTACTTCTACCTGCCGTTCATGCCGCGGCTGGGCATCGTGCCCGACCTGGGCACCACCTGGTTCCTCGAGCGGCTGGTCGGCCGTGCGCGCGCCGTCGGCATGTCGCTGCTGGGCGAACGCCTGTCGGGTGAGCAGGCGGCGCAATGGGGCCTGGTGTGGGCCTGCGTGGACGACGCCGAACTGCGCACGCAGGCGCTGGCGCTCGCGCAGCGGCTGGCGCGCCTGCCGGCGCATGCGGCGAAGGAGATCCGCGCAGCCTATGAATCCGCCGCGAGCCAGACGCTGGTGGGGCAGATGCGCTACGAGGCCGAGCGCCAGCGCGAACTGCTCGACCGCCCCGAGTTCGCCGAAGGCGTGAAGGCCTTCCTGGAGAAGCGCGAGCCGGTGTTTCGCAAGCCATGAGCGCGGCGGACATCGAGTTCGCGCCCGAGCGCCTGGATCAACACCTGCGCCAGGCGCTGCCGGAGCTCGAAGGCCCGATGCGGCTGGCGCGCATCGGCGGCGGGCAGTCCAACCCGACCTTCTTCGTCGACTTCGACAACCGTGCGCTGGTGCTGCGCAAGCAGCCGCCCGGCGCGCTGCTGCCCTCGGCGCACGCGGTGGACCGCGAGTACCGCGTGCTGCGCGCGCTGGCCGGCAGCGCCGTGCCGGTGCCGCGCACCGTGCTGTACTGCGACGACCGCGCCGTGATCGGCACGCCCTTCTACGTGATGGACAAGCTGGAAGGCCGCGTGCTCTCGAACTACGCGCTGCCCGGCATCGCCCCGGCCGAACGCCGCGCCTACTACTTCGCCATGGCCGAGACCATGGCGCGCCTGCATGCGGTGGACTGGGCCGCCGCCGGCCTGGCCGACTACGGACGCCCCGGCAACTTCTTCCAGCGCCAGATCGCGCGCTGGACGCGGCAATGGGAAGCCTCGCGCACGCGTGACGACGCCCACATCGAGCGCCTGATCGAATGGCTGCCGGCCAACATCCCGCCGGGCGACCAGACCACCATCGCGCACGGCGACTTCCGCTTCGGCAACCTGATGTTCCACCCCACCGAGCCGCGCGTGATCGCGGTGCTCGACTGGGAACTCTCGACGCTGGGCCACCCGCTGGCCGACGTGGCCTACAACTGCATGGCCTGGCACACCGGCGCCGACGAGTTCGAGGGCATGCGCGGCATCGACCTGGCGGCCGAAGGCATTCCGACGCAAGCCGAGTACGTGGCGCACTACCGGCAGGCCGGCGGCTGCGCCGAGCCGATGACGAACTTCCACATGGCCTTCTCGCTGTTTCGCTTCGCCGTGATCCTCGAAGGCATCGCGGCGCGCGCGAAGAGCGGCAGCGCCGCGGCCCAGGACGCGCAGCAGGTCGGTGCGCAGGCGGCCGGCTTCGCGCGCCGCGCGGCGGCGCTGATTCCCTAGGCGGGGCAGGGGGCACGGCGCCTGTCGGAAACGACGAGCGCGCAGGGCGCCAACCGTCCGATCGGACGATGGGAGGCGCGGGGCGCGCTCCCTAACATCGGACGCGCACCCCGCAGGAGAACGACGAGAAGAGCGGGGGCATCGCTTCTTCCGTGTTCCGAGAACAACCGAGACAACACCATGACCCGTGCCCCCCAACCCGTGCCGCATGCCCATCGCGCCTCGCGCCGCCGCGTCCTGCGCGCCGGCCTCGCCACCACGCTCGGCCTGGCCACCGCCTTCGCGGCGCAGGCCGAGAAGCGCTACGACCCGGGCGCGAGCGACACCGAGATCAAGATCGGCCACTCGATGCCGTACTCCGGCCCGGCCTCGGCCTACGGCACGGCCGGCAAGGCGGAAGCGGCCTACTTCGCCAAGGTGAATGCCGAAGGCGGCATCAACGGGCGCAAGATCAACTTCATCTCGGTCGACGACGCCTTCAACCCGGCGCAGACGATGGAGCAGGCGCGCAAGCTGGTCGAGCGCGACGAGGTGCTGGTGCTGTTCGCGGTGCCGGGCACCGCCAACAACCTGGCGATCCAGCGCTACATGAACGCCAAGAAGGTGCCGCAGCTTTTCATCTCCTCGGGCGCCACGCGCTTCGGCGACCCCAAGGCCTTTCCCTGGACCATGGGCTGGCAGCCCACCTACCAGACCGAGGGACGGATCTACGCGCAGCACATCCTGGCCACCAAGCCCGACGCCAAGGTGGCGGTGCTCTCGCAGAACGACGATTTCGGCCGCGACTTCCTGAAGGGCTTCGTCGACACGCTGGGTGACAAGGCCAAGTCGATGATCGTTGCGCAGGCCACCTACGAGGTGACGGACCCGTCGATCGACAGCCAGATGATCAGCCTCAAGGCCTCGGGCGCCGACACCTTCCTCAACATCACGATGGCCCGCTTCGCAACGCTGTCGATCCGCAAGGCGGCGGAGATCGGCTGGAAGCCGGTGCAGTACCTGTGCAGCCCGTCGGTCTCGGTCGCCACCGTGATCAATCCGGCCGGCCCGGAGAACGCCATGGGCCTGATCTCGGCCGTGTACTTCCGCGACCCGGCCGACCCGATGTGGAAGGGCACCAAGGAGTACGAGGACTACAAGGCCTGGATGACCCAGTACTACCCCGCGGGCAACGTGGGCGATTCGCTCAACGTGCTGGGCTACTCCATCGCCCAGACCATGGAATACGTGCTGCGCCAGGCCGGCGACGACCTCACGCGCGCCAACATCATGAAGCAGGCGGCGAACATGCAGTTCACCCCGCCGATGCTGTACCCGGGCATCGAGGTGAAGACCACGCCCACCAACTTCCACCCGATCGAGCGCATGCAGCTCGTGCGTTTCAACGGCAGCCGTTTCGAGCCCTTCGGCAAAGTGCTCGGCGACTGAGCGATTGCCGGGGCCGCTGCCTTCTTCTCCCTCTTTCAACGAGGCCTGCGTGCCTCATTTCGCGTAGCCAGCCATGAACCCCATCGAACTTCATTCCCGCCTGACGGCCTGCCACCAGAGCGTTCTCCTTTTCTACTACGGCGTGGACCGGGGCGACTTCGCCCTGGCCATGCAGCAGGTGGCGCCCGAGTGCCACTGGGAGCGCGGCGGCGCCTCGCTGCGCACGCGCGAGGACGTGGAAGCCTCGCTGCGCAAGCGCTCGGCGACGCAGGTGATGCGCCACATCGTCAGCAACTTCGCCGTGCTGCGGCAGGATGCCGAGCGCGTCACGGCCGTCTACGCGCTGGGCCTGCACCTGTACGACAGCGGCGAGCCGGCCACCTTGCCGGTGCCCGGTTCCACCCCCTTCATGCTGGTCGACGTGACCTGCGTGCTGGCCTTGCAGCCGGACGGCGCCTGGCGCATCTGCAAGCTGGACATCGTGCGCACCTTCAGCTATTCCCGCGACGTCATCTCGCCGCTGGCGGCCCCCGCCAGCAAGTGAATGGCATGGCCGGCTTCGACCGGCCTGCACCTACAGCGTGGAACAGAGGTGCCCGCCGTCGACCGGGATGCAGGCGCCCGTCATCCAGGCGCCGGCATCGGTGGCCAGCAGCAGCAGCGCGCCGTCAAGTTCTTCGGGCCGTCCCAGCCGGCGCATCGGGATGCGCTGGATCATGGCGCGGCCGTAGTCGGTCTCCCACAGCGCGCCGGTCATCTCGGTATGCATGTAGCCGGGCTCGATGGCGTTGACGCGGATGCCGTAGCGCGCCCATTCCAGCGCCAGGCTCTTGGTCATGTGCACCACGCCGGCCTTCGAGATCGAATAGGCCGCCACGCCGCTGGACACGCGCTCGCCCTGGATCGACGCGATGTTGACAATGGCGCCGCCGCGTCCGGCCGCCTTCCAGCGCCGTGCGGCTTCGTTGGCGACCAGCCAGGCGCCGCGCAGGTTGGTCGCCACGACCGCATCGAAATCGGCGAGCGCTTGCTCCATCGACGCACCGCCGCCGCCCAGGCCGGCGTTGTTGACCACCACGTCCAGCAAGTCGCCGGTGGCGGCGATGGTCTCGAAGGCCTGCGTGACCGAGGCTTCGCGCGTCACGTCGCATTCGATCACCGTCACCCCCGCTGCGCCCAGCGCCCGCAGTTCCACCGCCAGCGCCTCCAGGCGCGCGACACGCCGCGCACCGATGACCACCGCCGCACCGCAGCGCGCGGCCAGGCGCGCGAAATGCGCGCCGAAGCCCGACGACGCACCGGTGATCAACAGTCTCTTTCCCTTCAGCTTCGCGCCGAGATCCATGTTCATTCCTTGTCGCTCGCGTGGTCCGCCTCCGGACCGAGGCGCGCGTTGAGAAGCCGTTGTCGGCGTGGTCGCGAACGTTAAGGGCTTCGCACCGCGGGCATGTCGTCGGATGCGACGGAAATCCCCTCGGCGGGAACGACGGAAATCACGCCGCTGCGTCTGCCGGAGGCGTTGCGTCCTGGTGTGCCATGTCGCGCAACCAGCGCCACAGCGTCGAGCGGCTGACGCCCAGCCGCTCGGCCGCGCGCTGGCGGTTGCCCTCGCATTCGCGCATGGCGGTCTCGACCCGCTCCCGCAGGGGCTGCAGCGCCGGCGGGTGCCGCGCGAACAGCTCGGGGCAATCCAGGCGCAGCTCGTCGTAGGGAATGTCTTCGAGCCGCGTGAACTGCAGCAGGAACACGGCAATGCGCTCGCTGATGTTCTCCAGCTCCCGCACGTTGCCCGGCCAGTCGTAGGCGGCCAGGCGCGCCAGCAGCGGCGCCAGCGCCTGCACCGGGTCCAGCCGCGCGCCCAGGCGCAGCAGGCAGCGTGCCACGCAGGCCTGTGCCAGCGCGGCAATGTCGTCCGGCCGCTCGCGCAGCGGCGGGATCGCCAGGCGCAGGGTGTTGATGCGGTAGTACAGGTCTTGCCGGAAGCGGCGCGCCGCGATCAGCGCCTCCAGCGGCTGGTGCGTGGCGGCGATGACGCGTACATCCACCGGAATGGGGGAGGTGGCGCCCAGGCGGGTGATCTCCTGCTCCTGCAGCACGCGCAGCAGCCGGGTCTGCAGCGAGAGCGGCATGTCGCCGACTTCGTCGAGGAACAGCGTGCCGGTGTGGGCCGCCTCGAACAGGCCGCGCTTGCCGCCGCGGCGGGAACCCGTGAAGGCGCCTTCCTCGTAGCCGAACAGCTCGCTTTCCAGCAGCGCCTCCGGAAAGGCCGCGCAGTTGACGGCAACGAAGGGCCGCGCGGCGCGCGGGCTGGCGTTGTGCATGGCCTGCGCGAACAGCTCCTTGCCGACGCCGCTCTCGCCCACCACCAGCACGCCCAGGTCGGTGCTGGCGTAACGGCGCGCGGCGGCAACGGCGCGCAGGAAGAGGGGGCTGCGCCCCAGCAGGCTGGCGAAGTCGTACTTGGCGGCATTCTGGTGGCGGCGCTGCTGCATGCGCAGCGTGGTGTCGGCCTCTTGAATGGTGCGTGCGTCGTACAGCGTGATGGCGGCGCCGACGATCTCGCCGTGCTCGCGCATCGGCGTG
>Ga0160470_100737_pt1 | contig 10353 bp, 6 predicted proteins | sample HID1973I_E11MG_FD_108214 | JGI IMG/M metagenome (GOLD analysis project Ga0160470, IMG submission 108214) | Enriched mosquito-associated microbial communities from UW Madison campus, WI, USA - HID1973I_E11 MG | ecosystem: Host-associated > Arthropoda: Insects > Digestive system > Unclassified ... | reverse complement strand
CTCTACCATGCCGCCGACTTGCTCGCTTTGATCCGGGTGGACCAAAAAGATGATTTCGTAATGACGCATGAATGCTCCTTACGGGTTGTAGCCTGCCGCTCAAAAGCGGTCAGACAAGGAGTGAATGACACTTATGGACTTGCTTGCAGTAGACACATGCGTGCCTGCCGTCACAGCAAGGGGCGCAATTGTAGAGAAGGGACAGGAGAGGTGCAAGGCAATTGGTGATTATTTGAACAATCACTTCGACAAGGAAAGCCAGGCACCTGTAGGAGCTGTCGAGTAAAACGAGGCTGCGATCTTTTGATCTTTAACATCCAAAATCAAGAGATCGCAGCCTTCGGCAGCTCCTACAGGGATATGTCAGGACTTTTTGGTGACAGCTTTGACGCTACGCTGGCGCTGAGCTTCGAACAGGCACACGCCAGTCGCCACGGACACGTTCAGACTGCTGACACTGCCAGCCATCGGCAGGTGCACCAGATAATCACAGAGATCGCGGGTCAGGCGACGCATGCCGCTGCCCTCGGCACCCATGATCAGGATGGTTGGACCGGTCATGTCGTGCTGGTACAGGCTCTGCTCTGCTTCGCCCGCCGTTCCGACAACCCACAAGCCGCGCTGCTTGAGTTTTTCAAGGGTGCGCGCCAGGTTGGTCACAGCAACCAACGGAATCACTTCCGCTGCGCCACAGGCAACTTTTCGTACCGTCGGGGTCAGCGTGGCCGACTTGTCCTTCGGAACGATCACTGCCAGCGCACCGGCCGCGTCGGCCGAACGCAGGCAGGCGCCAAGGTTGTGCGGATCAGTCACGCCATCAAGCACCAGCAGCAACGGTGCGCCTTCAGTGCGATCGAGCAGTTCGTCGAGCATTGCTTCGCCCCAGACCTGGCTCGGACTCACGTCCGCCACCACACCCTGGTGCACGCCTTCAACCCAGGCATCCAGCTCGCGACGCTCGGCATTGCCGACTGCCACGCGATTTTCGTTCGCCAGTTCGATCAGCGTCTGAACGCGCGGATCACTGCGGCCTTCCGCCAGCCAGATCTGCTTGACGCGTTTCGGGTGGTGACGCAGCAACGCTTCTACGGCATGCACGCCGTAGATTTTTTCCAGATTACTCATGACTTGGCCTTAGGTTTACGCGCCCCGCCGCTTTTGGCTGCTGGAGCGGAACCCGCTTTTGGCGGGCCCTTACGGTGTTTGCTCGGTTTTGCTGGCTTGCCGCCGGGAGCCTTGTCAGGCGCCGACCGCCCGGCCTTTCCCCCAGACGCCGCTTTACCGCCGCTTTTCGCTTCAGACAGCAACGCCTGCTTCATTTCCCGGCTCTTGCGCAGCTCGGCGTTTTTCGCCGCTGCATCGCTCGGGCGATAGGCTTCGACAGCTTTTTCCTTGGCAGGGCGACGACCGGATTTCGCCGGCGCCGGCTCTGCCGCAGCGGCGGTTTTAGCCGCAGGCGCAGTGGTTTCGGTCCCGCGCTTCTTGCGGCCAATCGGCGCGCTGATGGTTTTTTCAGCCATCTCGAAGTCGATCTTGCGCTCGTCGAGGTCAACGCGCATCACGCGCACTTCAACGGTGTCGCCAAGGCGGAAGCTGCGGCCGGTACGCTCACCGGCCAGGCGGTGATGCACTGGGTCGAAGTGGTAGTAGTCACCCGGCAGCGCCGTGACGTGTACCAGGCCTTCGACGTAGATGTCGGTCAGCTCGACGAACAGGCCAAAACCGGTCACCGCAGTAATCACACCCGGGAACGACTCGCCTACACGGTCTTTCATGAACTCGCACTTGAGCCAGTTCACCACGTCACGAGTGGCTTCGTCGGCACGGCGCTCGCTCATCGAGCACTGCTCGCCTAGCTGCTCCAGAGCCGCTTCGTCGTACGGGTAGATGCGCGCTTTCGGAATGGTCATGGCGCCAGCACGACGAACGTGCGAGGTGTCCATTTTCGAATGAATGACGCTGCGAATCGCCCGATGCGTGAGCAAGTCCGGGTAGCGGCGGATCGGCGAAGTGAAGTGGGTATAGGCTTCGTAATTCAGGCCGAAGTGGCCCTGGTTATCAGCGCTGTACACCGCCTGACTCAACGAGCGCAGCATCACAGTCTGGATCAGATGGAAATCCGGACGGTCCTTGATGCTCGCCAGCAGTGCCTGGTAATCCTTTGGCGACGGGCCGTCCTTGCCTTTATGCAGGGACAGGCCGAGCTCGCCCAGGAAGGCGCGAAGTTTTTCCAGACGCTCCGGTGGCGGGCCGTTGTGCACGCGATACAGCGCAGGGATTTCGTGTTTCTTCAGGAATTCAGCGGTGGCCACGTTGGCCGCCAGCATGCATTCCTCGATCAGTTTGTGCGCATCGTTACGCACGGTCGGACGAATTTCGGCAATCTTGCGCTCGGTGCCGAAAATGATCCGGGTTTCCTGCGTTTCGAAATCGATTGCGCCACGCACGTGACGAGCGGCCAGCAACACCTTGTACAGCGAGTACAGTTGCTTGAGGTGCGGCAGAACGTCGTTGTACTCGCCGCGCAGCTGACGCGCCTCGGTGAGTTTCGGCGTTTCCAGCATCGCGCTGACTTTGTTGTAGGTCAGGCGAGCATGGGAATGGATCACGGCTTCGTAGAAGCAGTAGTCGGTCATTTCACCGGATTTGGAGATGGTCATCTCGCAAACCATGGCCAACCGATCAACGTGTGGATTCAGCGAGCAAAGGCCGTTGGACAGCTGCTCAGGCAGCATAGGCACTACGCGCTCGGGGAAGTACACCGAGTTGCCGCGAACCTGGGATTCGTTGTCCAGCGCCGAACCGATTTTCACGTAGCTGGAGACGTCGGCAATCGCCACGTACAACTTCCAGCCACCGGAGAACAGGCGCAATTTGCCTGGCCTGGCTTCGCAATACACCGCGTCATCGAAGTCGCGAGCATCTTCACCATCGATGGTCACGAACGGCAGATGGCGCAGGTCTACGCGCTTCTCTTTGTCTTTCTCTTCGACTTCAGGCTTGAGCTTGGCGGCTTCTTTCAACACCGCTTCAGGCCAGACGTGCGGGATATCGTACGCGCGCAGGGCGACATCGATTTCCATGCCCGGCGCCATGTAGTTGCCCACGACTTCGACCACGTCGCCTTGCGGCTGGAAGCGCGGCGTCGGCCAGTGAGTGATCTTCACTTCGACGAATTGACCAATATTGGCATTGGCGTTGCGACCCGGCGTTACCAGCACTTCCTGCTGGATCTTCGGATTGTCCGCAACCACAAAGCCGATACCGCCCTCTTCGAAGTAACGACCCACGATGGTTTCGTGAGCACGGGACACCACTTCGACGATCATGCCTTCGCGACGACCGCGACGGTCGAGACCGGAAACACGGGCCAGCGCGCGATCACCGTCGAATACCAGACGCATCTGCGCCGGGCTCATGAACAGGTCGTCACTGCCGTCGTCCGGAACCAGGAAGCCAAAGCCGTCACGGTGACCGCTGATGCGGCCCAGGATCAGGTCGAGCTTGTCCACAGGCGCATACGTGCCGCGACGGGTATAGATGAGTTGAGCGTCGCGCTCCATGGCGCGCAGGCGGCGGCGCAGGGCTTCGATCTGGTCTTCTGTGGTCAGACCAAACTCTTCGACCAGTTGCTCGCGGTTAGCAGGCGAACCCCGATCAGCAAGGTGCTGAAGGATCAGTTCGCGGCTAGGAATAGGGTTTTCATATTTTTCCGCTTCACGAGCGGCCTCGGGATCGAGGGACTGCCAATCGGCCATTAGAGAGTTTTCACCTTGTCTATATACGGGTTAGTTTGGCATAGGCGTAATGAAACGGGAAATTTCAGGCTATGACAGCCTGTCTAAAGCCCTATATCGACACTCCAAAACTGATTTGAATGCCGCTGGTAATATTTTGCAGGTTTTTTTGCTGCCAGGGGTTTACAGTTAAAAAGACGCTCCGTATAGTGCGCGCCATCGACGACGGAGACGTTGCCGATACTGCCCAGATGGTGAAATTGGTAGACACGCCAGCTTCAGGTGCTGGTGACCGCAAGGTCGTGGAAGTTCGAGTCTTCTTCTGGGCACCAATTTCGAGCTTGAGATTAGATCAATTTCAAGGCTCGCACAAAAACCCGCGAAAGCGGGTTTTTTGCATTCCAAGCCCCTGATTTATTAAAACTAAATCAGGGGTTTACAGATCAAAAAGCTCTCCGTATAGTGCGCCACATCAACAGCGGCAACGCTGAAGATTATGCCCAGATGGTGAAATTGGTAGACACGCCAGCTTCAGGTGCTGGTGACCGCAAGGTCGTGGAAGTTCGAGTCTTCTTCTGGGCACCAATTCAAATTCAAGGTTACGGCCTTGGATTTCACAAAAACCCGCGAAAGCGGGTTTTTGCGTTTCTGCCTTCCAAAAATCCAATACGTTCACTGTAGGAGCTGCCGAAGGCTGCGATCTTTGGATTTTCAGCGATTTCAGTCACGCCAACAATCAAGATCAAAAGATCGCAGTCTTCGCAGCTCCTACCGGGCCATGCATAACGCCGCAAGGCGCACTTGAGAAACAATATCGTTTATCATTGTTTCAAGTTTTTGCAATGCGACAGTGAGGAACCCTGCGAATGATGTTTCGAAATACCCTGCGCCGCGGCTTGACCATCACCCTGCTAGGCCTGGCAATCGCCACTCCCCTCACCCAGGCAGCTGACCCGGTTTCCCTGACGCTCTACAACGGACAACACAAGGAAGTTGGCGATGCCGTTGCCAAAGCCTTTGAAGCCAAGACCGGCATTCACGTCAACGTGCGCAAGGGCAGCAGCAACCAGCTCGCCAGCCAGGTTGTCGAGGAAGGTGATCGCTCCCCTGCCGACGTGATCTACACCGAAGAATCCCCACCCCTGAATAAACTTGGCGAACAAGGCGTATTGGCCCAGACCGATGCCGCTACCCTCGCCGTCCTGCCCAAAGATTATGTCGCCGCCAATGGCACCTGGATTGGTATTACCGCCCGTGTCCGCGTCGTCGCATACAACCCCAAGCTGATCGATGAAAAAGATCTGCCGAAATCGGTCATGGAGTTTTCCGATCCGAAATGGCAAGGCAAGGTCGGTTTCGTGCCCACCAGCGGCGCGTTCCAGGAACAAGCGGTAGCAATCATCAAAGTGCACGGCATGGATGCGGCCGAAGAATGGCTGACCGGCCTGCGCGCGTTCGGCAAGACTTACAGCAACAACATGGTCGCACTCAAAGCCGTCGAGAATGGCGAGGTGGCCACGGTATTGGTGAACAACTACTACTGGTTCGCCCTGCAACGCGAAAAAGGTCAGCTCGATTCGAAACTGCATTATTTCACCGGCGGCGACGTTGGCGGCCTGATCACTGTTTCCAGCGCCGCAGTATTGAAGTCCAGCAAACATCCAAAAGAAGCCCAGCAATTGCTCGCCTACATGGCCAGCGAAGAAGGGCAGCGCGTGATCACTCAAACAACTGCCGAGTATCCGCTGCACAAAGGCATGGAATCGGATCGCGGCCTGAAGCCGTTCAGTGAACTGGAAGCACCTGAAGTCACCCCCGCCGACCTCGGCAACGCTGAAGAAGCTCTGGACCTGGAACGTGACGTTGGCTTGAACTGATGAGCGCATCGCTATCCGCCCCCGCCTCGCGCGGGGGTTACGTGCCGCGACGCAAGCGTCCGTCGATCTGGCTGTTACTGCCGGTTTTGCTACTGGTGATTCTCAGCCTGCTGCCGCTTGCCTATGTCGCACTCAAGACCTGGCAGGCGGGCTGGGCAGAAGCGCTGCACCTGCTGTGGCGGCCCTATGTGTTTGGCCTGTTGCGCAATACGCTGGCGCTGATGATCGGCGTTACTTTTGCCTGCGGCGTCATCGGCCTGTCATTGGCATGGCTGCTGGAGCGAAGTGATCTTCGTGGACGGCGAGTCTGGGGAGTCATCCTGTGTTTGCCGTTCGCCGTACCGGCATTTGTCAGCAGTTTTACCTGGGTATCCCTGAGCGCCAACTTCGAAGGGCTGGGCGGGGCAATTCTGGTGATGACGCTGTCCAAGTACCCGCTGATATTTCTGCCGGTCGCTGCAACCCTGCGCAATCTGGACCCTTCTCTGGAAGAGTCCGCACGCACGCTGGGCCAGAACCGCTGGGGTGTATTTTTCCGGGTGACCCTGCCCTTGCTTTGGCCGTCGTTGCTGGCCGGATCGCTGCTGATCGCACTGCATATGCTGGTCGAGTTCGGCGCCCTGTCGATCATCGGCCTGCAAACGTTCACTACCGCGATTTACCAGCAATTCGAACTGGAATTCAGCAACGCCAATGCCGCCATGCTCTCTGCCGTGCTGCTGGCGCTATGCCTGATCCTGCTGTGGCTGGAACTTCGGGTACGCGGCAAAGGCCGGCATGTGCGCACCGGCCAAGGCGCCGCGCGACGAGCGGAGCAGGTACGCCTGGGACCATGGGCGCTGGCAGGCCAGGCTTATTGCCTGGCACTGGCAATCATTGGCAGCGGCATTCCATTGGGAATGCTTGCGTATTGGCTGGCGGTAGGTTCTTCAGCGGCCTTCCCGGTGGCAGCGATCAGCGAAGCATTGCTATCGTCACTGGCACTCTCGTTGGGTGGTGCAGCGTTGTGCCTGGTACTCGCGGTGCCTGTGGGCCTGCTGGTGGTGCGTTATAAAGGCCAATTGGCTATCTGGGCCGAACGACTGCCATACCTGCTGCATGCGCTGCCCGGCCTGGTGATCGCCCTGACGCTGGTGTATTTCGCCCTGCACTATGTGCCGGTCCTGTATCAAACGTCGGCGCTGTTGCTGATCGCCTATGCACTGCTGTTCCTGCCTCTGGCACAGGCGCCGATTCGCACGGCACTGAACAAGGCTGCACCGCAACTGGAAGAGGCTGCCCGCACGCTGGGGGCGTCATCTTTCAGTGCATTCTGCCGGGTAACCTTGCCCATAATTTTTCCGGCACTGGGCGCAGCGTTTGCCTTGGTTTTTCTGGATGCGATGAAGGAACTGACGGCGACACTGCTGTTGAGTCCAACCGGCCTTAATACGCTGGCGACGGAAGTCTGGGCGCATACCGCGAATGTCGAGTTCGCGGCGGCGGCGCCGTATGCGGCGTTGTTGATTCTGGTTTCCGGACTACCGGTTTATCTGCTGACGACCCGGATGTATTTGAGTCGCTAAAAGATCGTCCGAGCGCGGCCCGAGCCTGCGGCAGCTCCAACATGGGATTGATGCTCACCCTGTAGGAGCTGCCGCAGGCTCGGGCCGCGTTCGGACGATCTTTTGATCTTAAGCCCTGAACTGCCCCAGGCTCGCCTTCAGCTGCGCCGCCAACCCATCCAGCACCTTGCCGCTGGCCGTGGTTTCCACCACCGCCTGAGCAGCTTTCTCAGCCTGCGCATGAATGGTCTCGACACGTCCGCGCACAGCCTGCGCGCCTTGCGCCTGATGCGCTGCAGCTTGTGTCGCCAGGCCAATCGCCGCATGCACTTGCTCGACCGACGTCTGCACCGACTGCTGCAGGCGCGCACTGTCTCGCAGCACCAGCAACCCTTCACTGGCCTGACGCCCGGCCTGGCCGATCGCTGCGACCGCCTCACGCGCACCTTGCTGCAGGGCAACGATGTGCGCCTGGATATCCCCCGTGGAACTCTGCGTCTTGCTCGCCAGTGCGCGCACCTCGTCAGCCACAACCGCAAACCCGCGACCGGTTTCACCCGCGCGCGCCGCCTCGATGGCCGCGTTCAACGCCAGCAGGTTGGTCTGCTCGGCGATCCCGTGAATGACCGTGAGCACCACTTCAATCTGTTCGCTCTGTTGCGCCAGTCGCTCGATGACTTTCGCGCCGGTATCGACCTGCCCCGCCAACGCCTCGATCAGGCCGCCGACTTTCGCCGAAGTCCGGGTGTTTTCATCCGTCGCTGAACGAATGTCCACCACCTGCTGCAAGGCGGCCTGCATGGCATGACTTTCAGACTGGGCATCGTCGGCCATTTGCGACAGCGCACGCAGGCTCTCGGCCACCTCATCACGCTGCAAACCCGCCGCCGCATCCGCACCGGCGTTGCGCAAGGTCATCGCGCCGATCTCCACACCGGTACGCTGCGCCACATCGCCTGCTTCGCGCACAATCGGCTGCAACTTATCCACAAAGCGATTGACCGCCGAAGCCATGTCGCCGATTTCGTCCTTGCTGTTGATCTGCACACGCTTGGTCAGATCGCCCTCACCTGCCGCGAGGTCATCCATGGCAGCAATCAGCAGCTTCAAGCGATTGACCACGCGACGCCCCAGAACGACCGCAAGCAACAGCAGCACGCCAAAACCAACCACAGCCAGGCTCATGCCGATGCGCCAGCGCAATGTCGACGCGGCCTCTTGCACGGTGCTGGTGGTGTTGGCTTGCATGTCTGATGCAGTGGATTGCGCAGATTGCAGACGCGCACGCATTGCCGTTGCGCTGTCAGCTGCTGCGCCCTTGAGACTGTCGGCGACCAGTTGATCGCTACTGGCGATCAGGGCCGAGAAGCGCTTGTCCAGGGCCGCCAGATCGGTTTCCACCGAGGCGGTCGAGACACCCATCAAGACTTTGCCGATCTCCACGCCGTTAGGGCTGATCGAGGCTTCGAGGTAGTAGACCGACGGGTCGTTCTTCGCCGCATCCAGGACTTTGTCCAGCGCCCGCTCACCCTGACCTTTTTCCAGAAGGGCCTTGTTGATCGGATTTTCCCGGTTCAGGTAACGCGTCAAATGCTGACCCGTTGCGTCGTCGTAGACCACGAACAGCACGTTGGGATTACGCTGAGCCCGACGGGCAAATTCGGAGAGCGTTGGAACGTCGCTGTCCCACATGGCACGAGGGGCTACCGAGGCCAGCAACTGCGCCATGTCGTTCGCCGAATCTTTCAAATCCTTTTCCAGCGTTGCACGCAGTTGGGCCTGCTCTTCCTCAAGTTTCGAAGACAATCCGGCCGTCAGACGCTGACGCGTACTGGTCGACAAACTTTCGAGACTCGAGGTGACTTCACGCCCGGCCTGCTCAAGTTCGCCGGACAGTTTTTGACTGTCAGCACCAAGGCGTACACCCAGGTCAGCTTCCAGCGCGGTCACCGTGCTCCGCGTCAGAGCAACAGCAACCAGCACTTGCACCAAAAGGGCGATACCGAGGGTAACGAACACAGGCCGCAACAAACGGCTTTGTAACAGTGAGAGAACGGCTGACACAGGAAAGCCCTCTGTATTGACGCCATTAAATTGATGGCACGCCAGAAAAGGTATTCACAGCAAAGGTCATGCCGTCCGGTAGGCAGAAACGACAAAGGCCCCAATTAAGGGGCCTTTGTGTTTTACATCAATAACTTATTAAGCGAACGGATGACGCAGAACGATGGTTTCGTTGCGGTCCGGGCCCGTCGAAATAATGTCGATCGGCGCGCCGATCAATTCTTCAACGCGCTTGATGTAAGCACGGGCGTTGGCTGGCAGCTCTTCCAGGGTTTTGGCACCCACGGTCGACTCGGTCCAGCCTGGCACTTCTTCGTACACAGGCTGCAGACCTACATAGCTGTCAGCGTCAGTCGGCGCAATGTCCTTACCTTCTGCATCTTTGTAGCCGACGCAGATGTTGATGGTTTCCAGACCGTCGAGTACGTCCAGCTTGGTCAGGCAGATGCCCGAGATGCTGTTCACATCGATAGCGCGACGCAGGATAACCGCGTCGAACCAGCCACAACGACGAGCACGGCCGGTAGTCGCACCGAACTCATGACCTTGTTTGGCCAGGTGCGCACCGACTGCGTCGAACAGCTCAGTCGGGAACGGCCCCGAACCTACGCGCGTGGTGTAAGCCTTGGTGATGCCCAGAATGTAGTCCAGGAACATAGGACCCACACCCGAACCGGTCGCAACGCCGCCAGCAGTGGTGTTAGAGCTGGTCACGTACGGGTAGGTACCGTGGTCGATGTCGAGCAACGAGCCCTGGGCGCCTTCGAACATGATGTCTTTGCCAGCGCGACGCAGGTCGTGCAGCTCGGCAGTCACGTCGAGCATCAGCGGCTTGAGCAGCTCAGCGTATTCCTTGCACTCGGCCAGGGTCTTGTCGAAGTCGATGGCTGGCTCTTTGTAGTAACCCACCAGCATGAAGTTGTGGTAATCCACCAGTTCACGCAGCTTGTCTTCAAAGCGCGGCATGTTGAGCAGATCGCCAACACGCAGGCCACGACGCGCAACCTTGTCTTCGTATGCCGGGCCGATACCGCGACCGGTAGTACCGATCTTCAGCTCGCCACGGGCCTTTTCACGCGCCTGGTCCAGCGCAACGTGGAACGACAGGATCAGCGGGCAGGACGGGCTGAT
>Ga0160470_100733_pt1 | contig 10377 bp, 10 predicted proteins | sample HID1973I_E11MG_FD_108214 | JGI IMG/M metagenome (GOLD analysis project Ga0160470, IMG submission 108214) | Enriched mosquito-associated microbial communities from UW Madison campus, WI, USA - HID1973I_E11 MG | ecosystem: Host-associated > Arthropoda: Insects > Digestive system > Unclassified ... | reverse complement strand
GTTGAACAAGGTGGACTTGCCGACGTTCGGTCGGCCCACCAGGGCGATTACGGGAACCATGCGGCTCTCCACTTCGTTATTTCAGAAAATACAAAAGCCGCTGCGAGGCAGCGGCTGGTGCTCGGGGCAACGCTTGAAGGCGTTGCAAGCCTTGCAGAGCAAGGCCGCCTGGGGGTTAAACCCCAAGCATAGTCAAACATTACTTGATGGTCAGGGCTTCCAGTTTGCCGCTGTTGCCATACAGATAAATCGTGTCACCCACCACCAGCGGACGGGCACGCAGGCCGTCGCTGTCGATGCGCTCGCGGCCGACGAAACGACCGTCAACCTGACTCAGCAGGTGCAGATAGCCTTCCATATCACCGACTGCAACATAGCTGGAGAACACTTCAGGAGCCGACAGCTGACGGCGCGCCAGCGAATCGTTGCTCCACAAGGCGGTGGTAGAACGCTCATCGACGCCTTCAACGGTGCCCGAAGACAGGCTCACGTAGACGCTACCGAAACCCTGAGCGACGCCGGCATAGCTGGAAGCATCACGCTGCCAGAGCTGACGACCACTTTCCAGGTCCAGTGCCGCGACGCGCCCCTGGTAGCTGGCAACGTAAAGTGTACCGCCGGACAGCAGCAAGCCGCCGTCGATATCGACGACACGCTCCAACTCCGAACGACCTTGTGGAATCGCTACACGTTGTTCCCAAACCGGCACGCCGTTGGAAATATCGAGGGCAACCACTTTACCGGTCGACAGGCCAGCCACCGCAAAGCGGTTGGTGACGATAGGAGCACTGGTGCCGCGCAGTGTCAGGACTGCTGGAGTGCTGTCATACAACCAGCGCTGGTTGCCGGTGGAGGCATCCAGACCGATCAGACGATCATCCTGGGTTTGAACCACAACCACGTCGCCGTTGTTGGCCGGCGGAGCGAGGACTTCACTGGACACGCGAGCGCGCCATTTCTCTTCACCGCTGCTGGCGTCGAGGGCAACGATTTCGCCCTTGAGCGTACCGATCATGACCAGACCGTAACCCACGCCAACGGCGCCGGACACAGGCACTTCAAGATCTTTCTTCCATTTGACGTCGCCGTTGCTGCGATCCATCGACATCACCACACCGGTGACGTCGGCGGCATAGATGGTATCGCCCTCGATCGCCGGAACCAGCATGTTGTACGTCTCGCCCTGACCGTCACCGATCGAACGACTCCACTGCTTTTGCAGAACCACTTCTTCTTTGAAGTCGGTCAACTCGGCGGGTGGCAATTCCTTTTTGCTGTTGCTGCTGCAACCCGCGGCCAGAATGGCCAGAGCCAGCAATGCTGCATGTTTCCAACGAATCACGTCACGCATCCCCTTTGGCCAGGTCGTCCAGCTTGATTTGTAAGCCACCGACCGCCGCTTCATCCGACAGTGCCGCCTTGGCTTTTTGATACGCCGCGTTTGCTTCGTCGGTACGACCCAGCTGCACCAGCAGATCGCCCTTGAGTTCTTCGCGAGTGGCCAGGAATGCAGTATCGGCATCGCCTTCGAGCAGTTTCAGGGCTTCATCGGCCTTGTTCTGCGCGGCCAATACCTGAGCCAGGCGCTGACGAGCAATTTCGCCCAACGCCGGATTGGCCGGCTTGTCGGCAATGGCTTTCAGCTCACTGGCTGCGTCATCCAGCTTACCGCTGTCGACTGCTACTTTCGCCACAAACAGACTGCCGTACTGCGCATAGGCGCTGCCGCCGTACTCGCTGTTGAGCTTGCCGGCCAGGTCCGAAACACGTGCCGCATCAGGCTTGCCATCAGGCGTCAGCGTGGTTTCAAGCAATTGCTGATAGAGAATCGAGGCGCCTTGCGACTGATTGCTCTGATACTTTTGAAAGGCCTGCCAGCCGAACACGATGACCAGCGCCAACAGGCCGCCAGTGACCAGGGGCTTGCCGTTGCGTGTCCACCAGTCCTTAAAATCCGCCAGCTGTTCGTCTTCGCTATTCGACACCCCAATACTCCTTAATCGCTAAATCGGCTGTTTGACAGCTTCAACCCTGCACGATGCAGGTGGCCAGGTGTGCAGCAAGCGCATCCCAGGCAATGCTTTGTTGTTCGCCCTGGCCACGCAGGGGTTTGAAACCTACCACTTGCTGGGCCATTTCGTCGTCACCGAGGATCAGCGCATACAATGCACCGCTCTTGTCGGCCTTCTTGAACTGGCTTTTGAAGCTGCCGGCGCCAGCATTTACTTGCAGACGCAGGTTGGGCAATTGATCACGAACACGTTCACTCAAGGCCAACCCGGCAAGCTCGGCGGCTTCCCCGAAGGCACAGAGGTAAACGTCAACCTGGCGGGAGATCTCTTCCGGGATCTGTTCCAGGGTTTCCAGCAGCAACACCAGGCGCTCGATGCCCATCGCGAAACCGACACCCGGCGTTGGCTTGCCGCCCATCTGTTCCACCAGACCGTCGTAGCGACCACCGGCACAAACGGTGCCCTGAGCGCCCAACTTGTCGGTGACCCATTCGAAAACGGTCTTGCTGTAGTAATCCAGCCCGCGAACCAGCTTCGGGTTGATGACATAAGGAATGCCGGCAGTGTCCAGGCGAGCCTTAAGACCCTCGAAGTGCACGCGGGACTCTTCGTCCAGGTAGTCGGCCATTTTCGGCGCGTCGACCAGTACCGCTTGGGTGTCCGTGTTTTTGGTGTCCAGAACCCGCAGAGGGTTGGTCTTCAGGCGACGCTGGCTGTCTTCGTCCAGCTTGTCCAGACGAGCCGACAGGAACTCGACCAGGGCTTCGCGATAACGACCACGAGACTCGGCGGTGCCCAGGCTATTGAGCTCAAGCTTGACCGCATCACGGATACCCAGCTCGCCCCACAGGCGCCAGGTCAGCACGATCAGTTCAGCATCGATGTCCGGACCATCCAGGTTGAAGACTTCGCAACCAATCTGGTGGAACTGACGATAACGGCCTTTCTGTGGACGTTCGTGGCGGAACATCGGACCGATGTACCAGAGTTTCTGCACCTGGCCACCACCGGTGATGCCGTGCTCGAGTACCGCACGCACGCAGGCCGCTGTGCCTTCAGGGCGCAGGGTCAGGGAGTCGCCATTGCGGTCGTCGAAGGTGTACATCTCTTTTTCGACGATGTCGGTCACTTCACCGATGGAGCGCTTGAACAGCTCGGTGAACTCGACGATCGGCATGCGGATCTGCTTGTAACCGTAGTTATCCAGCAGGCGCGAGACGGTGCCTTCGAAGTGACGCCACAGGGGAGTCTGCTCGGGCAGGATATCGTTCATGCCACGAATGGCTTGCAGAGACTTGCTCACTATAAATCCTTATTCGTTCGGCTCTTCAGCCGTTCGACTCTTAATTAGGGCTTAGCCGCGAGCGATTACAGCAGCGTCAGCTTCGACCTTCTCGGCCGCTTTCTGGCGGATCAAGCGTTCAAGCTCATCCACCAGATTGTCATTCGTCAGTTTCTGCGCCGGCTTGCCATCGATGTAGATCAGGTTTGGCGTGCCGCCGGTCAAGCCGATATGGGCTTCCTTGGCTTCACCCGGTCCGTTTACCACGCAACCGATCACTGCAACATCCAGCGGCACCAGCAGATCTTCGAGGCGCCCTTCCAGCTCGTTCATGGTTTTGACCACATCGAAGTTCTGCCGCGAGCAGCTCGGGCAGGCGATGAAGTTGATGCCACGGGAACGCAGGTGCAAGGACTTGAGAATGTCGTAGCCGACCTTCACTTCCTCGACCGGGTCGGCCGCCAGCGAGATGCGGATAGTATCGCCAATCCCTTCGGCGAGCAGCATACCGAGGCCCACGGCGGATTTCACCGTGCCTGAACGCAAACCACCGGCTTCGGTGATGCCCAGGTGCAGTGGCTGGACGATTTCCTTGGCCAGCAAACGGTAGGCCGCGACAGCCATGAACACGTCGGAGGCTTTCACGCTGACCTTGAAGTCCTGAAAATTGAGGCGCTCAAGGTGCTCAACGTGACGCAAGGCGGATTCGACGAGTGCAGCGGGTGTCGGCTCGCCATATTTCTTTTGCAGGTCTTTTTCCAGGGAGCCGGCATTCACGCCGATTCGAATCGGAATCCCGCGATCACGGGCGGCATCGACGACTGCGCGCACGCGGTCCTCGCGACCGATATTACCCGGGTTGATCCGCAGACAATCAACGCCCAGCTCGGCCACTCGCAATGCGATCTTGTAGTCGAAGTGGATGTCGGCAACCAGCGGAACCTTGACCAGTTTCTTGATCTTGCCGAAGGCTTCGGCGGCGTCCATATCCGGCACGGAAATCCGTACGATATCGACGCCAGCGGCTTCCAGGCGATTGATCTGGGCCACGGTGGCGGCCACGTCATTGGTATCGCTGTTGGTCATGCTCTGCACAGCGATAGGCGCATCGCCGCCAACAGGCACGTTACCGACCCAGATCTTGCGAGATTCGCGACGTTTGATTGGAGATTCGCCGTGCATGACTTATTGACCCAACTTCAGGCGAGCAGTCTCGCCACTGGTGAACGGAGCGACATCAACCACCTGCCCGTTGTAGCTGACCTGTGCGCCACGGGCGAAGCCCAGACGCACGGCAAAGGGTGGTTTGCCGGTAACGGAAACGTTTTCGCCTTTACGCTTGAGACCGCTTAACAGCACCTTGCCGGTGCCATCGGTCACTTGTGTCCAGCAGTCTGCAGTGAACTGCAGCGAAACCTGGCCTTGGCCTGCGGTCGGAGCCGCTGCTGCCGGGGCAGGAACAGTCGGCGCAACGGGCGCAGTCGCGACTGGAGCAGGCACAGCGGGAACGGCCGGGGCCGGGGTCGCTGGAGTGGCAGGCGTCGCAGGAACAGGCGCGGTATTTTGAGCAGGTGCCGTCGGTGTTGTCGCCGATGCAGCCACTTCAGGCTCAGCCGATGTACTGGTCTGCGGCAACGCCAAAGGGGCCCCGGCTTCGGTCTGATTTTCCACGATGGCCTGATCTTCAGGCTCATCCAGCGGATGAATTTGGGTAGTGCCGTCGGCGCCTTCGACTTCAACGTGCTCCGGGCTCAACGTGGTCAGGTCTTTGGCACGTTGTGAAGTTTGATCCTGCCACCAGACAAAACCACCACCGATTACGGCAACCAGCAACAGCAGGCTGACAATTCGCAAGATAGTGTGAGAAACCCGAACCGGCTCTTCGATGCGTCCCAGGCTGTGGACATTACTGCCCTGGGAGTCGGTACCGGTGGATTGGTCGAACTGCTGAACGAGGACGGTCTGATCCATGCCCAGCAATTTGGCGTATGCACGGATGTAGCCGCGAGCGAACGTATGCCCAGGCAGCTTATCGAAAGCACCGGCTTCAAGATTGCTCAGGGAGCTGACGGTGAGGTTGAGCTTGAGGGCCACTTCGGCCAGCGACCAGCCTTTGCTTTCGCGGGCCTGGCGCAAAGTCTCACCGGGATTAACGCGATTCGCTGCTACAACTTCGGGATGCGCCGCTTTCATCATTGCTCCGACAGGTATTGCTGATATTCCGGCGTACCGGGATAGAGTCGTTTTAGTTGCAGGCCATAACTGGCAGCCTTGTCGCGATCTTCAAACACTTTTGCCAGCCGAACGCCGAGCAATAGACTACGTGCATTTTGTTCGGCGAGCAGACTAAAACGGTCGTAGTAGTCACGCGAGGGCACATAATGCCTGTCTTCGAACGACAACTCAGCCATTTCCAGCAATGCGCGTGGCTGCTGACGATTCAATCTCAGGGCTTTTTCCAGTTGCTGCTGAGCGAGATCACGTTCACCCAGCTTCGAAGCGGTCATTCCCAGGTTTTCAAATACCCGTGAGCGTTCGGGATACAGGGTGTCGGCAGCGGCTTGCTCGAAACGTTCGTAAGCCTCTTTGTAGCGTTTCTCTTCGAAAAGAAAACTGCCGTAGTTGTTCAGGATCCGAGCATCCTTGGGGCGGGAAGACAGCGCCTTGCGAAAGTGCTCGTCGGCCAACTCCGGCTCCATCTCGGCCTGGAACACCAGCCCCAGCGCCGCGTTGGCGTCGGGGTCCGAGCTGTCCAGGTCCAGCGCCTTCTTCAGCGGGACCTTGGCACGCTCGGTCATACCCTGCTGCAAGTACCCCAGCCCCAGCTGCACGTAAGCAGCACGCGCTTCATCGCGGCCCTTGCTGGTCTTCATCGGATTGAAATCGCCCGACAGGACACAACCAGCACACAGGCTGGCCAACAGCACAAGCAGCGCAAAGCGCAGGGACATAGAGATCCTCTCTTAATTATTTCGCGGCGTTTGTTGCGATATCGTTTTCGGCGCTCAACTCGCGCACGGCGATATAACGTTCGCTGCGACGGGTGCGATCCAGCACCTGCCCTACCAATTGTCCACAGGCCGCATCGATGTCTTCACCACGGGTGGTGCGTACGGTGACATTGAAGCCTGCATGATGAAGCTGATCCTGGAAACGGCGAATGGCATTGTTGCTCGGACGCTCGTAACCGGAATGCGGGAACGGGTTGAACGGGATCAGGTTGATCTTGCACGGGATGTTCTTGAGCAACTCGATCATCTCAACGGCGTGTTCAACCTTGTCGTTGATGTCCTTGAGCAAGGTGTACTCGATGGTCAGCACGCGCTTTTCGCCCAGGGACGACATGTAGCGCTGGCACGACTCGAGCAGCATCTTAAGCGGATACTTCTTGTTGATCGGCACCAATTGATTACGCAATGCGTCATTGGGTGCGTGCAGGGACAACGCCAGGGAGACGTCGATGTGCTTGGACAGCTCATCGATCATCGGCACCACGCCCGAAGTGGACAGGGTCACGCGGCGCTTGGAGATCCCGTAGCCGAGGTCATCCATCATCAGATGCATGGCGGCGACGACGTTGTCGAAGTTCAGCAGCGGCTCGCCCATGCCCATCATCACCACGTTGGTGATGGCACGGTCGGCGGTCGCCGGGATGCTGCCAAACGATTTATTGGCAATCCACACCTGGCCAATCACTTCGGCGGCGGTGAGGTTGCTGTTGAATCCTTGCTTGCCGGTGGAGCAGAAACTGCAATCCAGGGCACAGCCTGCCTGGGACGAAACGCACAGAGTGCCGCGTTTGCCCTGGGGAATGTAGACGGTCTCGACGCAGCTGCCGGACGCCACGCGCACCACCCACTTACGGGTGCCGTCGGTGGAAATGTCCTCGCTGACGACTTCGGGACCACGAACTTCGGCAATGACCTTGAGCTTGTCGCGCAGGGCCTTGCTGACGTTCGTCATGGCGTCGAAATCATCGACGCCAAGGTGGTGAATCCATTTCATTACCTGACCGGCACGGAAACGCTTCTCCCCGATTTAGTCGAAGAATTTTTCCATTTCCAGCTGATTCAGACCCAGCAGGTTGGTTTTAACTGTCGATGTAGTCATGGATTCACCTTCACTCTTAAGCCAATGCTTAGCGAGTGGTTACTTCAGTAGCTGCGAAGAAGTACGAGATTTCGCGAGCAGCAGCGGCTTCGGAGTCCGAACCGTGTACAGCGTTGGCATCGATGGAGTCAGCGAAGTCAGCGCGGATGGTACCGGCAGCAGCTTCTTTAGGGTTGGTAGCGCCCATCAGCTCACGGTTCAGAGCGATAGCGTTTTCGCCTTCCAGAACCTGAACGACAACCGGACCGGAGATCATGAAAGCAACCAGGTCGCCGAAGAAACCACGAGCGCTGTGCTCAGCGTAGAAGCCTTCAGCTTCTGCTTTGGACAGTTGCTTCAGTTTCGAAGCTACAACGCGCAGGCCAGCTTTTTCAAAACGAGTGGTGATCTCGCCGATAACGTTTTTTGCAACAGCGTCAGGCTTGATGATGGAGAAAGTACGTTGAACAGCCATGGTGTAACTCCAGAAACGGTAATTTGTGAAAAATTAAACCCGCGAATTATACGCGGGTTCTTTGGTATTGCCTAACCTGCAGCGTGGCTCAGTCGCGTTCTTCGATCCAGTTGGCCTGAATGGCCTCCAGGACCTTCTCGCCACAATGCTCAGGCTTGTCGTCGAATTCGGGCAATTCCATTACCCATTTCCGCAGATCGACGAAGTTGACCGACATTGGGTCAACATCAGGCTTGCTTTCAGCCAGCTGGATGGCGATTTCCAGCACATCAGTCCACTTGAGACTCATGACAATTCCTTGAATCAGTGCGGCGCTTCGGCAGCATGGTTGAGCGAGTATTTCGGAATTTCAACGGTCAGGTCTTCAGTCCCGACGATCGCCTGACAGCCTAGACGCGATTGCGCTTCCAGACCCCAGGCCCGATCAAGAAAATCTTCTTCCAGCTCGTCCGCTTCTTCCAGCGAGTCAAAGCCTTCACGAATGATGCAGTGACAGGTGGTGCAAGCGCAGACGCCGCCACAGGCGCTTTCCATCTCGATATGGTGTTCGTGGGCCAGCTCGAGAATGGAAGTCCCCGGCTCAGCCTCCACAACCATGCCATCCGGGCAAAACTTCTCGTGTGGCAGAAAAATGACCTGCGGCATCAGATATCCTCGATTTCATTCAGGTTGCGCCCCGACAGAGCGGCTTTCACCGTCAAATCCATACGGCGGGCAGCAAAAGCATCGGTCACTTGCGACAGACGCTTGGTCTGTTGCTCGATGGCATAACCATCAGACCCTTTCATCAATTCAGTCAGCTCCTGCATCTGCAGCTCGATGACCATGCGCTCTTCGGCATCCAGCAGACGCTCGCCATCGACATCAAGCGCAGCCTGCACCGCCTCGATCAGGCGCTGGGCATCGACTTGCTGCTCACGCAGGACACGGGCGACCTTGTCGTCATTGGCGTGCTGAAATGAATCCTTGAGCATCTTGGCGATTTCGCCATCAGTCAGGCCATAGGACGGCTTGACCTGGATGCTGGCTTCTACGCCCGACCCCAGCTCACGAGCGGAAACGCTGAGCAGACCGTCGGCATCGACCTGGAAGGTCACGCGAATCTTCGCCGCACCGGCCACCATCGCCGGAATGCCGCGCAATTCGAAGCGCGCCAGGGAGCGGCAATCGCTGATGAGCTCGCGCTCACCCTGCAATACGTGGATTGCCATGGCCGACTGGCCATCTTTGTACGTCGTGAAGTCCTGGGCGCGGGCGACGGGGATGGTGGTGTTGCGCGGAATCACCTTCTCCATCAAGCCGCCCATGGTTTCCAGCCCCAAGGACAATGGAATCACATCAAGCAACAGCAGTTCGCCGCCATCGCGCTTGTTGCCCGCCAGCGTATCGGCCTGGATCGCGGCACCGATGGCCACCACTTGATCCGGATCGATTTCAGTCAACGGCTCGCGACCAAAGGCTTCGGCCACCGCTTCACGAACACGAGGAACACGAGTCGATCCACCGACCATGACCACGGCGTGCACTTCTTCGAGTTCGACACCCGAATCACGCACCGCACGACGACAGGCTTTCAGGCTGCGGGCAACCATTGGCTCGATCAGCGCATTGAACGCCTCACGGGTCAGCTCGGCTTTCCACTCGCCGTAAGCGACTTCAACAGACGCCGCATTGGTCAGCGCTTCTTTTGCCGCACAGGCGGTTTGCAGCAGGTTGCGTTGCGCGCCCGGATCCAGATCGGCCGACAAACCGGCACTCTCGATGATCCAGCCAGCAATTGCGTGATCGAAGTCATCGCCACCGAGAGCACTGTCGCCACCGGTTGCCAGAACCTCAAACACGCCGCCTGTCAGGCGCAAAATCGAAATATCGAAGGTACCGCCGCCCAGGTCGTAAATCGCGACCAGGCCTTCAGCATGCTGATCCAGACCGTAAGCCACCGCAGCCGCCGTAGGCTCGTTGAGCAAGCGCAGCACGTTCAGACCGGCCAATTTGGCCGCATCCTTGGTAGCTTGACGCTGGGCATCATCGAAATAGGCCGGAACAGTGATCACCGCACCAACCAGTTCGCCACCCAACGCCTCTTCGGCGCGCTGACGCAGCACCTTGAGAATGTCGGCAGAGACCTCGACCGGGCTTTTCGGGCCCTGAATGGTGTCGATGAACGGCATGTGCGACTCGCCGCCGACAAAGCGGTACGGCAGTTGATCGCCCAGCTGCTTGACGTCGGACAGACCACGACCCATCAGGCGCTTGACCGACAGCACAGTGTTCAAGGGATCAGAGGCGGCAGCCAGCTTGGCGGACTCGCCGACCTCAATGCGATCGGCGTGGTAGCGCACGGCAGACGGCAGAATGACCTGCCCGTCAGCGTCAGCCAGAGGCTCGGAAAGACCACTGCGCAAAGCAGCGACCAGCGAATTGGTAGTGCCCAAGTCGATCCCCACAGCCAGACGACGCTGGTGCGGTTGAGGACTTTGGCCGGGTTCGGCGATCTGCAGTAGGGCCATCGTAATCAG
>Ga0160470_100732_pt1 | contig 10394 bp, 7 predicted proteins | sample HID1973I_E11MG_FD_108214 | JGI IMG/M metagenome (GOLD analysis project Ga0160470, IMG submission 108214) | Enriched mosquito-associated microbial communities from UW Madison campus, WI, USA - HID1973I_E11 MG | ecosystem: Host-associated > Arthropoda: Insects > Digestive system > Unclassified ... | reverse complement strand
GGGACACGAGGGCGGGCGATGAAATCGAGGTGGGGCAATTTTGCCGAAAGGCCTGTCGATATGACCGATCCAAACGGACTATTTACCTTTGTGTTTTGTCCAGTCACTATTGCGGCCCAATTCATGCCTTCAGGATTTCCTGTTCCTACCTTCCGTCTGTGATGAAGCCCCTGGTCGACGTCCATCGCACTGCCACGAATGTCTACACCTATTGCGTCAGCACAGGCCGCGCGGGTGCAGCGAGCGATGGCGGGAGCTTCGATTCGCTGGCGCATTGCCTGTTCGACGCAGCAGCCTCGCTGGACCACTACTTTCCCAGCGTGAGCCTCAACCTGGATGGCCGCTTCATGGGCCAGTACGCCACGCTGACGCTGCGCCGCCACCCTTCGATGGTGGCCAGGAACATCCAGAAGAACCTGCTGGTTCCGCTGAGCTGAGCGCTTAATCGGCGGCCGGGCGTGGCTTGCGCCACACGCTGGCCAGCCACGGCTGCTGCTCGCGCGGCAGGCCGGCAGGGCGAAAGTAATACGCCAGTTCCACGAAACCCGCTGCCGTCATGTAGGCGCGCCACGCCGCGAGGTCGTGGAAGGCGCCGTAGCGCTCGCCGCGCCAGCCTTCCTCGCCGCTGCCGCGCGGATTGGAACTGAACAGCACGCCGCCCGGCTGGAGCGTGTCGAACAACTGGCCGAGCACGCGCGGCAGTTCCTGCGCCGGCACGTGAAAGAGCGAGGCGTTGGCGAACACGCCGTGAAAGCGGGCCGGGGGCAAGGCCAGCGCCAGGAAATCCTGCTCCAGCACCGGACAGCCGCTGTCCTCGCGCGCCATCGCGGCCAGCTGCGCTGAACCCTCCAGCCCGGTGGCGTGGTGGCCCAGCCGGGTGAAGGTGCGCAGGTCGCGCCCAGGGCCGCAGCCGAAATCCAGGATCTCGAAGGGCGCAGCCCCGTCGATGTGGGATAGCAGCGCGTCGATGTTCTGCTGCACGTCGTGTTCGCGCGTGCGCTCGCGGAAGGTCTCGGCGCTGCGGCTGTAGTGGTCGAGCGTGGTGGCGCTGATGCGCTGGAGGTCGCTGGGGTGGAGAGGCATGGTGCATTCTGCCGCTGGACAAGGGCAGGGGATGCTGCGACGCGCGTTGCGCGCGGCGTGTCAGCGGGACACGTTACTCAACGAATCTGGAGCGGGTGAAGGGAATCGAACCCTCGTATGAAGCTTGGGAAGCTGCCGTTCTGCCATTGAACTACACCCGCAGCAGGCGCGGATTCTACCGTCTCTTCTGTCCGTCACCCGGCGCGACGACGGGCCTACGTGATGCGTGAAGCCGACGGCATTCGGGCGCGACTTTTCGGAACCATCTGCCACGTTCGTCGGAATGCGCGCCGCAGGCATCCACAGATGGACAGTGCTTAATGTTTCAGTGATTTCTGGAAGGAAGCAATCACTACAAAAAGCAAAAGCAAAAGCAAAACGCATGACAACAGACAGACCCTCGGCCAGACCCACCCCAGCGCGCTTCACGTTCCTCGACTATGGCCGGGGCATTGCGTGTCTCATGGTGGTTCTCTACCACGCTTCAGGGACCGCCTCGCTTCCCAAATACTTCGGTGCGCAGGGCCTGAGCGAGGTCTTCACGCTGGGCTTCGTTCGCATGCCGTTCTTCTTCGCCATGAGCGGCTTTCTGCTGGCGTGGTTCTACTTCAAGCCGGGCGGCACCACCACGGCCTCGGCTTTCCTGGGCAAGCGCATGGCCCGGCTGTTCCCGCTTTACTGGATCGTGTTGTGTGCCGTTGCGGCAGCCGACCTGTTCATCCTGCAAAGTGCGGATGGTGTTCCCAGCGACAGCGGCTGGTGGGCAACGTTCTTCCTGTTGCCGCAAGACCCCGTGGTGGTCGGCGGCACCGGTGCACCGGTGCTGTACCCCGCCTGGGTGCTTCAATACGAGTTGGTGGGCTACTTGCTGATTGCGCTGTCGCTCGCCAATCGTCACTTCCGTTTTGCCTACCTCTACTACTTCCCGCTGTGCTATTTGCTGTGGCGCGAGAGCAGCGTGTTCGGCCTGCGCTTTCTCGGCTCCGATTGGTTGCTGGTGTACTGGTTTGGCGTGGTGGCCGCATTCGCTGCGCGCAACGGGAGCGCGCGGCAATTGCGCTGGCTGCTCGGCAGCGCGGTGCTCACCTTGGCTTGCGCCGTGGTGCTTCAGTGGTCGCGAGCACGCCATGCCGACGGGCAGTTTCTGGCCGACCTCCATCTCAACCTGCTCTACGGGGTGGGCTTTGCGCTGTTGATGGCAGGCCTGGTGGAGCTGGCCCGGAGCAAGCCTGCGTCGGGCAGCGCCCCTTCACGCTGGGCACAAGGTGTCAACAAGCTGGCGGTCTGGTCGTATGCCATCTTCCTGCTTCATGCGCCCATCATCACGCTGGTGTGCAAGCTGCTCGTGGCTGCGGGCCTGACTGGCGCCACGGGCTGGAATCTGGCCGTGGCGGGTTCCCTGCTCGTCTCGGTGATCGCCGGTGCGGTGGCGCAGGCCCTGATCGAAGAACCGCTGAATCGGATGATCGGAGCGGCAGCCGGTTTCAAGGGCGCCCTGCTGCGTTGGCGGCGGCAGGGCCAGTCATAGGCCGCGCGGCGATCAATGGGATTGGCGAGCGGGCAGCAGGGTTGGGGCGAGCCTGGGCTCGGCCGTGGTGGCCTTGATGCTGGCGACTTCCCATGTCACCCGGCCGGCCACCGAGGTGTCACGCCGCGCCATCAGCGCGATTTCGGAGTCGATGCGCCAACGCAGCATGTCTTCGCGCATCTGTGCCAGTTCGGCTGGCGCAACGTCGGTCAGCGGGGAAAGCTCCTGCGGGTCGTGCGCCAGATCGAACACGGTCATCGGGCTGCGTTCGAAGTTGTAGATGTACTTGCGCTGCCCCTTGCGCATCGCCAGGTACGACCAGTCGATCAGGCCTGAGAAATAGAGCTTGCGTTCCGGATCGACCGGCTGCAGCAACGAGATGCCGGGCAGGGCCCCGCCTTGCACTTCAAAGCCTGCCAGCTCGGCGATCGTGGGCAGGATGTCGATCTGCTGGCGCGGCCCCGTCACCACGCCGGGAGGCAGGTGCATGCCAGGCGCGTAGATCACCATCGGCACGTGCAGCGCCTTTTGATAGAGCGCGTTGAAGCTCTGGTTGGTGTTGTGCTCGCCCAGCATCTGTCCGTGGTCGCCGACGAAGACGAACACCGTGTCCTGCAGCATGCCGCGCGCGGTGTAGCCCTCGACCAGGCGCCGCATGACGTCGTCGATGTAGCTTAGGCAGTTGTAGTAGTCGTAGAGGACGGGCGAGGCCGATGGATCGAACACCTTCTTCGGCCAGTTGGACGGTGTGCGGAAGTCGTGGTGACCGACGTTCGTCATCACGGTCGCGAAGAAGGGGCGGCCGCTCTTGTGCTGGTCCTCCGACCAATCGAGGATGGGCTTGAGCAGGTGCTCGTCGGCAATGCCGAAGTAGGTCACGCGTTCGGCGCCCGGAAAGCTCAGGTCCGGCTCGGATTTCACGGTGTCGAAGCCCATCGCGTGGATCACCTGTTCATCGCTCTGATAGACCAGGTTGGTGGTGGTGAAGAAGGCGCTGCGGTAGCCCACGCGGCCCAGCGCATGGGGCAGCGAGCCCAGTTCAGGCTTGTTGTCGTAGACCTTCATCCAGCGCGCAAAGCCTTGATCGACCAGCGGGTACTGGCCGGCGAGGATGGCCAGCCACGCCGAGGTGGTGCGCGGAATCACGGCCGACATGTCGGCCACCATGAGGCCTTTCTCGGCGAGGCTCTTCAGGTAGGGTGTGGTCTGCAGCGCCGCGTTGTGCATGGTGGTCGAGTCGGCGCGCACCGATTCCATCATCACCAGCACCACGTTGCGGGGCGGGGTGCCAGCTTGCGGCCGCAGGCTCAGGTCGGCGGTCTGCCAGCGTGGCCCGCCGGTCTGCACGAAGTCATGGAAGGCGCGCGACTGCACGTCGGTGATGGGCGAGGTGATGGCGGTCTTGGCGAGCGACAGCAGGACGCCTTGCACCGTGCGGTCATACGCCAGCGCCGGCGACGACGGGACCGGCAGCAGCACGGCCAGTGCCAGCAGCGCGGTGGCTGCGGCGCCCCAGGTGAAGGGGTGTGGCCGCGCATCGGATTCGGCCGTATCGGCGCGCCGGCGCCGCCAGAACCAGCCAAGGGCAATGAAGACGCCGGCGCTGAGGAACACGACGCGCAAGGGCGTGACCTCTGGGCGCACGAGCCGCACCATGTCGCGCGCCTCGGTGATGGCGAAACCCAGGATCTGTACGCTGGCCGGTTGGCCAATGACGATGTCGTAGACCAGCGCCACGCCCACCAGGGCACACAGCACGACGACCACGGCCTGCAGCAGGCGCACGGTCCAGGCATGCGCGCGTGCCGGCGCCGCCCACAGGATGAGCGCAAAGGCCAGCGTGATCCAGGCGGTGGTGATCGCTTCGCGCCAGATGCCGATCGTCATGCCGTACAGCTGCTCCACGCCGTTGTTGGTCCAGCCCGTGAGCCGTTCGACCATCGGCATGTCGTGTTTGAGGGCGCCCACCACGACCGCCAGGGCCAGGTACATCACGATCGCCATCGGCACGGCGGTCCAGCGGCGCCGCGGGAACAGGTGGCGCTGGATGAGGACGGCGAGCAACACGCAGCACAACATTCGCAACGAGATGAACTGCCACAGCCAGCGCAGGGGCGACAGCAGATCGGCCTGGCTCGGTGCCCCGAAGAGCAGGTTCATCGCCAGCAGCATGTTGGCCAGCGCCAGCCAGATGAGCAGCGGCAGCGCCAGCGCCCAGGCCTGGCGGAAGGCGCCTGCAGGCCCTGCGTCCGCAGTCTGGGATGTCCCCTGGGTTGGATTTTTCATCGACGTGCCCCGATTTCCATGCGGTGTGAAAGCTCCCGTATTCGCAGGCATCGAGGGGAAGTTCCGCTGAGCTCGACCGCGGTCCCTGAATCCAATCCTGTTCCGTACGATTAAACACAGGGTTCATGAAACTGTAAACAAAAGGTCACATAAACGTGGTAAGCGACCGGCGCGTTTCGGCAACACAGCCTCGGTTCGAGGCGAGCGGGCATGGCACGGCAGCGCCTCCCGGGCGCGGGAGCGCAGGCATGGCACGGGGCGTCGCGCGTTCAGCGCGCGGAGGGGCCGGGTCGCGCGGCCGCGACCCGCTGGTTGAGCGAGAAGGTCATCTCGGGCTGGCGCCCGGTGCTGGCGCACCACAGGACGCGGCGCTGCTCCACCTCGGCGTCGGTGCTGGGCTCGAAAGTGGCGGGCGCGGTGCCGCCGGCCTGTTGCTGGTCGAACACTTCCAGTAGCCCGACCCAGCCGGTGTCGGGCAGCGTGCGCGAGATCGCCCGCAGGTAGCGGGCGGTGCGCACATCGCTCAGGCGGTGCGTGCCCATGCCGCCTTGCACCACCCACACCACGCCGGTCTCGCGGTGCAGGCGCTCGAGCAGGCGGGCAAAGCTGCCGGGTGAGCTGGCGCCCGAGAAGAAGGCACTGACATAGACCGGCAGCGCTGCCTTGTCGGGGGCCAGCCGCGCCAGCCCCTCGCGCATGGCGCCCAGGTAGTCGCGCAGCATGCTTTCGCGCGCGCCGCGGCGCCAGTTCAGGTCGTCGATTTCCTGCGGCAGGTACCAGCCGTCCACCGGCAGGGCGGGCGGGTGCGCCAGCAGGCGCTGCGCTTCTTCCAGCGAGCGTTCGCGGCACAGCAGCATGTGGGCGCGCAGCGCCGGGTCCGGCTGCGCCAGCACCTGGTAGTAGTCCTGGCCCATGTACAGGCCCAGGATCAGGCGCAGCGGCTGGTGCCGCCAATGCGCCAGCCCGGCCTCCAGCCAGCGCGGTTCGGTGGCGGGCCAGAATTCGGTGTCGCCGTAGCGGCTCCACTGGACCAGTACGCGGGTATAGCCCTCTTGCTGCGCCACCTCGCCCAGCCGGCGCCATTCGGCGGCGCTGAGTTGCGCATGGGAGGCCCAGGGCTGCCAGACGATGGTGCGGCGCCGGAAGGCACCGCAGTTCGTTGGCTGGCGCAGCCGCAGTTGCGCGGATGCAGGCGCTGCCACGGCCGCGCCGAACCCGGCCGCGCAGTAGCGCAGCCAGGTGCGGCGCGTCAGTGTTGGATGATCCATTTGAGCTGCACGGTCTGCCGGTCCCCCGCGTTGCCGCCGATGGCATGGCGCACTTCCAGCGACAGCCGCTGGTTGATGGCCGGTGCGCGGTGCGTATCTTCGCGATGCCAGCCCAGCAGCGCAATGCCCAGGCCGACGTCCAGCCGCGTCACGTCCACCCGGCCCAGCCCGTCGTTGTTGGCCGAGTAGCCGCCCACCAGATAGGGCATCACCCCCAGGTTGGTGGTCGCGGTCGGCAGCTTGCTGACGCGGCCCCACTCGGCGTTGAGGGTGAGGAAGTAACTGCGCTGGCGCACCAGCCAGGCCAGGTCGCCATACAGGTTGGCGTAGGTCCAGCTGGTGTCGACCGGGTTCCAGTCGCTGCCCCAGGTGTTGGAGCCCGACAGGCGCAGCATGAAGTCGTCGGGGTAGGGCGCCGACTTGCGCCACAGGTATTCGGCCGAGCCCACCACCAGGTAGTCCTGCGACAGGCGCTGGCGCACGCCGGTGCCGACCAGCTGGCTGTCCGGCGTCAGCGACAGGCTGCGGTCGTCCAGCCCCTGCGAGGCGCGCGCGAAGGCCCAGGTGGGCAGCTGCGCGCCCAGCGGGGTGAAGCGGTAGGAGGCGCCGGTGTTGACCGCGCCGCCGTACTGCGCGTAGTCGACCGGCGAGACCGCCTCGCTGCCTCGGGGCCCATGGTCGAGCCGCACGTTGCTGTTGAAGTACCAGCCGAGGCGGTCTTCCTCGCTTTGCACGTCGCGCCGCCAGCCGAACAGGCGGCGCTGTGCCTCGTCGTCGTTCAGGTCCAGCCGCTGCGCAATGTCGGCCTGGCGGTCGACCGCCAGCCGGCCCCAGCGCGCTGAATCTTCGGACTGACCGAGCTGGTGGCGCAGCGCCGCCAGTTCCGGCATCAGCTCGCTGCGGCGCGCGTCCAGTTGCAATGCCGTCTCGAACTGCGCCGCCGCGGGCGCCGGCTGGCCGGCCGCCTTGAGCTGGTAGCCATAGGACGCGTGCACTTGCGGGTCGCCCGGTGCGATGCGGACCGCCTCGGCCAGCGCGGCCAGCGCGCCGGCCTGGTTGCCCTGCACGTCCATGGCCTGGGCCTGGCCCGTCAGCGCCTGCGCGGCGATGGCCGGCTGCGCGTCGCCGGCCAGCTTGCGGGCGGCGGCGAAATGACGCTCGGCCAGCGCGGCGTCGACGCCGCTGCAGTAGCCAGCCGCCAGTTGCTGGGCGGCGGTGGTGAGCGGGGCCGCTGCGTCCGGCGGCACCACCTGCAGCACGCTGGCGCAGTCGCGCCCCTGCAGGCTCAGCACCAGGCCCTCGCTGGTGTGGGCGTCGATTGCGTCGGAAGCGCTCAGCGCCTGCAGGCGGGCCGTGGCCTGCGGATAGTGACCGGCGTTGATCAGGGCCAGCACCTCGGCTTCGGGTGGTGGCGAAGGCGGTGGGGGTGGCGGTGGCGAAGCCGCGACCCTCGTGCGGGGCGTGGCTGTGCGGGCATGCGCGCGGGCCGGCGCGGCCCGCGCTTGTTCGGTAGCGGGCGCGTTGGGCGCGGCCGCTTCAGTCCTGGGCGCTTGCGCCAGGGCCGGAGCCGAAGCGGCAGGCGGTGGCGGTGGCGGTGGCGTCTTTGCCGCAGCGGCAGTTGTCGGCGCCACCTTGGCTTTCGCCATGGCCTGCTGCCAGCGCCGACGGTCGGCCGGGCTCACGGCCACCTTGTTGGCGTCAAGCCAGGCCAGTGCTGCGCCGGCCTCGTCGGGGCGGCGCAGCTGCAGCAGCGCGTTGACCCAGCCGCGGCCCAGCGCGCTGTGCGCGTCGGGCGTCAGGTCGGGCAGCGCCAGTGCGCTACGTGCCAGGCGGTTCAGGTCGGCCGGGCGTCGCTCCACGCTGGCGACGTAGGCCGCGGCGGCCGGGCCGATGCCGGAGCCGGGCCGCTGCGCCTGCCAACGCTGCGCCAGCGCGCGGATGCAGGCGATGTCGTGCTGCACCTCGCAGATCTGGAACTTGAGCAGCGCCGCGTCCGTGCTGTCCGGATCGATGTGCTCGACCTCCTCGACGTAGCGGCGCGCTTTGCCGTACTGCTTCTGGTTGAACAGGCGCTGCGCTTCGTTCAGCCGCGGATAGCTGCGGTAGGCCCGCCACTGCTTGCCCAGCCAGCCTTGCGCGTCGGCCGGCGTGGCGACGAGGGCGCCGGCCAGGGCCAGCAGGGCGATGGCGCTGCGTCGCTGCGCGGCGCTCATGGCTGGGGGTCCTCCGGGTGCAGGTCGGGAAAGACGTGCTGGGTCTTGTCCCATGCAACCGGGCGGCCCTGCCGGCTGCTGCGCCGCACTTGCGTGAAGGCGCGGAAAAAGGCGCCGATGTTGACCACGTTGCCCACCAGCATGCGCGGCACCGACTGCAGGCCCTGCCAGAAGCCGAAGTAGCGCTGCGTGCAGATGAAGCGTTGCAGCAGGCGGTTGACCATGAAGCCGAAGTTGACGAAGGTCAGCACCCAGAAGAGGCCGCCGCGCGGAATCGGATCGGGGTAGCGCCACATGCCGGGGTCGATCGTCAGGTGCAATTCGTGAATCAGCACCGCCAGCACGATCAGGTAGCCGAACAGCAGCGAGGGAAAGGCCAGCACGCTCTTGCGGTCGCGCATCAGCATGTAGCGCATGGCCAGCGAACCGCGCCAACCCAGCTTGCGCCAGCCCTGGAACACGATGCCGACGATCCAGCGCGATTTCTGCCGCATGGCCGATGCCAGGGTGTCGGGAAAGTACTCCTGCACGCACACGTTGGCGTGCACGCCGCGGCGCTCGAACCAGGCCGGCGGCGTGCGGGCGAAGCGCACCGGGTAGTGCACCAGCACCTCGCGCGCGCCCACTTCGTGCAGCCGCACGCCGATTTCGTAATCCTCGGTGAGCGTGCCGGTGTCGAACACCTGGCCGGCGTTGATCTGCTCGAGCAGCGCGATGGCGCGCCGGCTGAAGGCGGTGCCGACGCCGGCGCTGGGCACCTGGCCGGTCAGGTGCTGGCGCACCAGCAGGTCCTTGCCGTGCCACTCGGCGAACTCGTCGACGTAGTGGTTGCCCACCGCGTGCGTCCAGCCGCGCACCAGCGGCATCACCGGCAGCTGCACCAGGTCGAAGGTGGGCACCAGGTGGTTGAACACGCGCAGCTCCAGCGGGTGCACCACGTCCTCGGCGTCGTGGTAGGCCAGCACGGCGAAGTGCAGGCCCTGCGCCTGCTCGAATTCGCCGATGGCGGCGATCACATGGTTCAGGCAATCGGCCTTGGTGGTGGGGCCGGGCTGCGAGGTCACCACCTTGTGCAGGCGCGGGTAGCGGGCCGTGACCTTGTCCACCTCGGCCTGCGTCTCGGCGTCGTTGGGGTAGGTGCCGATGAAGACGTGGTAGTTCTCGTAGTCGAAGCTGCGCGCCAGGTAGTCGGCCATGCGGGCGATCACCGGCGCCTCGTGCCAGGCCGGAATCATGATGGCGATGTGCTGCTGCGCCTCTTGGTACAGCGCGTCGGCCGTGGCCGGCAGCTCGGGCGTGGCGCGCCAGTTGCGCCGGTGCGCCAGGCGCCACAGCCAGTAGCGGCAGTCGATGTAGAAGTCGTCCAGCGAGCTGACGAGGATGATGACGATGCCCACCCGCATCAGCACGGCAATGGTGAGCCAGAAGGCGGCCAGCGTGTCGATCCAGTTCACGCCGCCACCCGGTCCCAGTGCGCCAGCGCGGCGGCGATCTGCTGCGCGGCAGTGCCGTCGCCGTAGGGGTTGAGTGCGTGCGCCATGCGATGGTAGGCCGCCTCGTCGTCGAGCAAGCGGTTCACCGCGGCCACGATGCGCGGGTGGTCGGCGCCCACCAGCACCGCGGTGCCGGCCTCCACCGCCTCGGGCCGCTCGGTGGTCTCGCGCATCACCAGCACCGGCTTGCCCAGCACCGGCGCTTCTTCCTGCAGGCCGCCGCTGTCGGTCAGCACCAGGAAACTCTGCTTGAGCAGCCAGACGAAGGGCAGGTAGTCCTGCGGCGCGATCAGGTGCACGTTGGGCCGGCCCGACAGCAGCGCGTGCACCGGTGCCTGCACGTTCGGGTTGAGGTGCACCGGGTAGACGATCTGCACGTCCGGCCGGTCGGCCAGTTCGGCCAGCGCGGCGCAGATCTGCTCGAAGCCGTCGCCGAAGTTCTCGCGCCGATGCCCGGTCACCAGGATCAGCCGGCGCGCAGGGTCGAGCGCCGGCAGGCCGGCGGCCTGCTGCGCCGCCAGCG
>Ga0160470_100731_pt1 | contig 10403 bp, 3 predicted proteins | sample HID1973I_E11MG_FD_108214 | JGI IMG/M metagenome (GOLD analysis project Ga0160470, IMG submission 108214) | Enriched mosquito-associated microbial communities from UW Madison campus, WI, USA - HID1973I_E11 MG | ecosystem: Host-associated > Arthropoda: Insects > Digestive system > Unclassified ... | reverse complement strand
TTCTTCGACGAGGTGCGCGTGCCGGTCGAGAACCTGGTCGGCGTCGAGCATGCCGGCTGGAGCGTGGCCAAGGGGCTGCTCGTGATCGAACGCCTGTTCGTCGCGCGCGTGGCCGAATGCAAGGCCGACGTGCTGGAAACCGCGCGCATGGCGGAAGGGCGCGGACCCGGTGGCGCCTCGCTGCTCGAACAAGACGTGTACGCGCGGCACTTTGCCGAACTCGACGTGCGCGCCCGCGCGCTCGATGCCGCCTGGTGGCCGGCCGTGCGCACGGTGGAGGCGGGCGGCGACGCCGGTCTCGACGCTTCGCTGCTCAAGCTGCAGGGCAATGCGCTGCTGCAAGACCTGCAACAGCTGCAGCTCGAATTCGCGGGCCTCGAGGCTTTGCCCTGCGATGCCGGCGCGATTGACGGCGTGCCCAACCCCGAGCCGCTGTCGCCCACCTATGCGGAGAACCTGGCGCTGCATGTCTGGCGCTACCGCGGCATCACGCTGGGTGGTGGCACATCCGAGGTGCAGCGCGGCATCGTCGCCAAGGCGATCTTCGGCGGACAGAGCGCGCTCGACGGCGACGTGGGCGAGCCGCTGAACGATGAGCAGGCGATGCTCGACGCGGCCGTGCGCCGCCTGTTGGCGGAGCGCTACGCCTTCGAGCACCGCCAGCGCGTGCTCGCCGATCACGGCGGCTTCGACGCGTCGTTCTGGCAGTCCCTGCACGAACTCGGCATCGGCAGCCTGTGCGTGCCAGAGCGCGACGGCGGCTTCGGCGGCGGAGCGGTCGAACTCAGTACCGTGATGGAGGCGACCGGCGAAGCGTTGCTGCTCGAACCTCTGCTCTGGAGCACGGTGCTCGGTGTGCAGCTGGTGAGCGACACGCCGCCTTCGGAGGTGCGCAGCCGGCTGCTCGACGGTTTGGCGGACGGCACGCTGCGCCTGGCGTTCGCGCACGGCGAAGGCAATGGCGTGGCCGACGTCGCGCGCATCGACACCCTCGCGCGGCGCGACCGGACCGGCTGGCGCCTGAGCGGACGCAAGCGCTTCGTGCTTGGCGGCGATGGCGCGCGGACGCTGCTCGTGAGCGCGCGGCTTGAAGACGGTGGCCTCGGCCTGTTCACCTGCGACGCGGCGGCAGCGGGCGTCGCGCGGCGTAGCTACCGCCTGCACGACGGGCGCGGCGCCTGCGATACCGTCTTCGACAACGTGGCGCTTCCCATCGACGCACTCATCGCCGGGCCCGAGCGCGCCGGCGAGATCATCGAGGGGGCCGTGGCCTTCGCCACCATCGCGCTGGCCACCGAGAGCGTCGGCGCGATGCGGCGCGCGCTCGCGCTCACGGTCGACTACATGCGCACGCGCAAGCAGTTCGGCCGTGCACTCGCCGACTACCAAGCGCTGCAGCACCGCGTGGTCGAGCACTATCGGCTGTGGGGACAGGCGCGTACGCTGGTGCGGGAGGCCGCGCAGGGCTGGCCTTCCGTCTCACCGCAGGAGCGCTTGCGCCGCGTGAGCGCGGCCAAGTACGCCGCCGGATTGGCCGGCCGTGCCATCGCGCTCGACAGCCTGCAGCTGCACGGCGCCATCGGCCTGCAGGACGAAACCGCCATCAGCCACTATGCCAAGCGGCTCATGGCGAACGACGTGCTGCTCGGCGATGCCACCTTCCATCTCAGCCGCTTTGCCGGCGCAGGAGTTGCGACCCCATGACCGCTAAGGAAAACGCCCCTAAAGGCCGGGGCCCGCTGGCCGGCCTGCGCGTGCTCGACATCGCCACCGTGGTGGCCGCGCCCTCGACTGCCGCGCTGTTGGCCGATTACGGCGCCGAGGTGCTCAAGATCGAGCTGCCCGGCGTGGGTGACGGCTGCCGCGCCTTCCCGCCTTTCAAGGATGGCAAGGCGCTGTGGTGGAAGGTGACCAACCGCAACAAGAAGCTGATCTCGCTCGACTTGCGCAAGCCGCGCGGCCTGGTGCTGTTCAAGCGGCTGCTGCCGCGCTTCGACGTGCTGATCGAGAACTTCCGCCCCGGCACGCTCGACCGCTGGGGCCTGGACCGCGACACGCTGTGGGCGCTGAAGCCCGGCCTGGTGATCCTGCGCGCCACCGCCTTCGGCCAGACCGGCCCCTACCGCGACCGTCCGGGCTTTGCGCGCATCTTCGAGGCCATGGGCGGCCTGACCTACATCTCGGGCGAGGCCGACGGCCAACCCATGCATGCGGGCTACCCCATCGGGGATTCGATCGGCGGATTGTTCGGCGCGCTCGGCGTGATGACCGCGCTGTGGAAGCGCGCGGCCCAGCCCGATACGCCGGGCGAGGAGATCGACCTGTCGCTCACCGAGGCCATGCTCAAGCTGATCGAGTTCCTGCCGATCAAGTACGACCTGCTCGGCGAAAGCCACGAACGCTCGGGCAACACCAGCCAGTACGCGGCGCCGACCGGCGTGTACCGCACGCGCGACGGCCAGTGGGTGTCGCTGTCGGGCAGCACCAACGCGCTGTTCGCGGCCAACTGCCGCGCCATCGGGCGCGAAGACTTGCCGAGCGATCCGCGCTTTGGCGGCAACCAGGCGCGCTGCGCGCACACAGCCGAGCTCAACGCGCTGTTCGCCGACTGGTTCCTGGCGCACGACCTGGCCGACGTGCTCGACTCTTTCGAGCGCCACAAGGGGACGCTGGCGCCGATTTATTCGGCACGTCAGATCGTCGAAGACCCGCAGGTGAAGGCGCGCGAGTTTCTGTGCACCGTGCCTGACCGCGACTTTGGCGAAGTGCGCATCCAGGGCGTGGTGCCGCGCTTCCTGCGCGACCCCGGCGTCATTCACACGCCCGGCGGCGCCATCGGCGAGGACAACGACGAGGTCTTCGGCGACTGGCTCGCGATCGACGCCGACGAGCAGGCGCGGCTGCGCGAGGAGGGCGTGATCTGATGCAGGCGTGGTGCGCCGACGCGCCGCGCGACATGGCCTGAAGGCCGACCAAGAGCTTCATGCCCCGCGAAGTGCGTGTGCCTCAGGCGGCAGCGAACCCGAGTCGCACCCGCGCGTCGTTGTACTCCCGCTGCAGCTGGGCACCAATCTCGGCTGCGGCCCGAGCCTCGCCGATGCTGCCCACGCCTTGCCCGGCCGACCAGATGTCGCGCCACACCTTGGCTTTGGCCATCGCAAAGTCCGCCGGCAGCGAGATCCGCAGCACCCCGACCGGCTCGGTGCGGTATTCGCCGAGTTCTTCGTGCGCGAGACGCGCTTCGTTGATGATGCGCTGACTGCGATCAAAATAGGCTTGCCCGACCTCGGTGACTTCGAATTTACGTGTGGTGCGGTGAAGCAAGCGCAGCCCGACGGTTGACTCGAGCGCGGTGATGCGACGCGACAGCGTCGAGTTCGGTATGCCCAATGCCGCGGCAGCGCCCCGAAAGCTCTTGGCTTTGACCACCTCCACATAGAGGGCTACGTCAGCCCACGCATCTAGCTGCCCGGCACATACCCCAACACATAGAACTCCCGCGCAAACACCAGCCGTTCGGCAATACCGGGGCGGGTGACGCGGCCCAGTGGGGATTGGTCGGTGATGTTGAAGTCACCGAAATGCCGCTCGTATTCGCGCACGATCAGGCGCCAGCGTTGGCCTTCGGGCGTGGGGGGCACGGGCAGCAGGCCGTTGAAGAGCAGGTCGTTGCGCAAGCGGTTCAGGTTCTCCAGGCCGGCGTTGAAGAGCTGGCTTGAGATCTGGGTGTCGAGCAGGGTGCCTAGTGGGGTGCCGGTCACTCGGGCGCTCGCAGCGGTCACGGCGATGTTGCCTGACGTGCCTGCGCTGGCCCGCTGTGGCCCCGTGCTCGCGTACTGTCCCGGCTCGGCTTCGCCGCTCAGTGCGGCGATGCTGCGGACGTCCTCCCAGTCGAGGTCGGTGGCCAGGCCGCTTGCCTGGCGCTGCACCACCAGCTCGATGCGGTTGTGGCCGCGGTCGTAGCCCAGCAGCGGCCCGAAGGCGTCGGCCAGTGCGGGCGGGGCGTCGAGGCGGCCTGAGAGCTCGCCGCGTGCCGAGGCCGGGCCGATGGCCGGCGCCGGGCCGAAGACCTGCAGCAGCACCGCGCTCTGCCGTTGCTGCACGCGCGACAGGTGCAGTTCACGCGTGGGCGGCAGTTGCGCGTACTGCGTGTGCTGCACCGGCGAGAGCGCACAGCCGCTCACGGCCTGGGGCTGTACCCGCACCAGCGCCAGCCGCACGAAGGGGCTGTAGCTCGGGCCGGCGTCAATCTCCAGGTCAGCGAACCAGAGGCGGCGTTCGAAGTCGTAGTGCACGCGGTGCGCGGCCACGTCCATGTTGCGCGCGGCTTCGGGCAGCCAGAGGCTGAACTCGGCCACGCGGGCACCGAAGGCGCTGGGGTGCATGGCCGGGCGCGGCAGCAGGCTGTTGAAGATCGGGTCCTGGCCCCACTGCGAGACCACGCCCACCAGCTCGGGCGCCAGGTCGACGAAGGACTGCGGATGGGGGCTGGACGGGCAGCAGACCACGCCGAGCAGTTCGCCCTCGCCGCTGCTGAACCAGGGCCGCTCGATGTAGACGCGCAGGCCATTGCCGCGCCGCACGCTGACGATGCCGTCGGCCAGGCTCTCACCACGCTCCTCCCAACGGAAGGTGGGCACCACATAGGCGATCTTCGGCGCGTCGGGCCGGCGGCTGGCGGGCACCACGCTGCCGGGTTGGGCGGGCAGCGCGTTGCGCAGCAGCGGTGCGCCCAGTTCATCGTCGGAGGGCGGCGCGCTGGAAGGCGAGGCGTCCGGATCCGGGTATTGCGCCGTGTAGTTGGGCGGCAATGTCAGGTCGTGCCCTTCGAACACCGGGCCGAGCCGGATCATGTGGGCGGCATCGGCGCGCAGGCTGGCCGGCAGGTATTCCGCGAAGCGCGTGGTGGCACGCAGCTGGTAATTCACCAGGCGGAACTTGTGGTCGCCGAACTCGTGGCGGATGTGGGCATGCGCAGCTTCGGCGCTGCCCTGGCCCAGGTCCTCGAACAGCACGTCGCTGGCCGGCTCCTGGCTGCGCAGCGGCGGCTGGTCGATGCCGACCTGCGGCAGGCGGGCGCTGAAGGCGCGCCGCACCGGGGCCGGCAGGCTGGGGTCGTCGCTCCATTCGAACCAGCTGGCCACCACCTCCAGCTGCGCGGTGGAGCGGGCATGAAAGCGCACCGGGCTGCGGCGGATTTCGGCCCAGGTCTGGTCGGCGCCGCGCAGCAGGTAGAGCTTCTCGAACAGCGGCTCGCACACCGGTTGCTGGGTGGCGTGCACGAGGGTCAGCGAGCGGTCTGGCGTGACCATCCAATGCGCGCCCAGCACGCTCTGGATCGCCACCTTGGCCGGCGTGGCGGCCAGCCTGGGCACCGCGAGCTGGTGGATGGCCGTGGGCTCCAGCGCGCTGGCGTAGCGCACCTCGGCAACTTCGCCCTTGCGCAGGAAGACGGTCAGCACCCGCTCGGCGCCGTTCCAGCGGGGCAGCCGATCGGGCAGGGTGGCACCCACGGCGCAGCCGTCGAAGCCGCCCAGTTCGTCCGGGTGTTCGGCCACCGCCAGGCGCAGGCCCTGGCGCTTCGGCCAGCTGCCGGCGAGCGGCACGATCAGCACGAATTCCTCGGTGCCGGGAATCTGCACCGAGCGCACGCCATCGGTGGCGTCGATCACCGCGGCCTCGAAAACCCCCGGCAGGCCGCGCAGGGCGACGGCGGCGGCGATGGGGTCGGGCAGGTAGGGCGTGACGAGGCTGGCCTCGGTGTGGATCAGGTACTCGCCCGGCAGCAGGCGAAAGCCTTCGGGCGGGGCCACGGCCAGGTCGCGTTCGGGCGAGCGCGGCACGGCGCCTTCCTTGGGCGGCGTGACGATGTGCACCGAGGCGCCGCCGTGGTAGAGCGTGCCGGCCTCCAGGCTGCTGATGGTGTCGTAGGCGGCGGCGACCTGCGCGGGCGTGGCGCCGGCGCCGATCGCCGTCTCGAAGGCGCCGTGCTGCTCGGCCAGCAACTGGCCGGTCTTGGGCGGCACCACGTGGCGCTCGTTCACCGCCGCGTAGGCAAAGCCGCTGTCGCTGGGCACGTTGCCGGCATAGGGCGCGGTGGCGAGATAGTCCGCGCAGCTCTGCGCGAAGTTGCTGCGAATCACCATGCGCTCCAGCGACTCGCCCTCGCTGACGCGCTGGCGCAGCGAGAGCGCCGGCGCGTCCAGCGGTTCGTAGCGCAGGTAGGCGATGGGCTCGCTGGCCTCTTCCAGCTTTTCCAGCGAAGGGTCGTCGAGGGCCAGGCTGTTGCCGGCCAGGTCCACCAGCCGCGCGCGCATCCGGTAGGCGCTGCCAAAGTGCAGCCGCGGCAGGCTGCCGGGCGCGGCGCGGACCTCCCGCGTCACCGGCGTGCCGTCGGGGTGGGTGTCGGCGGCGCTCTGCGCATCGACTCTTTCATCCTGCAGCAGGCCGAGCTTGGCGCGCTCGGCCGGCGGCGTGCTGCTGTCGGGGAAGGGCCGGATGCGCCGGCCGGGCCGCGGTGCCACCAGGCTCCAGCCGGTCCACTTCACCAGGGCCTCGTGCAGGTAATGGTCCTGGGTTGCGCCGGGCGGCAGCTCGGCGGCCGGCTTGCTGCTGGTGGAGGCGCCGCTGACATAGCCCTCGTCCTTCACCTCGTCCAGTGGCGGGGCGCTGGCGTGCCCGGCCGTCCAGCCATAGCGGGCCACCCGCTGGCACAGCGAGCGCCAGTCGCCCGAGACTTCGGTGAAGACATCGACGCGGTAGCCGCGCAGCAGGTCTTCGGCGAAGAAGACGATCTTGTTGCCCAGGTGGGCGTTGACCGCGTCGTTCTTCAGGCTGGCGGCGATGGTGTCGTCCGCCACATGGCTGGAGCGGCCGTGCTCGACCAGCGTGATGCCCTGGCTGCGCAGCGCGGCCACGCTCTCGCCCTGGCTGGTGGTGTAGCTCCGTTCGCCGGCCTGGTCGAGGGTGTCGGCATCGCCCGGGTCGGCCACCTTGGCCAGGTGGTCCTGCAGGGTGAGTGCAAAGCCCACGGTCTTGAGCGCGGCGCCATCGGGGTCGACCGCGGTGAGCGCAAAGCCGCGGTCCTTGCCCTGCAGCTCCTGCGCCTGGGTGCCGATGGGGCGGGCGCCGCCCAGGCGCAGCAGGCCGGCCAGGTGGCGCTCGCTGCGGCTGTCGCAGGTGAAGCGGCGGGGCGTGAGGCAGATGGCGGTGGCGGGCGTGCTTTCTTCGGTGGGCACGTGCCAGGTGGTGGGCGCCAGCAGCAGGCTCATCGTGCCGCGCAGCAGCTGGCCTGGCAGGCTGGCGCTTTGTTCGACCAGGGGGCGGCTGCGCACGACGACGGCGTCGAGCGCCAGGCCGAGCCGGCGCATCATCGCCGGCGCATCGGCAAAGCTGGCGGCCATGCGGTGGAAGTCGAAGGCGGGCGCGACGATCGGCGCGGTCGCCGCGCCTGCGCGGGGCAGGGCGCTGTAGGGCCGCGCGTTCTCGGGCCGCTGGTAGAAGCGGTTGGCCTGGTAGAGGGCGTACTCGGCGTCGCTGTAGAAATAGCTGGCGGCCGCGCCGCCCAGGCTCGCCGGCAGGGCGCGGCGCAGCTTGCGGCCGCTGATGAAGCTGGAGCCGTTGTCGCGCGGCCGCCCGTCGATGCCCACCACGCTGGGCGGCGCCGTGCCCTGGTCGCTGAAGTAGGCCGCGTTCAGCGCGGCTTCGAGCAGCGGGACGCCGCTCTCCTTGCCGCCGCCGTCATCGAACCAGCGGCCGACGCCGCCGCGATAGCGGCTGCGGCGGCCAATGCCGATCTCGGCCAGCATGCCCTGCAGCCGGCTGCCCGGACCGAAGAGGGAGGGCCGGCGCAGGCCGTCCTGCTCGGCCAGCTCGCCGTAGTGGGTGTGCAGAAAGCTCACCACCGTGCGCACCGGGAAGGAACGCAGGTTGTGCTTCGAGAGGTCGTTGAAGACATAGCCGGCCACCGGCAGCTCGGGCGGGAACACCGCCTGCCACACCGGCGTGCTGGGCTCGCCGAGGGGCTTGAGGTCGAACTGCTGGGCGCCGATGCGCAGCTGAAAGCGGCTGCGCGCGAGCAGGCCCGGCCAGTCGAGCAGATCGCGAAAGGCCTTGAGCACCTGTTCGTCCGCCGCCTGCGGCGTGAGGCGGAAGGAAGGCACCAGCGAAACCAGGAGTTCGCCGTCTCGCGTGAGGCCCTTGGGCAGCACGGTCCAGATGATCTTTTGGGTGGCCATGCTGGCTCCTCAAGCGAAGGCTTCGCAGTAGTCGCGCCAGGCGTACGGGGTGGCGGGCGTGATGGGCGCGTCATCGTCCGGCCCCATCAGCGCGGCAAAGGACGGGTCGCCGCTGGAGCCGGCGAACTTGCGCTCGGCCGAGATCTGCACGCTGGCCGAGAAGAACAGCACGTGCACTTCGATGGTGAGCGTGGCGTGGCCCACGCACTTGCCCTCGTCGAAGATGTAGGTGAGGTCCAGGTAGAGCTCGATCGACGCGGAGATCAGGCCCAGCACGTCGACGAAGCCGCCGAGCCGGAAGTAGCCGGTGAGCGAGGCCTTGCCGGGCTCCATCTTGAAGTAGATGCCGGCCATCACGTGCACGCCGCCGCTGGCCACGCCGAAGTCGATCGCGATGGCCGCGCCGAACTCGAAGCTGGCCTCCAGTTTCTGCACGCCGTGCGGGTCGATGGCAATGCCGAAGAAGCCGCCGCCGCCGAACAGCGACACCGTGAGGTTGAACGGCGCCTCGCGCGCGCAGAAGTTGAAGCGCACCGACAGCGGCTGGCCGATGAAGGGCACGGTGAAGCCGGCGCCCAGCGACAGGTTGGTGAGGCTCATCACGCCGACCGCGAGGTTGGGCAGCGCGATGCTGAACTGGGCGTCGATGCCGTGCTCGTCGACCGTGAGGCTGGGCGGGTCGGAGAAGCCGTCGAGCGGGATCAGCGAGCGCAGCGACTCCGCGAAGGACAGCACGCCGATGAAGTGGATGCCCGAGAAGCCGACATCGACATTGGTCTTGAGCGAGGCGTCGGCCGTGAACTCGATCTTCTCGAATTCGAGCTTGATGAAGCCGGCGTCCTTGTCGCCCAGCAGGTTCAGGTCGAAGTGCGTGAGCGCGCAGCGCACGGTGGCCGTTGGTGCGCCGCCGCTCTTCTTCACGCGCGCCTCGACCGCGACGACGAAGCCCTTGGGGTCGTGCGGGAAGAAGAGATTGGGCAGGGCCGAGCCCAGCGAGAAGGGCGTGAGCGTGGGCGTGAAGGCAAAGCGCACGACGATCTCGTCGCCCACCAGCGACTCCAGGATCGGCAGCAGCTGGTCGACCGCGCCCAGCACGCTGCCGAGTTCGCCGATCAGGCTCAGCAGGGTGCTCTTGGTGGTGCCCTCGACCAGCTGCAAGGGTTGCAGCGCGCCGGCAAAGCTGCCCAGCGCGCCGTTGAGCGCGGTGAGCAGTGGGCCCAGCGTGCCGTCCTGGAGCAGCGCCTGCAGCTGATCGGGCGTGACCAGCACCTTGCTCAATGCCGTGAACGCGGCCTGGGCCTGGCTGACCACGTTGGGAATGCGCGCGAAATCGGCCAGCGTGGCCTGCGCCTGCTGCACGCGCTGGCGCACCAGGGCGATCTGCTGGCGCACCATCTGGATGAGCGCATCGGACAGGCCGTCGGCATCGGGCAGCTTCAGCTGGTTGTCACGCGCGAGCAATGCGTCGGCCAGCGTCTGCAGCGCATCGAGCAGCGGGGCGATCGCGCTCTGCAGCGCCAGCGGGTCCGACAGCAGGCCGGCGCCTGCGCCGCCCAGCGCCGAGGCCACGCCCGCCGCCGCCGTGGCCACCGCCTGGGCCTGCGCCTGCAGTGCGGCGGTGGTGTTGTCGAGCACGGCGAGCTGCCTGGCGACGCTGCCGAAGGCCTCGTTCATGGCCTGGGTGACCACCGCTTTCGCCGCCTGCTGCACCAGGCCGACGATCACGTCGTCGAGCTTGTCGAGCTGGCCCAGGTTGTTGAACAGGGCCTCGCCTTCGCGCAGCGCCTCGGTGACGAAGTTGGGCATCTCGTTGAAGCCCGCGCCGCCGGCAATCTCCTTGACCAGCGCGCCCAGCGGGATGCAGCCGAACAGCAGCGGCGACAGGCTGCCGAAGAAGTCCTGCGGCGTGAACTCGCCCGCCGCCACCTTGCTCAGGTCGCCCGAGACCGGCCCCTTCAGGCGCGACAGCCCGCTGGGCATGAGGCTGGGTTGCACGCAGCCGCCCGAGCGTTGGCCGCAGCTGCTGAAGTCCAGCCCCTGGCCGTCGATGATCCTGGCGTAGACCTCGCCCGGGCCGAAGCCGGTGGGCAGCGCCAGGTAGCCGCTCTCGTAGGCCAGCGAGTTGCTGCCGGCGCCGCCGGTGAGCGCGCCGATGGCAGGCAGGCG
>Ga0160470_100722_pt1 | contig 10480 bp, 10 predicted proteins | sample HID1973I_E11MG_FD_108214 | JGI IMG/M metagenome (GOLD analysis project Ga0160470, IMG submission 108214) | Enriched mosquito-associated microbial communities from UW Madison campus, WI, USA - HID1973I_E11 MG | ecosystem: Host-associated > Arthropoda: Insects > Digestive system > Unclassified ... | reverse complement strand
CAAAGTACTGGACTACCTGCCCGGCCGGATGCCGGCTGACAAACCTCGTTACCTTATGGGGGTAGGCAAGCCCGAAGACCTCGTTGAAGGTGTGCGCCGCGGGGTCGACATGTTCGACTGCGTGATGCCGACCCGCAATGCGCGCAACGGTCATCTGTTCATCGATACCGGTGTTCTGAAAATCCGTAACGCGTTTCACCGTCACGATGATTCGCCGCTGGATCCTACTTGCGATTGCTACACCTGCCAGAACTTCTCGCGCGCTTATCTGCATCACCTGGACAAGTGCGGCGAAATGCTGGGGAGCATGCTCAATACCATCCATAACTTGCGTCATTATCAAGTGCTTATGGCTGGTTTGCGCGAGGCTATTCAACAGGGTACATTGGCCGCCTTTGTCGATGCCTTCTACGCCAAACGCGGGCTTCCCGTTCCGCCTTTGGACTGAGTTTTCTGACCCCAAGATTCAACATTTGCAACTGGAGTGCTAAATGAGCTTTTTTATCTCTAATGCCATGGCTGACGCCGCTGCACCGGCAGCTGCCGGCCCAATGGGCGGCGGCTTTGAGTGGATTTTCCTGGTCGGCTTCCTGGTCATCTTCTACCTGATGATCTGGCGTCCACAGGCCAAGCGCGCCAAAGAGCAGAAGAACCTGCTGGGCAGCCTGCAGAAAGGCGACGAAGTTGTGACCACCGGTGGTATCGCCGGCAAGATCACTAAAGTGGCTGACGATTTCGTGGTTCTGGAAGTTTCCGACACCGTCGAAATGAAGTTCCAGAAAGGCGCCATTGCCGCCACGCTGCCAAAAGGCACGCTGAAAGCGATCTAAGTTTCAACTTCTACTCAATCGACGGGGCGCGCAAGGCGCCCCGCGTCATAAGCGGGCGGCGTGATGCTGAACAAATACCCTCTGTGGAAATACATTCTGATCCTGGCGGTGCTGGCGGTCGGTCTGATTTATTCCGCTCCCAATCTTTATCCTGATGACCCGGCCATTCAGGTCAGCGGTGCAAGCACTGCGCTGCAAGTCAATCAGGCTGATCTGGACCGTGTGAGTGTTGCGCTCAAGGAATCCGGGATCAACGTCAAGGCTGCCACGCTGGCTGCCAATGGCAAGGGTGGTCTGATTCGTCTGACCAAGGCTGAAGATCAGCTGCCTGCCAAAGACGTCGTGCGCAAGGCATTGGGTGATGACTATGTCGTTGCACTGAACCTGGCACAAACCACTCCACAATGGCTGCGCAGCCTGGGCGCGCACCCGATGAAGCTGGGTCTGGACTTGTCCGGTGGTGTGCACTTCCTGCTCGAAGTGGACATGGACAAAGCCCTCGACGCACGCCTGAAGGTCTACGAAGGCGACGTCAAGAGCCTCCTGCGTAAAGAGAAACTGCGCTATCGCAGCCTGCCGCAACTCAACGGCGCCATTCAGCTGGGTTTCAGTGATGAAGCTTCCCGCGAACAGGCCCGTGCGCTGATCCGCAAGAACTTCAACGATTTCGACATTGTTCCGGCCGACCTCAATGGTCAGGCGGTACTGCGTCTGGCGATGACCCCAGCCAAGCTGGCGGAAATCCGCGAATACTCCATCAAGCAGAACTTGACCACGGTACGTAACCGCGTCAACGAGCTGGGTGTTGCCGAACCGATCGTTCAGCGTCAGGGCGCCAACCGCATCGTGGTTGAGCTGCCAGGCGTGCAGGACACTGCAGAAGCCAAACGTATCCTCGGCAAGACGGCCAACCTTGAGTTCCGTCTGGCTGCAGAGCCGGGTGCTTCGAAAGCGACCTCCGAAAGCTTCGAGTTCCGTGAAGGCAATCGTCCGCCCGCACAGATCGAGCGTGGCCTGATCATCACCGGTGACCAGGTAACTGACGCCAAGGCTGGCTTCGGCGAGCACGGCACGCCAGAAGTGAACATCCGTCTGGATGGTCATGGTGGTGAGCTGATGAGCCGCGCAACGCGCAGCAACGTCGGTCGCAGCATGGCGGTGATCTTCATCGAGCAGCGCCCTGTTACCACTTACACCAAGCAAATGGTTAACGGCGTCGAGAAAGACGTGCCGGTCCAGACGTTTAAAGAAGAGAAGCGGATCATCAGCCTGGCGACCATTCAGTCGCCGCTGGGTGCTCAGTTCCGCATCACTGGCCTGAACGGCCAGGGCGAATCGTCCGAACTGGCGCTGCTTTTGCGTGCTGGTGGTCTGGCGGCACCGATGTACTTCGCTGAAGAGCGCACCATTGGCCCGAGCCTGGGTGCGGACAACATCACCAAAGGTATCGATGCATCGCTGTGGGGCATGCTGTTTGTCTCGCTGTTCATCATCGCCATCTACCGCTTCTTCGGCATCATCGCCACGGTCGCGCTGGGCGTGAACATGGTGCTGCTGCTGGCCCTGATGTCGCTGCTGGGTGCAACGCTGACCCTGCCGGGTATCGCCGGTATCGTATTGACCATGGGTATGGCGGTCGACGCCAACGTACTGATCTTCTCGCGGATACGTGAAGAGATCGCAGCGGGCATGACGGTACAGCGGGCAATCAACGAAGGCTTCGGCCGGGCGTTTACTGCGATTCTCGACGCCAACCTGACCACATTGCTGGTCGGCGGGATTCTCTTTGCAATGGGCACCGGCCCGGTCAAAGGCTTCGCAGTGACCATGTCCCTCGGGATCTTTACCTCGATGTTCACGGCCATCATGGTGACCCGCGCGATGGTCAACCTGATCTTCGGCGGTCGTGACTTCAAGAAGTTGTGGATTTAAGGGGCTGCCATGTTACGTACAATCAACTTCATGGGCGTTCGCAACTTCGCGTTCGGCGTCACATTGTTTCTTACCGTACTGGCGTTGTTCAGTGTTGCCACCAAGGGCATGAACTGGGGGCTGGACTTCACCGGCGGTACGCTCATCGAGCTGACCTACGAGCGTCCGGCCGATGTCACCAAGGTACGTGAACAGCTGGTCACCTCGGGCTATCACGAGGCAATCGTGCAAAGCTTTGGTGCGACGACTGACCTGCTGGTGCGTATGCCAGGTGAGGACCCTCAGCTGGGTCACCAGGTGGCAGAAGCGCTGCTGAAGGTCGGCGGTGACAACCCGGCGACGGTCAAGCGCGTTGAGTTCGTCGGCCCTCAGGTCGGTGAAGAGCTGCGCGACCAGGGCGGCCTCGGCATGCTGATGGCGCTGGGCGGCATCCTGATCTACCTGGCTTTCCGCTTTCAGTGGAAGTTCGCGGTCGGCGCCATCGTTTCGCTGATCCACGACGTGATCGTGACCATCGGTATCCTGTCGTTCTTCCAGATCACCTTCGACCTGACGGTGCTGGCGGCGGTACTGGCGATCATCGGTTACTCGCTCAACGACACCATTGTGGTATTCGACCGGGTTCGAGAGAACTTCCGTGTGCTGCGCAAGGCCAACCTGATCGAGAACATCAACATCTCGACCACGCAAACCTTGCTGCGGACCATGGCGACGTCGATCTCCACCTTGCTGGCGATCGCGGCACTGCTGTTCTTCGGTGGTGACAACCTGTTCGGCTTCTCCATCGCCCTGTTCATCGGTGTTCTGGCGGGTACCTACTCGTCGATCTACATCGCGAACGTGGTGCTGATCTGGCTGAACCTGAGCAGCGAGGATCTGATTCCTCCTGCGGCGACCGAGAAGGAAGTCGACGACCGTCCGTAACGGTAATCGCATCCGGTGGTCTGCCAAAAAAGGCGCGAGTTGAACTCGCGCCTTTTTTTATGCTCCAAGGCTGGGAGAAGCGCGGGCATTGTCCCGCATGTGATGGTCAGGAGGTTCATGTGAACAAGTCGTTGCTGGTTGGTGCGGTATTGGGTGCTGTCGGTGTAACTGCCGGGGGTGCTGTTGCCACCTACAGCCTGGTTAAAAGCGGCCCTGAGTATGCGCAAGTGCTAGCCGTTGAACCGGTCAAGACACAAATCAAGACGCCACGTGAAGTGTGCAAGGATGTCGCTGTAACCCGGCAAGCGCCGGTGAAAGATCAACATCAGATCGCCGGTACCGTGGTCGGTGCATTGGCTGGCGGTCTGCTAGGTAACCAGATCGGCGGCGGCACGGGCAAGAAGATTGCTACGGTTGCAGGCGCGGTCGGCGGTGGTTACGCCGGTAACAAGGTTCAGGAGGGTATGCAGAATCGCGATACCTACACCACGACCCAGACTCGCTGTAATACAGTGAATGACATCAGCGACAAAGTGGTCGGCTATGACGTTCGATATTCGCTGGATGGCAAGGAAGGCAAAGTGCGGATGGACCGTGATCCGGGCAACCAGATTCCGGTTGATAAGGAAGGTAAGCTGATTTTGTCGCAAAATGAGCCTGGTCAGTAAGTAGCTGACATTCAGATTCAAAAAGAAGCACCCTTTGGGGTGCTTTTTTTGTGCTCACGACTTATAGATCAACCTGTAGGAGCGAGCTTGCTCGCGAAAAACCTGAGGGCGTCGCGATCATTCAGAAAGTCCGTGCAATCGTTGACGACCATCGCGAGCGAGCTCGCTCCTACAGTGGGTTGTGGGGTGTTTGAGGGTGGATTCCAGGCATAAAAAAAGCACCCCGTAGGGTGCTTTTCTGTCGCTGGAACTTAGCGTTTCAGCGAGGCTGGCAGGTGCGGCTGGATCGCCGTCAGTACTGCCTTGAAGCATTTGGTGTTGCCGGCAACGATATGACCTTTTTCAAGGAAGTCGTGACCGCCAGTGAAGTCGCTCACCAAACCGCCTGCTTCCTGAATCAGCAGGGCGCCTGCAGCCATGTCCCACTCGGACAGGCCGGATTCCCAGAATGCGTCGAAACGACCGGCTGCTACGTAAGCCAGGTCCAGGCTCGCCGAGCCGGCGCGGCGGATGCCGGCGGTCTGGCCAACCAGGGCGCGGAACATGCCCAGGTAGTTGTCGAGGTTGTCCATCTGGTCGTCACGGAACGGGAAGCCGGTACCCAGCAGGGCGCCGTCAAGGCTGGTGCGACCGCTAACTCGCAGACGACGACCGTTCAGCTGGGCGCCACGGCCACGGCTGGCAGTGAATTCTTCCTGGCGAACCGGGTCCAGAACAACGGCGTGTTCCAGGCGACCGCGATATTTGCAGGCGATGCTGACTGCAAAGTGAGGGATGCCGCGCAGGAAGTTGGTGGTGCCGTCCAGCGGATCGATGATCCACAGGTATTCTTCGCCTTCGATACCGCTACCGGCGTGCATACCGGTTTCTTCACCCCTGATCGAGTGATTCGGGTAGGCCTTGCGCAGTGCGTCGATGATTTTCTGTTCGGCGGCGCGATCCACCTCGGATACGTAATCCTTGGCGTCTTTTTCGTCGACCTTGAGCGTAGCCATGCGCTCGATGGAGCGGAAGATCAATTCACTGGCGCTGCGGGCGGCGCGCAGCGCGATATTCAGCATGGGCTGCATGGATGTGTCACCTAAGGTTGTTAAAGAAAGCCGGGCATTCTATCAGAAAGTTTCTTCAGGTGAAGGACGACGTTCGCTTTCGTAGCTTAACGGTAGGTCTCGCTGTAAGATTCGGCTCCCCTTTATTGTGTTCGAGAGCGCCTCCCTTGCTGCAAAACATTCGTGTCGTCCTGGTCAATACCAGCCATCCCGGGAATATCGGCGGGGCTGCGCGTGCCATGAAGAACATGGGCCTGACGCGGCTGGTGCTGGTCGAACCGCGGTTATTCCCGCACCACGAGGCTGATGCCCGGGCCTCCGGCGCCGGTGACATCCTTGAAAACGCGCAAGTCGTCGCCACCCTGGAAGATGCCTTGGTCGGTTGCAATCTGGTACTGGGTACCAGTGCTCGCGACCGGCGTATCCCCTGGCCGTTGCTCGATCCCCGCGAATGCGGAGTGAAAGTGGTCGAGGAAGCCGGGCAGGGCGCTGAAATTGCTTTGGTGTTCGGTCGTGAAGATTCCGGTCTGACCAATGAAGAGCTGCAGCGATGTCATTATCACGTGCACATCCCATCAGACCCTGAGTTCAGTTCGCTGAACCTCGGGGCAGCGGTGCAAGTGTTGAGCTATGAAGTGCGCATGTCCTGGCTCGCGGCCCAAGGCCAGCCGAGCAAGGTCGAGAAGGAAGAAGTGGCCTCCGTCAAAAGCGCTGAGCTGGCGACCATGGATGAGCTGGAGCGATTCTATGAGCACCTGGAGCAGACCCTGGTGGCCATTGAATTCCTCGATCCGGAAAAGCCGCGGCACTTGATGGCGCGCCTGCGCCGGTTGTACGGACGAAGCTCGGTCAGCCGGGCGGAAATGAATATATTGCGTGGCATCCTCACGGAAACCCAGAAAGCGGCCCGTGGTGAGCTTCTAAAGCGGAAGGATTAATGATGTTCGAGCGTTTGCGTGAAGATATCCAGAGTGTTTTCCATCGTGATCCGGCGGCGCGTAACGCATTTGAAGTCCTGACCTGCTACCCCGGCATGCACGCCATCTGGATCCACCGCCTGTCATCGGCGCTGTGGGGGATGGGCTGGAAGTGGTTGGCGCGCCTGGTGTCGAACTTCGGTCGCTGGTTGACCGGAATCGAGATCCATCCTGGGGCGAAGGTCGGGCGTCGTTTCTTTATTGACCATGGCATGGGCATTGTCATCGGTGAAACGGCCGAGATCGGCAACGATGTCACGCTTTACCAGGGCGTAACCCTGGGGGGCACCAGCTGGAACAAGGGCAAGCGTCACCCGACACTGGAAGATGGTGTTGTGGTCGGGGCAGGCGCCAAGGTCCTCGGGCCTTTCACTGTGGGTGCGGGTGCCAAGGTGGGCTCGAACGCGGTGGTGACCAAGGCTGTGCCGCCCGGAGCGACTGTTGTCGGTATTCCGGGTCGGATCATCGTCAAGTCCGATGAGGAGCAGGATGCCAAGCGCAAGGCCATGGCCGAGAAGATCGGTTTTGATGCCTATGGCGTTGGCGAAGACATGCCCGATCCGGTGGCGCGGGCCATCAATCAGTTGCTTGATCACTTGCAGGCGGTTGATGGGCGTCTGGAGGGGATGTGCGGGGCGTTGAAGGATCTGGGCAGTAATTACTGTGCCAAGGATCTGCCTGAGCTGCGTGAAGAAGACTTTGCGTGTGTGAAGGACAAGGATCAGCAGGCAGGCTGACACCTGTGTAGGAGCTGCCGCAGGCTGAGATCTTTTGATCTTGAATAGCAAAATCAAAAGATCGTCCGATCGCGGCCCGAACCTGCGGCAGCTCCTACAGGGGTCGTAATCAGGAAGCTGCGGTGCGCCAGCCGGTGTGCCATTAGGCCGCAGACCCTGCTATGATGCGCGCGCTCTTTTGCGGGTAATCCTGACTAAAGTACTAGGTCTTATAGTTGACTTAAATACTCGGGAATTGCATACTCGCCCCATTCCGAACTCCGTGGTAATTGTCCATGAGACTGACTACAAAAGGCCGATACGCCGTGACCGCCATGCTCGACCTGGCGTTGCACGCGCAGCACGGGCCGGTGTCCCTGGCCGATATCTCCGAGCGCCAAGGCATCTCCCTGTCCTACCTTGAACAGCTTTTCGCCAAGTTGCGTCGCAGCAATCTGGTCTCCAGCGTTCGTGGTCCGGGCGGCGGCTACCAACTGTCCCGCGACATGCAGGGCATCCAGGTCGCCCAGGTGATCGATGCAGTAAACGAATCGGTCGATGCCACCAAATGCCAGGGCCAGGGTGATTGCCATCAAGGTGACACCTGTCTGACCCATCACTTGTGGTGCGATCTGAGCTTGCAGATTCACGAATTTCTGAGCGGTATCAGCTTGGCTGATCTTGTCACTCGCCGTGAGGTACAAGAAGTAGCCCAGCGTCAGGACCAGCGCCGTTGCAACAGCAAGGCGCCACGCCTGGACAAGATTGAAGCGTCCGCCGTCGAATGACAGCCAAAGAGCTAGCGGCACGCCAGCCAGCCTGATTTAGGAGATAGTCCATGAAATTGCCGATTTACCTTGATTACTCTGCAACTACCCCGGTCGATCCGCGTGTTGCGCAAAAAATGAGTGAATGCCTGCTGGTCGACGGAAACTTCGGTAACCCGGCGTCCCGTTCCCACGTGTTTGGCTGGAAAGCTGAAGAGTCCGTCGAAAACGCTCGTCGTCAGGTCGCTGACCTGGTCAACGCCGATCCGCGTGAAATCGTCTGGACCTCCGGTGCCACCGAATCCGACAACCTGGCAATCAAGGGTGCGGCGCATTTCTACGCCACCAAAGGCAAGCACCTGATCACCACCAAGATTGAGCACAAGGCTGTCCTCGACACCATGCGCCAACTGGAGCGTGAAGGTTTCGAAGTCACCTACATTGAGCCTCGCGATGATGGCCTGGTGACGCCTGAGATGGTTGAAGCTGCCCTGCGTGACGACACCATTCTGGTTTCGATCATGCACGTGAACAACGAAATCGGCACCGTCAACGACATCGCCGCTATCGGCGAGCTGACTCGCTCCAAAGGCATCCTGTTTCACGTCGACGCTGCTCAGTCCACCGGCAAGGTCGATATCGACCTGTCGAAGCTGAAAGTCGACATGATGTCGTTCTCCGCCCACAAAACTTATGGCCCTAAGGGCATCGGCGCGCTGTACGTGAGCCGCAAGCCGCGTGTTCGCATCGAAGCGACCATGCACGGTGGCGGTCATGAGCGCGGCATGCGTTCCGGCACGCTGGCGACCCACCAGATCGTTGGCATGGGTGAAGCCTTCCGTGTAGCCAAAGAAGACATGGCTGCGGAAAACATTCGCATCAAGGCCCTGAGTGACCGCTTCTTCAAACAGGTCGAAGGCCTGGAAGAGCTGTACATCAACGGCAGCATGACCGCCCGCGTACCGCACAACCTGAACCTGAGTTTCAACTACGTTGAAGGCGAGTCGCTGATCATGGCGCTCAAGGATCTGGCGGTTTCGTCCGGTTCGGCCTGCACTTCGGCTTCCCTTGAGCCTTCGTACGTACTGCGCGCCCTGGGCCGCAACGACGAACTGGCGCACAGCTCGATTCGCTTCACCTTCGGCCGTTTCACCACCGAAGAAGAAATCGATTACGCCGCGCAGAAAGTCTGCGAGGCCGTCACCAAGCTGCGCACTTTGTCGCCGCTGTGGGACATGTACAAAGACGGTGTCGACATTTCGAAAATCGAGTGGGCGGCACACTGATTTCAAGTCGCCGCAAACCAGCCCTGCGCATCCTTGGATGGCAGGGTTCAAGAGCGACTCTCTGATGAGTGAGGATTAAGAATCATGGCTTACAGCGAAAAGGTCATCGACCACTACGAGAACCCGCGCAACGTCGGCAAGATGGACGCGGAAGACCCGGACGTCGGCACCGGCATGGTCGGTGCACCGGCGTGCGGTGACGTGATGCGTCTGCAGATCAAGGTCAACGAGCAAGGCATCATCGAAGACGCCAAGTTCAAGACCTATGGCTGCGGTTCGGCAATCGCCTCCAGCTCCCTGGCGACCGAGTGGATGAAAGGCAAGACTCTGGATGAAGCAGAGACCATCAAGAACACTCAGCTGGCTGAAGAACTGGCCCTGCCGCCAGTAAAAATTCACTGCTCCGTACTCGCCGAAGACGCTATCAAAGCGGCTGTTCGCGACTACAAGCAGAAGAAAGGCTTGATCTAAGCATTGGGCGACGAGTAAGGAGTCAACGATGGCTATCAGCATGACAGAAGCGGCTGCTCGGCACGTGCGACGCTCCCTTGACGGGCGCGGCAAAGGTGAGGGGATTCGTCTGGGTGTTCGCACCACGGGCTGTTCCGGCCTTGCCTACGTGCTGGAGTTTGTCGACGAGGTGGTTGCAGAGGATCAGGTGTTCGAAAGTCACGGCGAGAAAGTGATCATCGACCCTAAGAGCCTGTCCTACCTGGACGGCACCGAACTCGATTTCGTCAAGGAAGGGTTGAACGAAGGCTTTAAGTTCAACAATCCCAACGTACGCGGTGAATGTGGCTGCGGCGAAAGCTTCAACATCTGAGGCTGCTCGTGGGTACTCCTTGTCATTTCGCTTTATTTGAACTGCAGCCGAGTTTCCGTCTGGATCTCGAGCAGTTGGCTACGCGCTACCGAGAGTTGGCGCGCGGCGTTCATCCGGACCGCTTCGCAGACGCTTCCGAGCGCGAGCAGCGGCTGGCGCTAGAGCAATCCGCGAGCCTCAACGAGGCCTACCAGACGCTCAAAAGTCCCCCAAAGCGCGCGCGATACCTGCTCGCCATGGGTGGTCGCGAGCTGCCGCTGGAGGTCACGGTGCATGATCCGGATTTTCTTCTGCAGCAAATGGAGCTGCGTGAAGAGCTCGAAGACCTGCAAGACAGCGCCGACGTGGCGGGTGTTGCAGTGTTCAAGCGTCGCCTGAAGTCCGCCCAGGATGAGCTGAACGAAAGCTTCGCAGCCTGTTGGGATGATGCAGCGCAACGTGAACAGGCCGAACGCCTGATGCGGCGCATGCAGTTCCTCGACAAGCTCACCTACGAAGTGCGCCAGTT
>Ga0160470_100720_pt1 | contig 10573 bp, 10 predicted proteins | sample HID1973I_E11MG_FD_108214 | JGI IMG/M metagenome (GOLD analysis project Ga0160470, IMG submission 108214) | Enriched mosquito-associated microbial communities from UW Madison campus, WI, USA - HID1973I_E11 MG | ecosystem: Host-associated > Arthropoda: Insects > Digestive system > Unclassified ... | reverse complement strand
TTAATCTATTTTATTTCTTCTACAACTGCCCCACATTCCATCATTTCATCACCATAATAAGGATTCCGAACATTCTTTTCAGACGATAGCCAATCTCCACCGTTTCCTTTGTTTGCCATGGGGCAATGCTGAACATAAATGGTACCCGACAGCAGATCAGTATGCTTAAACATAGCGATCACATCTGAACTTAAGAAAGTAAACTCTTTACGCTGTGTGGCAATATCCTTTGCGGTTACAATCTTTTCCGCAAGTAATGCTGTACTCTCACATCCTTCTTTTTCTTTCAAACTAAGTAACAAAGTCTTAGCAGAAGACTTCGATGCTTCATAATTGGAGGCTATCAAATTATCTTTCAGGTCAATATAGCTGCTGTATATGTTTGCTACTTGCGGGTCATCCGGTTTAACAGGGGCTACAACTGAAGAATCGACCGCAACTAACGTACTGTCCGTTTGATTTTCAGATTTATTTCCTGAACCTGAACAAGACAGAAAAACAGAAACAATGGCTATTCCAATATATTTTTTCATCAGTTTACATTTTTTTAAATGACAATGAAGCCAATATAATCTCCTAATTATTTCGCTTTATGCGACTTACAAGATCATGATGATTTCATGAATTTATATTGTCGCTCAAAATAGCATTTTATATTTAAATAATTAAAAAAAGCCCCTGAAAATACAGGGGCTTTTATAAAATTGAAGTAATTTTTACAAATTAATTTGATTACTCCGATCTGTTTAGCGAATTGATCAGATTTTTGTCCGTTTACAACTTAAATCCGTAGGCGATCCTCAAAGCTACATGATCGGTATTGTTAAGAGTTCTGGCCATGCCTTCATACTTAACCCCTAAATCCAATCCATTGCTCCAGGCATATCCAACTGCCGGAGAATAAACAAAAGAAGTACCGGAATCTTCAGTGACACCAAAGGCAGCACCTGCTTCAGCTAACCCATACAAGCCGGAACCAGTAGGGTTAAAGAAATACTTCAATCCAGCTTTAACAGGAATATATCCATAATCAGGCTGCTGAAAACCGGTGACCAGTTCTTTACCCAGAAAGTGAGAATAACCAGTAGTAATCGGGATAGACAACTGCTTAGACGTATTGATCTGATAACGGATATCAGCACCGATTCCAAAACTATATTTACTTTCAGTCGGTGCCCCAATATTTACTCCTATTCCTAAATTGGATTGTGCATTTACATTTGTTGTAAAAAATATTGCTGCTGCAGCTACTGCAGAGGCAAGAAATTTTGTAGTCGTTTTCATGTTATATGTCTAATTTAAATGTATGACCAGATACAATATCTGATCATGCTGGCTTTTGCAAAATGCATGCCAACCTGAGCACTTCACTTTGTATAGTCCTAATATAGCTTTACATCAGTCCTGGAATTACTTGACCGGTTAGGATTAAAGTATGGAGTAAACAGGTTTCTCTAAGGTGTCTTGTAGCTGTCCGGAGCAATGAGAGAGGTAGAAAACACCTACAATACACCTATGAGACACCTAGCGAGGTTTAATCTGCAGTAATCCGTTAGAATCAGTTATACCAAATGCTCCATTTCCAGAATACGAACCAATTGGTCTTTGAGCAAATGACCGTCAGCATTCAACCAGTGAATATGTACGCCATCTTTTTCCATTTTCCTAAAGAAAGTCATTTGACGTTTTGCAAACTGCTGTATAGCAATGATTAATCGTTCCTCCAATTCTTTATATGTAAGCATGCCAATCAGATGTTGGGTCACAAATTTATATTCCAATCCATAGTAGATCAGTGTTTCTTTACTTATCCCCTTATCAAGAAGCATCTGAACCTCTTCTATCAGCCCGTTCTTTAATCGCTGTTGTAATCTGCTTGCGATGCGTGCCCTTCTGGATTCAACACTCAGCTCAAGTCCGATCACCACAGGGTTCAATACCGGTCTGTCTTGGGCACTAAAATTATACTTCCCTAGATATTCAGCTATTTCGATAGCCCGGATCAATCTTTTATGGCTGGAGCGGTCAGCATGGCTGGTGTGGGCCTCAGGATATTCAGAAAGCAAGTCCCGTAAATGCGCCACTTCAGTATTGTACAATTTCGACCTTAATTCTTCATCCACCGGGATGGCCGTATAATCCTGCTTTTGCAGCAGACTGTGAATGTACATGCCGGTGCCCCCACATAATACAGGTAGCGCTTCACGGGCTATAATCCCCTCATGCGCTTGATAAAAATCGTCCTTAAACTCCTGCACATTATACAGTTCGCCGGCCTCTTTATGGTCAATAAGATGATAAGGAACGCTGCAACCGCCACGCTGATACTCGCCTAAATCTTTACCCGTGCCAATATCCATGCCCCTAAATACTTGTCTGCTGTCGGCACTGATGACCTCTCCACCCAAATCCAGGGCAAGATCTACGGCAAGCCTGGTTTTACCAGAAGCTGTCGGACCCAGAATAATAATTAATCGGTTGTTGATCATAGATCAAATATATATTTAAGATTTCCAGTGTTAAATACTCTGATAAATTGACCGTCCGAAGGCACACGGTGCGGAAAATACCGCTCAAAAGTATCCTGATCTACCATGATTTCGGCAGGCGGTGTTACTTCGGCCAACTCAAACCCGGACCGTTCATAGGCTTTTCCGAGCGACCAGTCCCGGTCAGCATAGCTCATGATATCATCGGGATGGTGTTGCGAAATAAAATGTTTTAGCAGTTTGCTGAAACCGCCGGTCACTGTAACGCCCATTGCGCTGGCAAAACGAATGATCTCCGCAGAGCGGTGTCTGGTTGATATTTCACGCATTAATCTCAGATTGCTAAAGCAAGCTACTGCCAGGATGTTATCGCCATCACTGAGCGCAAGTTTATACCGGGATCGCGCCGATGCCTGAATATGATTGACTATTAAAAATGCATCTGCCTGAGGCTGTGTAATAGATACAACCTTGGTCTTACGGGCATGAATACGAGTATTCAAACCCAGTATTGACTTTATCCTGCCCATGACCTGAACTTTACGGGTATACCATATATCTTCCCAAAGATGTACCAGCTGAACACCATTTTGGTGATAATCCTGTTGTAACTTCACTAAATCCTCAGCAAGAAAATCATTCTCCAAAGAAATCAGGTTAAGCATCAGCACATTATTCTGGAGACCGACCAAGGTGTATACATCAGGTTGGATAACCTGAGGGCCATAGTCCTCTAGAGCCAACACTATATCTTTCTGCCAGGGCAACATGATACTCAATTCCTATTAATAGTTTATCCACCATTCCGTGTTCGGATAGCGTTCATCCAAAATGATGGTTTCACCCAGTAAGGGGGTTGTAATTTTAAAATCCAGTTCGTGGGCTTTCTTTACCGCACGCTTGATGGGTTCGTTCCAGTCGTGCATAGCCAATGTAAACTTACCCCAATGAACAGGCAACACTGCTTTGGCCTTTAGATCAATAGCAGCCTGAACCATTTGTTCGGGAAACATATGGATCAGCGGCCAATAAGCATTATATTGTCCGCATTCTAAAATTGCCAGATCAAAGGGCCCATATTGTTCACCAGCCTGTTTAAAGTGACTATCATATCCCGAATCTCCACCCAGATACAACTTATGATTGGCTGTCTGTAATACAAAAGCAGACCACAAGGTGAGGTTTCTTTTGACCCCTCTACCAGTAAAATGTCGGGCAGGAGCAGCAGTAAACTCCAGTCCTCCTAATGTCCTGGTCTGCTCGCCCCAGATTAATTCAGTGATTTTATTAGACTCTATCCCCCAGCGTTCCAGGTGTGCGCCTACGCCCAGGGAAGTTATGAAATACCTGGTTCGGTCTTTGAGTTTCAATATAGTAGGATAATCGAGGTGATCGTAATGATCATGTGTGATCAATATAATATCCGGGTCAGGAAGGTCTTCTGGCTTGATGAAATTTGTTCCTTCATAATTTTTTGTTCCGATAAAAGAGAAAGGAGAAGTGCGTGTACTAAAAACCGGATCTACCAGAATATTAAGCCCATCGACCTGTATTAGATAAGATGAATGGCCAAACCATATTACTTTAGTCTGATCTGTTTTAGTAAAATCAGGTTTCACAGAGGGCAGCGGCTTCGAAGGCGTCCGGCGGGGATTGCTTTTCAGTATTGCTGTAATCATATCCCAATAACTTACATCATCCGGTTTGACTGGTGTGGGCGATAAATTAATCAAAGCTCCATCTTTGTAGTTCGGTAATTTTTTTATTCGCTCCAGCCTATTTCCTTCCGGCACGCTACCAAATACCGGTAGATAAAGAACGGCCACCACAATCAATACGAGAGCGGCCAAAATTACTATTGTGACATACATAAACTTTCTCATTTACTTGACTATTATTCCCGACCTGATTGATCTGAAAAAGAAGGCGAATATACTAATTTGCCAAGACCGGGTATTGCATACTTATGTAACATTTGGTAATATTGCACATGCCCAAATTCTCCATAATCGCTTTATGTCTGATATTACCCGTATTGGTAAAAGCACAAAAAACGCTCAGAGCAAGAGATCGTGGGATCCAGATCGGTGTATTACCTACAGGAAAGCTAAATGCCATTACCGATGTCAATGGTGTAAAGGTTGGACAAGTCACCAAAATTGAAGGTAATAACATACGGACGGGTGTAACAGCTATATCGCCACATAGCGAAAATATCTTTCAAGAAAAAGTTCCAGCCGCATTCTTCGCTGCGAATGGCTTCGGTAAATTGGCCGGAAGCACACAAATAAAAGAGCTTGGCAATATAGAAACACCCATTGTCCTGACCAATACCTTAAACGTATCTACAGCGATGGAGGCGGTGATAGAATATACATTGGGACAGAAAGGAAATGAAAAGATCCAGTCCGTCAATGCAGTTGTTGGCGAAACCAATGACGGTCATTTAAACGAAATACGGGGAAGACATGTCACGAAGGGCGATGTACTAGAGGCTATCCGTTCAGCCGTTGCAGGACCAGTAGCGGAAGGAAATGTGGGTGCCGGTACAGGAACCGTCTGTTTTGGGTACAAAGGAGGCATAGGAACTTCTTCCAGAAAACTACCTCAAAGCCTTGGCGGATATACTGTCGGGGTGCTTGTACAATCTAATTTTGGTGGTGTTTTACAAATAAATGGCGTTCCGGTTGGCAAAGAACTTGGTCAATTCTCTTTTAGTAATGAATTACTGAATAATGTAGACGGATCTTGTATGATTATCGTTGCCACAGACGCTCCTCTGGATAGCCGAAACCTGGAGCGCCTGGCAAAAAGGGCATTTATGGGATTGGCAAAGACCGGAGGAATCGCATCCAATGGCAGCGGTGATTATGTAGTTGCCTTTTCAACAGCAGATCAACTACGCATTAGTCATAACCCTGATAAACCGCTAAAGACCATAGAGGTGTTGAACAACGATTATACCTCCCAGTTATTTATGGCTGCTATAGAGGCCAGTGAAGAGGCGATCATCAACTCCCTATTCGCTGCAAAAACCCTTAAAGGAAATGGGAATATAGTAGAAGCGCTTCCTCTCAATAAAGTTATTCCAATCTTAAAAAAATATAATTCTATAAAATAATGGCTCATCCATACGTTTTTGTCAACGACGCTTATATCCCAGCCAATGAAGCAACGGTACTCATCAGCGACCTTTCAGTTCAACGTGGATATGGGGTATTTGATTTCTTAAAGACCATCAATAATATTCCTATCTTCTTAGAAGATCATTTGGACCGATTTTACTATTCTGTAACCGAAATGCGGCTGCAAGTAGCCCAATCCCGAGATCAGCTTAAAGATATTATCAAAGAACTGATGCGGCTCAACAATATGCCAGATTCCGGGATCCGGATTACCGTAACGGGCGGTTATTCTGCGGATGGTTATAACCTGGCTCCAAAATCCAATCTGATCATTACACAGCAGAGTTTTGTGATAGACCCGCAGGCCGTTCAGCGTGGCATCAAACTAATTACTTACAATTATCAGCGTCAGCTGTCCCATATCAAAACCCTGGATTATTTGAAAGCGATTTGGTTACAGCCCTTTATCAAAGAAAGCGAAGCAGATGAAGTACTTTACCATAATAACGGGGTTTTAGCTGAATGCCCAAGGGCAAATTTCTTCATTGTTACACAAGACAGTAAAGTACTGACACCAAAAAATAACATTCTGAAGGGTGTAACACGCAAAAATATACTAGCGCTTCCGCAAACAGAGATCGATATTGAAGAAAAAGAGATTACTTTGGAGGACCTCTTACACGCCAAAGAAGCTTTCATTACCAGCACTACAAAAAATATACTGCCGGTTACACAGATAGACGGAAGAGTTTTAGACAATGGGCAACCAGGTGAAACGACCTTAAGATTATACAAACTTCTTCAAAACAAGCTGGCCGAGTTTCAATCTTAATTTCCCTGTTGGCTCAGACAAGCATCAATCTTCCGGAGGAGCTCTTCCATATCAAAAGGCTTCTCCAGAAAATCATCGGCCCCAGCTTCCTTCGCAGACTTTTCTAATTCTGTACTGGCAGAGATCATAATGATTGGCATGTGCCTGCTTCTCTCTTCCTGTTTTAATTTCTTGCATACATCGCGTCCATCCGTGCCAGACATCCAAATATCCAGAAGAAGGAGATCGGGAAAATTATCCCTCATTTCAAGCACTGTTGCACCATTGGAGGTAGAACTTACCTCGTATCCACCATACTCCAACATCGCTTCTACCGCATCTAAAATTCCGGGATCATCGTCCGCTATCATTACCTTTTTTTGTGTATTCATTTAGTCAATAAAGTTCGTGTTTTTTAGTTCGCAACCAGCAGCAAAAATAATACCACCGATCATATTTTTTCTACCAGAATCATCCCGGCAGTTAAAAGCTCCTGAGTGATACTCCGCGTATAATCGGCTATTTCGGCTTTAAAATCCGTAACCGACGCTCCTGAGCGTATTTCCTCCAATCTCTTCTCCCATTGCCCGGTCAGCTCGGCCTGTGCTATTTTTTGATCTTTCACGATATCATATACAGCAAGTCCCCTGGCTGTGGGCAAAAGATTTCTTTTTTCCCTTAAAATGTAGTCTCTGGTGATCAATGTTTCAATAATTGAAGCCCGGGTGGCGGGTGTTCCCAAACCACTGTCTTTCATAGCGTACCGTAGTTCTTCGTCCTCTATATCTTTTCCGGAGGTTTCCAGCGCTTTCAGCAAAGATGCCTCATTGTACATCGGCTTGGGCTTGGTTTGTTTTTCCAGCAATGCCTTATTGCTTATCGGCAATTCTTCCCCCTTTTTTACTTTAGGTAGCGCCGGGTTTTCTTCATCTTTTTTTTCTTCATCCTTCTCATTGAAAACAGAACGCCAGCCCGCAGAGCGAATTACGGTACCATTGGCAATAAACAAGGAACCTGATTCCACAGTTATCTTAGTGACTTCTTTCACACATTCCTGGTGAAAAGCCTCAAGCATCCGGCCGGCAACCATGTTATACACCGCCAGTTTATCGCCGCTCAACTGATAGGGAGATTCACCCGTAGTTAGTATGGCGTGGTGATCCGTCACTTTCTTGGCATTGACACTGCGTTTATTTAGAGGCACGGTCAACAAGAATTCCGCTTGTTTGCCAAAATCAGCGTTCCCGCTCAATTTACCGATCAGATTGGGCACACCGGCAAATATATCGTCACCGATATATCGGCTTCCGGTTCTCGGATAGGTTACGAGTTTACTTTCGTACAACCCCTGCAATAAGCTCAAGGTCTGATCGGCAGTAAATCCTTTCTTTTTATTTGCTTCCTGCTGCAGACTGCTGAGGTCATGCAACAAGGGCGGTGGTTCCTTCCTGGGTTTGGCTTCTACATCCACAATCTTTGCTCCATTGGGAAAGCCAGATGCGACGTCTTCAATTTTAGCCAACAGTTCTTCCGCTTCTTCTTTCTTATTAAAGTTGTTCACGGACATGGCCCTAAACAGCTGTCCTTCTTTATCCACCTGTATGGCCAGTTGATAATAAGTTTGCGGCACAAAATTCTTAACCTCCAGATAGCGGGAACAAATCATGGCCAGGGTTGGGGTTTGTACCCTGCCCAGAGACAACACAGTACGGTTTCCAGCCGAAATACTCAATGCCTGTGTCGCATTCATCCCTACCAGCCAGTCAGATTCAGACCGGCAATGGGCAGAATTAAAAAGTGTGTCGTAATCGGCACCTGGCTTCAGGTTTCTAAAGCCGTCTTTAATCGCTTCGTCTGTCTGGGAAGAAATCCACAACCGCTTAAACGGCTTTTTACATTTTAGAAAATAATAGATGTAGCGAAAAATGAGCTCACCTTCCCTCCCGGCATCCGTTGCTACGATAATCTCGGTCGCCTCATCGAATAACTTTTTAATGATATCCAGTTGCTTCCTGACACCAGGATCTTCCACCAGACCGTCCTTGGTCTTGATTTTCCTGATGGCCAGTTTAAACTTTTGAGGCAACATTGGCAAATGTTGCTTACGCCAACCGATAAACCCGTAATCCTGGGGCGGCGCCAGTTGAAGCAAATGCCCGAATGCCCAGGTAAATGAATAGCCCTTCCCTTCTATATAGCCATCTTTTTTGGCAGTCGCACCAAATACTTTGGCCAGCTCCCTTGCTACCGACGGCTTCTCTGCAATAACTACTTTCATAATTCCTTAATTCAGGATCTCTCCCACATGCTTCTCAATATTGTCGCAGATCTGATCGACCGGCAAATCATTGGCGTCCTCTCCAAAAGGATTTTCAATCTCTTCAGCAATAAGCTCTAAACTGGCCAATACATATAAAATGAAGGGTACAATCGGGATGACAAAATAACCTAAACTAAACACCCAGCCAAAAGGCAGTGTAATGACATAGATAAAAATAAATTTCTTAATGAATGCACTATAAGAATAAGGAATAGGTGTATTCCTGATCCTTTCACACCCACCGCAAATCTCTGTAAACTGTTGTACGTCGCTGTTCAATATAATCAGCTGTTCATGGGAGATTTTGCCATTTCGCTGCAATTCAAAGATTCTGGAAAATATATTTGTCGCCACCTGATTTGGGATGTGCTTACCAGCCTCTATTTCAATCAAAAATGCGTTCTTACCAAAATATTGCTTCTCACGTAGATGATCCTTCAAAGCGAAAGCAAATTTTGGAATGGCATAGTCAAAAAATTCAATATCTTCTTTTTCCAGCTTTAAAGCCTTGATCTTCATTGCGAAATTTCGGCTCACATTGGTTAACGCACCAAGTAGTTTGCGTCCGTCCCACCAACGGTCGTATGAGGTATTCGTCCGGAACACAAGCAACATAGAAATCACAAAACCAAGCAGGCTATGCATCATACCTATATTTTTAACATAAACGGTATCAGACAACTTGAGGTAATTTAACTCAGCAAAAGCTATAGCTCCAGAAAAAATAGAAACACTCAGCATGAGGGGCCACAATTTTCTAAAGGTATCGGCTTTATGAATGTGAAATATAAAGGTAAACCAGTCTTTTGGATTGTAATTAATCATGGATAATCTCCTTGCTAATTTTTAAAAGTAATTCTCCGGTACGAAATACATCTTCGAATGAGTTGTATAGTGGCACCGGACTAAGGCGGATCACATTTGGTTCTCTCCAATCACCGAGTACATTGGCTGCCACCAGCTTTTTAAAAATTTCCGCGCCTTTTTCTTGGGCTATAATGGATAGCTGGGCACCCCGATCTTCTGATTTTTCTGGCGTAATGATTTTATATTGAGCTTTGTTTAACAAACTATTTACTTCATTAATAATGAAATAAAGGTAATTTGTTAAATTGATACTTTTAGACCTTAAAGGCTCTATATAACCTGCTTTTTCAAATATTTGAAGTGAGGCGTGATGTAAGGCCATGGGTATCACCTGTGTGCAACTAACCTGCCAGCCATCTGCACTTTGTTCTGGCATAAAGCCTTTTTCCATCTTAAACCTTTCCGATTCCCGATATCCCCACCATCCCGCAAACCGGTTCATTTGACTGTCCCCGAAATGCTTTTCATGAACAAAGATCGCACTGATGCCACCAGGACCAGAATTTTGATATTTATAGGAGCACCAACAAGCAAAATCGACATCCCAGTCGTGCAATCTTAAGGGTACATTTCCAGCAGCGTGAGCAAGGTCGAAACCGACAATCGCGCCAACATCATGCCCTGCTTTTGTAATGGCTTCTATATTGTAATATTGCCCGGTAAAATAGTTGACCCCACCAAATAATACGAGCGCAATCTCCGCTCCGTCAGATCGGATCGCTTCGATAATATCTTCGTTATGTAAGGTATACTCACCTGCTCTCGGAGCGACTTCAATAATGACTTCTTTAGGATCAAAACCGTGAAATCGTACCTGGCTTTCTATAGCATATTGGTCAGATGGAAACGCACCGGCCTCCATAATGATCTTAAAACGTTTGGAAGAAGGCCTGTAAAAACTTACCATCAGCAAATGCAGATTAACTGTCAGCGTGTTCATCGGACAAACCTCCTCTGGCTT
>Ga0160470_100714_pt1 | contig 10700 bp, 9 predicted proteins | sample HID1973I_E11MG_FD_108214 | JGI IMG/M metagenome (GOLD analysis project Ga0160470, IMG submission 108214) | Enriched mosquito-associated microbial communities from UW Madison campus, WI, USA - HID1973I_E11 MG | ecosystem: Host-associated > Arthropoda: Insects > Digestive system > Unclassified ... | reverse complement strand
CTTCGTTCCCTTCGTTCCCTTCGTTCCCTTCGTTCCCTTCGTTCCCTTCGTTCCCTTCGTTCCCTTCGTTCCCTTCGTTCCCTTCGTTCCCTTCGTTCTCTTCGTTCTCTTCGTACCTGGCGCCAAGTTCCCTATTAGGCATGCTTCGTCTGTGCGCTCGCCATTCACGATCGCTCGCAGCGTTCCGCCTCTTCGAACTGTGCGAATCGTGCGAACTCTTCGTACCCGTCGTACCCGTCGTACCCGTCGTACCCGTCGTACCCGTCGTACCCGTCGTACCCGTCGCGCCAGTTGCCCACTGGGCCTGCCTTGTCTGTGCGCTCGACTGTTCGTTCTCCGGCCTTCAACAGGGGCCAAATGGATGAGAGCTCCATCGATGGCGCGATCGACAACGGTTTCTGCCGGCGTCCAGCAACGCCGCACCTCGGCCAATTCGACGACGCTGCGGCGCGCAGCTGTCGTCTGAATGTTCCCCGTCTTTGGTGCCTTGTGCAGATGGCGTGGCCGACGGTCCTTCAGTGGTCTTCGTTCCGCAAACCCAGCGAGCCGCACTCGACTTCCAGTAGCGCCTGCGCGAGCTCCTGATCGGCGACTGACTCCTTCTGAGCTTCGCGACACATGACGGCTGCCAGCACATCCAGCTTGAGCGCCTCTGGTCGGTGATAGCACGCAAACGCCTTGGAGAGGTATGGAATACGTTCTCCCCAAGGATAGGTGGCCGGCTCGCGGTGTGTCCGTTGCCAAGCTTCGCGACCGGCTCGCTGAAGTTCCTTTTTCTGCTCCCGGATGCCGGCAAATCCAGGAAGTGCACGGAGCTGATTCAGGTATCGGTCCAAACGATCCGTGATCCGTGAATCGGAACCATGTGATCGGGACAGTTCGCGGACTGTGTGCAGGTGCCGCTCAAAGGCCTCTGGCGCCAATACCCAGGTCCAGCGCCGCCCTCCACCCTTCTCGCGCTCACGCTGCCTCCGAACCAACCTGAACTGATCCAGAAACGTTAGACGCTCCCCGGTCCTGCCAGCGTTCTTCAGCTTCTCCCTTTCGTGCACGACGCCATCTCCTTCCGACACTAGGAGCCACCACTCAAGACAGGTCGGACTTCGCGGCCAGAAGAGCACCTGAGACGCTGCCCGATGCCGGGCTCGAAGTGCCGAGCGCCGCGAGGCCCCGACATCCGTGCCATAGAGCAATGCAAATTTTTCGGCCAAGGCCGTTGCCTTGTCCGGGGAGACAGTCCCAGAGGCCCAGTAGCAAGATCCCCGCTCCACGATCTCGAGCAGGATACGCATGCAGGCCGCGCGCGAAGACGGAATCCGGACGTACGACTGTCCTGCCGGAAAGAGTTTTGGAAAGGCAATCATCAGTGTCACTCCTGCCGGGTTGATGCGCGGTGTAGACACTGCAGGGGACGAACGTGCATCGACTGACGGCTGCTGTGCGGAGTTACGTGATTGCACCGTGTGATTCGCTGAAGGCGAATCACACAAAAGGATGTTCCTAGCGGGGTGCAGGGGGTGCAGCCCCCTGCTGTCTTTGGTTGTCCCCTGCAGGGGGCAATCAAAGACGAGCCCGCCACGCTCGGTGCTGGACGAAAGTCCGGCTCCGAGCGCTGCGGGGAGCGGGGAGCGGGGAGTGTGCGCAAAGACGAGACAGCTGAGGCGGTCTGAGGTCAGCTTCTGATTCCGCCTATCAGCCACGTTCGGGTTGCTGATCTTCTAGAAGTTTCCACAACTAGCCCGTACATACGGATTGGCCCGTCGCAGCTTATGACGGCGTACAGCACAAGGAAAACTGATGAAAGCCGCAACCAATCCGATTCAAGCCTCGTCCCTCGTCTCCGTCGCTCGCGCTTCAGGAATGGACCACCTCACCCTTAACACGGGTCACAAGCGGGTGACCTTAGCCTCCGAAGTTGAACCTGAAGTCGTCCAGATGCTGATGCCATTAGTCGTCGGGGCGAATGGTCAACCCGTACCGATGCCGACCGCCGAGGCCACTCACACCATTTCCATCGAGACGGATGGGACCTCCATGCGCGCGTCGATTCACCCTACACAACGGGGGTTCTCGATGCCCGTTGTGACTTTCGCGGTTTGCCTAGTCCCGGACGCGGGTCACAAACTGTGGGCGGAGTTGCATCGGCCGATGCCAACGGCGACACGGTTTTCTGGGGCGCCGAAGCGCCCATGGATTGCAGTTCGTCTGGAACTCTATCTTGAACTGCAAGCTCCAGAATTCATTGATCTCCTGGGTGACTTTGAGCGCTGCCTTGCCTGGACCTTCGTTGAGTACGTCAGCTCGTCCAACTAGGTTTTTGACGACTGGTCCACCAAGAATCTTCGAAGGACACATTACAAGCAGGCAACGGCACCCATGTGGCGACGGCCCTCTCAGACAAAGCTGCTGGCAAGGTGGCCCGCCCTTCAAGGTCTCGAACGGGAGAGCATCTTCCGCTCGAGACTTGATTTTCCAACGCGCATCAGGATGCGGCCGTACGGGAGATGAAGCCCCAAGGCGTCGACTATGGGTACACACTGTGGTTGCTCCATTTGTTGTCAACGCCGATTTAAATCTGACCCACTTCCCGTCGATTCGCCGAAGTAAATCTGACCCACCTAGGCCCTCTTTCTTGCGCTGCTCGGGCGCGTAGGGCGTAGCCCGAAGCGGCCGAGCAGCGCGGCGCCGGTCATGCCGCCGACGTCAACCTCCTTGCCGCCTGGCCGGCCTTGCGCTTGTCCTTCAACCGGAAGCTCTCGCCGGCAATCTGCACGATGTGCGCGTGGTGCAGCAACCGGTCGAGCATGGCCGCCGTCAGCGTCTGGTCGTCCGCGAAGGCACCCGCCCACTGCGTGAACGGCAGGTTGCTCGTGAGGACCATCGAGCCGCGCTCATAGCGCTTGGCCACGACGTTGAAGAACAGGTTCGCCTCGTCCCGTCCGAAGGGCAGGTAGCCAATCTCGTCGACCACCAGCAGCTTCGGCCCGAGCACCGCCCGATTGAAGTATTCCTTCAGCCGGTTCTGTGCCTTGGCCGCGGCCAGTTGCATCATCAGGTCAGCCGCCGTGATGAAGCGGGCCTTGTGGCCGGCAATGACGGAACGCTGGCACAGGGCCAGTGCGATGTGCGTCTTGCCAACTCCGCTGGGCCCGAGCATCACCACGTTCTCCGCACGCTCGACGAAGGCGAGGTGGCCGAGCTCGACGATCTGCGCCTTCGGTGCGCCGCCGGCTTGGGCCCAATCGAACTGCTCGAGCGTCTTGATCGACGGCATCGTCGCCAATCGCATCAGCACCGTGCGCTTGCGCTCCTCACGCGCGATCTGTTCGCTCGCGAGCACCTTCTCGAGGAAGTCGGCGAAGCTGGCGCCGTCGCGCGCAGCGTCCTGTGCGAGCGCCGGCCAGTCGCTTCCCAACCGGGCGAACTTCAGTTGCTCGCACAGCTCGGCAATGCGGTCGTGCTGCAGGCTCATCACACCACCTCCAGCAACGCGTCGTACACGGCCAGCGGATGCTGCAGGCTCTCCACCGGCAGGACTACGCGCTGTCGCGTCGGTGCCGGCGCCTTGAGGGCCGGGGCGGCCAACATGACCGCGCGTTCCTCGGCCAGTCGCACCGCCGGCACAGCCTTAGTGGTGGCGTGCACACGGGCGTTGGCGACCTCGTCGAGCCAGCGGCGAACATGCACGTTGGCAAGGTGCGCGTCCAGTCGCAGGCCGCTGGCTTCGAGGGTTGCTGCCAGCGGCACCAAGAAGCTGCCCTTGAGGTAGGAATTGAAGCGTTCGACCTTGCCCTTCGTCTTGGCTCGATAAGGACGACACAGCCTAGGCTTGAAGCCGCAGCTCTCGGCCAACTCGCGCAGCTCGGCGTTCCAGCGGTGCTGTCCTTCGCCGTAGGCATCACGCTCGATGACGACGGCCTTGGTGTTGTCGAACAAGACATGCTCGGGCACGCCACCGAAGTAGTCGAACGCCTCGCGCAGCCCGGCGCATAGGGTGGCAACGTCCTCGCCCGAGCAGGCTACGAACTTCACGTAGCTCGCCCTGCTGTAGCCCAAGGTGGCGACTAGCGCGAGCAACGGGTCTCGGCCACGGCGAACGTAGGTGAAGTCGGCCTGCATCTGTTGACCTGGCGGTGTCTCGAACCGCACCAGCGGCTCGGGCTCGTTCTTCTTCAACGGCGCCAGCCAAGCCTTGAGTTGGCTGATGCCGCCCGCATACCCGCGCTCCTGAATCTCGCGCAGCAGCACGGTGGCCGGAATCCAGCGAGGCCTGGCTTGCCCGATGCGCTCATGCAGATAGCTCTTGTAGTCGTCGAGCTTGCATGCCCGCGGGTCGCGCGGTCCGTACCGCTGCGCGGCCTGCTCTCGCAGATACCTGCGCACCGTATTGCGCGAGCAATCCAGCTGCCTCGCGATCGCTCTGACGCCCTCGCCCCTTCGGGCCATTACTCGTATCTCCACTGCTTGCTCCTGAGTCAACATCAGCAGCCTCACAAAGGCTGCCGTCGTGTTCCAGGTGGGCCACTTTTACTTCGGCGCAGTGGGTCAGTCTTACATCGGCGCTAACAATTTGTCATCGACGCACAAGGCTTGAGCCCCGCGTGATTGGGGTGGCGGTCGGTCGCGCCCGGGCATCACTTCGCGTTCGCGCAAGCTACATGTATCTGGGTCAAACCAAATCCAATCAGGAATCAGCACGGGCGCGCCGCCCCACACTCGCAAGCAAATCCGCTTGCCGGGGCGCGCCAACGCCCCGGCAATTCTTGTCTCCCGTCGCGACCGCCATGTCGCGGCGATAACTGCCCGACGCGGTGTGCCTCTAGTAGGGCTCGCACCGCGTCAACGGGCGCTGCAGGCCTTACCAGCCTGCCTCGACCCAATCCATCTTTTGAGGTTGGGCGACGCGGACACGGACCGCCGGGTGACCGGACGGATCCTGTCGACGCATGAAACCGGGAGCAGCCGCGAGGCTGCGAAAGCACCGGTCGGGGGCGGCGGGCGACCGTCGAACTCGTACCTCAGTGGTGGGCTGCACGCATGCAGGGTGACCTGCATGAGCTGACAAGGGGAAACCTGGAGTCAGTGGCACTCGAGGGCGCAAGCCGTTGAGGTCGCTGGATAGCTCAAGCCACTAATCGCGCCCAAAAAAAGGGGGTGCGTTGAGGAGATCGTGAGAGCCATAGGCCCGCCTGAAGTTGCGGGTTGATTACAGCCGGAAGCGGCGTGCCGAGTAAGGGAGGTGCTATGGAACATCTACCCCCTGAAATCGAGACCGAAGGGTTTGAAAGCTCAAAGAGCTAGGCATGTGCGTGAGGCAGTGGCGCTCACGGTCGTATTAGTGTGCGACTAACGCGGGAACTTCTGCAGGTCTTTCCGAGTGGCATCGGGAGGGAGTACCGCGCCAGTGGCAAAGCTGGCTTGGCAGAAGGGGAGCGCTGCTCAGTAGATGTCGGAAGTCGTGTTGCGATGTAGTCGAAGCACACGACGACGGCCCCTTGGGGGCGATCGAAAGGCGGCAGGCAGTTGTGAGTCGTGCACGCGGGAGCGTGCGATTTGCTTGTGAAATTGGCTTCGTCCGCTTGGCGGCGGCGAAGCTGGAGGCGGGTGCGCTTGGCCGCGAACCCACAACCGTCGAAAGACAGAAAGGAGCCGGAAATGGCGTGAAGGTTTAGGCGATTGCCTGCACTGGCCCCCGCGCTCGCGCGGGGGCCCCTTCCCCGTTCTCGGTCGGCCCAGGTGCCGGCCAGGAGCCCCGCTTGAGCGTTTCCCGCTACACCACCGCCGTGGCGTCCAGTTCAAGCTTGCGCGCATCTGCGGCGGCCTCGATTTCACGCCGTTCTTTTTCGGCCTTGCTCCTGCGGCGATATTCCTTGATGAACATCACCCTGTCTCCCTTGAAGAACAAGGCAGGGTTCACCCAGAACGAACCAGGCGACCGCGGAGCAAGAAACTGCTTGGCCAGCAGTTCCTTGAGGCCTCGTTGAAAGGTCTTCACACACATCCCGACGTCCCGGCCGCCAAGGCCTCCTTGAAACCACCACAGCTCTACGCTGTCGGCATAGCCACTGCTCATAGGTGTACGCTGGTACTCGTCCAGGACCAAGCGAAACACACGCTGCCCCGCTTGGGCTAGGTCGTACGTCGCGGTGACGCCGGCGGCGAACACCTTTACGAATTCGGCATCGTCCTTCTCCACGATTTGGTGGATCGCCGAAACGTGGCTGACCTCGCCGGTCGACGCACTGATCAGCGCGTCCGCTCGAGCCGCGCGAACTTCCCTGCGCCTAATAGTGATGGCGTGTGGGTCAAGCAGCGGGTTTGCAAGGGGAGAGAAATCGAGCTTCTTCAGGTTGACCGCAATTGCGGACTGAGACAGGTTCTCGGGCACTTCTGACTTTCATTGGCCGAATGGATTTCTGTGCCTGGAGACAGAATTCATGCCATTTCTGTCTCAGGCGGTTCCAGAGTTGTCTCGGCCAGGCCCAAACTTGGTTTCAGCCGGAGTCGGGACTGTCCCAGCGTTCTAGCACTGGCGCGGCCTAGCGGCCGACCCCTTCTCACTCTGTCTTACCTGAGAGATATAGCGCCCCTAAGCAAACATGTCAGGCGACCAGCGGCCAGGCAAAATTATGACTTTGAACGAGTCCTCCAGCCGTGTTCTCTTGACCGCGGCGGTCGCCAGATCGTTGACGTCATTTCCGGTCGATCGAACTCTTTAGAGTCGCGAGCGAACGCCGGCGTTATGAGCAGAGGTGCCCCTCAATCGCTAGATATTGCGCCATGGAAGCAAGAACAAACTGGCTGGCGAAGGCGACTTGCGCGCTTCGATGGGCAACGCACTGAAAAGGTCCTGGCGCCCGCCGAAACAGTAAGCGCGACCCCCGCCTATGTTTCGCTCGCCGCCCGCAGGCGTCGGGCCACTGATGCAGCTGTTTCCCGCGCCTTCGCCGGGGTGTTGACTTCGCACTCCCAGACGACGATCACCGACCAACCGAGAGCGGCCAGCGCCTGCGCATTGATCTTGTCGCGCGCCACATTGGCCGCGAACTTTCGTTGCCAGAATTCGACGTTGCTCTTTGGCGTGCTTGCCACCTTGCATCCGCCGTGTCTGTGCCAAAAGCACCCGTGCACCAGTACTACGGCTTTGTAGCGAGGAAAAACGAGATCCGGCCTACCCGGAAGCCGCTTGTCGTGGAGCTTGTATCGCATGCCCATGGCATGCAAGTTTTTTCGCAGCAGGAGCTCGGGCCTGGTGTCCGTTCCTCGAATCCGCGACATCCGTTCAGATCGCGCAGCAGGTGTCAGTGTGTCCGCCATGACTGAACGTCCGGTGATTCGATGACAGGGAGGCGCTCCCCACTAGCAATCCGTCTTGGTTCGCGACCGTCTTCATGCATTTGGGCCTCTACGAAGCGGCAGGGCATAGCTCCGATTCCAGCAGTGACCGCGCTAGCAATCTTAGGCTGCCATGGCGGCTTCGTACGACGCGTCGATATTCCCACTCGGGCGTATCGACGCCCGGTATTGACAATCGCGACTGTTGGACGAACTTGCCGCAACTCGGCGGTGATAATCCCTCAGGCAGAGTTCTGTGTAGATCACACGGGGGTAACTCAAAAGAACGCAAGCGAAGTGAAGCTGGCGTGTGATGAATGAGGGTCCGCGTTGCGGGCCATCGGACGTCCACGACGCGACGAACAGAGGAGATGGAGTGGACAAGGCAGAATTTCCAAGCGGCCTGCTCGACTGGTCCGGGAACCGCGCCGGAGGCGTCAAGAAGCTGTTCTACGAAGGCAGCGGCCGGCCTGCCGGTGAGGTCGTTAAGACGGCGCTGCTCTCCCGTCTGGCAGGGTGGGCCCATGACATTGGAAGCGGCAACGAGGCTACACCGCCCATGTTGCTGCTTGTGGGCGGACCGGGGAACGGAAAGACCGAGGGAGTGGAGTTCACCATCCAACAGCTGGATATGGCGATGTCCCTGCAGGGAGCCCTGGTCCAAGAGTTCGCTCGCATGTTTTCACCTCCCGAAGGGGAGCAGATGCCACGCCTTGCGCTGGCGCACGCGGCACGCTTTCCAGCTGCGGCGGCGGTGAAGGAGATCGCGGTCGTCCAAGACGCTTCCGAGTCGCAACCTGGCGCAGCGGACTCGCCCGCACTGCTTTTTGTCCAGGACATGCGGCGCCTACTTGAAGGATGTCCGGGACGCGTCTACATCGCGTGCGTCAACCGCGGCATCCTTGACGACGCCCTCATCCTGACCGAGGAGTCGGGCGACGCGCGAACGAGTTCATTGCTTAAGCAAGTCGTTCGTTCGGTATCGCTTGCGGCCGACGCTCCCGCATGCTGGCCGCTCGAGGGCTTTCCGCGGTTTGCCGTCTGGCCAATGGACGTCGAGAGCTTGGTTGAAGACATCCAAGAGACCCCGTCCCCTGCACGCCAGGTGCTCGACATCGCGACCCAGGCTGAAAAGTGGCCCGAGAAGGCCGGCTGCCCCGCTGGCGAGCGGTGTCCCTTTTGCACTAGCCGTGCATTGCTATGTTCGGAGCCGCACCGGGGATCCTTGCTTCGGATCCTTCGATGGTTCGAACTCGCCAGTGGGAAGCGTTGGAACTTCCGCGATTTGTACTCGCTGGTCGCATACATCCTAGCGGGCACCTCTGAAGGGCGCGGGGCAGGCGCATATAGTCCGTGCATATGGGCAGCGTCGCAGGTCTCACCTTCAGGGTCCGACCTGGCCAAAGTTGAAGTCCAACGAGTTCGAGGCTTGTTCAAACTCGTGGCCTCCCAGTATCAACATGCGCTGTTTGGATCCTGGCCGATAGATCGTGCGCGCGGGCTGCGGGCAGACATCGCCGAGCTCAAGCTGCAAGGTTTCCCAGTGCTTGCCGCATTGCATCTCTTCCTATCACAGGATACCCGTCCACGCACGACGCCGACGCTGGCTGCGCAGTTAGCTGGCCTATCGACATACCTCGACCCGGCATTCGCCCACCCTGCCCTTTCAGTCTCAGTCAGTGGCAATACAACAATCAAGTACGAAGACCTGGACCGCCGGTTTAGCGTTTCAGTTCAAGAAGGGCGGAGATTCCTGTCGAAATTCCAGTGCCTCTCGCCACTTGAGTTGGACCTTTTGAAGGCTTTGGAGCAAGCCGATTCAAAGTTGTCAGAAGAAGGCGTGCGCAGGCTCAAGCCTGGGACGGCTGATCGGGTCCAGTCACTGGTCCGCGCGATTGCGTGTCGCATCGCTCGCAGGTCGGTGGGCGTGAGATCGGGAGCAACCCGTGATGCGGATACCTTGGAGGACTTCCACAAGGTGCTGCGGGGACACGCGCCTACGCTCCAAGAAGCGACGCAGCAGGTCGAAAGTCTCTTGAACGTGAACAAGCGCTTCGTAGTCAGCCTGAATACCACGTTTGGGGAGCCTTTGCCGCCACCAGAGCGGCGCGCGATGCTCACGACCGATGTCCAGCGTGTCAGGGAGTTTCCGCGCAAGCCTGAAGTTGGCCGACCCGTTGCTCCCGTTCGCTTCCTTCGGGTCGGCGGAGCCGAGCACGGACAGCCGGTCGCCCTCACGTTCGAGTTGTTCCGAGCAACGAAGGCCCTGCGTCGCGGCATGGTCCCGTCGTCGCTGCCAAGGTCCGTTGTTGCCCTACTAGACACGACTCGGGCCCGCTTGGCTGGGACGATCGTGCGCAACGAAGAAGCGCTTGACAGCAGCGAAATTGCGATCGGCATCCGCGAGGAAGTGATCGTCAACACGTATTCGGGCTTCGTGGTGCGCCGCGGAGATGCCACATGACCCTGCAAGCCTTCGCGCATGCTCCCTGGGCGCACTCGCACCGGGCATTTGAAGAGTCGACGTTCAACATCCGACCGGCGCCGGAATTTGCCACCGGCGAAGTCGTGATGTCGTCGTTGTATCGAGCTTCCGGCTTCGAAGCAGTTGCCGAGAAGTCGGTCACAGCAGCTGGGCGGGATCTCGACAAGGCTGCGAGCTTGCAACGCGCCAGGAGTAACAGTACCGAGGAAATCCAGCCGGACACATGGCGAACGATCCTTGACCGGGTAATCCAGAGCCCCAAAGCTGGCCAGCAGTCGCGAAAGCGGTTCCTGTCGCTGTCGCCCGTCGTGCCAGATGTCGCCCTCTACTCGGGTGCAGCGCGGCTCGTCGGCAGCCCGTGGAATCCAGGCGCACTGGTGGAGCGCCTGCTTAGGTTGGGCGCGGCTTCCGACGCAGAAGCAGAGTCCGTGTGGGCAGAACTCCACGGAGCCCTGAGCGTGTCGGACGACGACGATATTTGGGCGCGTTGGCTCCAGCGCGAATTCACCAGCAGGCGCGGCCAAGAGCCGGTGTGGGCGCCGACAGAGCTCGCACCGTTCGAAGCCTTGCCGACCGAAGAGCGCAAGTCCTTCGCGTACCCGGCACGCCAGTTCGTGGTCGACCTGAGGGGCATCATTGCGGCGAAGAGCGCGATGACTCGCCGGCAGTGGACGAGCCTTCTTGAGGCAGTCCTGCGCATCGGCACGGTAAGCCACGTGCTTTGGCTATGCGACGTTAATGACAAATTGTGGCGAGCCGTTGCCGCACAGCTCGGGCACGGAACCGGAGCTGTTCCCCTGAACCGCGACGACATGGTTAGAAATGTGTTGGCCGTGCGACGCCGGATGCTCACTTTCGGCAATCCCGCGAATCCTACGAT
>Ga0160470_100710_pt1 | contig 10744 bp, 8 predicted proteins | sample HID1973I_E11MG_FD_108214 | JGI IMG/M metagenome (GOLD analysis project Ga0160470, IMG submission 108214) | Enriched mosquito-associated microbial communities from UW Madison campus, WI, USA - HID1973I_E11 MG | ecosystem: Host-associated > Arthropoda: Insects > Digestive system > Unclassified ... | reverse complement strand
GGTGCAAGAAAATAAGCAACAAGTTGAATCTATAGATTTTGCGGAAACATTACTATATTCGAATAGGCAATCTGACAATTTTTAAAAACAACCAACTGTCAGATCAAGTAGTGGCTATTACAATTAATTCTATTGACGACGTATTTGATAAACCAATTTGGAAGCTTGTTTTCCGGCAATAAAATGGTAATCCCGCCGTGCAACACTTCCGCTATCAAAACCATTGTTTCACCAGAGTTATCAAATAAGTAGGCTTTTTCGCAAGCTTTAATTGCAGGTAATAAATTAGTAAGTGTACGATAGTATCTGTCGACGATTTTATCCTGCGGCACACCATGGCCGCCTTTTTCCTTTCTAATTTCAACCTGGGAAATATTAATCAATGGATCATCCAAGCAAACAAAATAAAGATAGGTCTTAAATTTTCTTTCACTTGCTTCATCAATTTCCTCCAGTTTGGATGGATGACTCATTACTGTCTCAAATGAATAGCTGATACCATTTTCGAGTAAATGATAACGTATAAAAGAGGTAATAAGTGAAGCCTCATAACTATGGGTATCCCTAGACTTTTCCACGATCATATTTTCGCGAATAGCAATGGATATAGGATGTCCAGATTCTTCGGCTTTCTGTAATAGGGTTATAGATTGATCTTGGCCAAGAAATTAATCCAAGTCTTTCTGAGTAAGCTTCAATCCAAAGCGACTAAGATTTATAAAGCCTGCTTTACCAATCTCCTGTTCAATCTCGTCCGAATTAACAAAATAGCCAGTATTAAACTGGCTAATGATCTGTTTGTATAAAGTTGATTTACCCGAACCGTTTGGACCGGCAAATACCCTTAACCTTTTGGTTCTAGGCATAAAACAATACCCTTTTTTAATTTAATTTTACTCTTTATCCGATCTATTTTTTTTATAATCTGACGGCTCCCGTCCACACGTTTTTCAACGACATATCCGTCCTCGATAACCTGGATCGATAGATCTAAAGCCCGGTTTTCCTTATTCGCAATTTCAGAAGCCTGTTTCGCTGCTTGATTTAACTTTTTGCGTTCTTCTCTCAATTCTAATGCTGATGCCATAATAACCTCCGTTGTCTAAATATACAAAATATTCACCATACTTTTTTAGAATAAGGATATATTTAGAACTAAATCTCGTAAAACAAAATTATAAAATTTTTGCCAAACGCATTTATATCATTCTTTCGGCCGTATTTCCCTTGATCGGATACTAAACGGCAGCCTGTTCCATGAAACTGGTATTTGAACTCACCAATATTTCCCGAACGATTCTGGCTGCTCTTTTGTTTAAATTCTTCAATATTTGGAGAGAACTGATGTTTGAAGTCATCGATTAAAGCGATATAATCATTCAAGATCTTCCTTATATTTATATTATTCATGTGCTGTACTTCCAATGCTAGGATTCATTTACAAAGCTGGCTACAACTGGGTTATCATGTAAATAATCTGCTTTTTGTTCAATAACTTCTGTACTCCATAGCTCTATTGATTTATTGTTATGTTGCCAAAACTGACTTCCTTGTACATTACTAATCTAAGGCTGGCCGCTCAAACATCCAAAGCATCCATTCCTTTCTACTCTCCTGATTGTTTTCTTTTATTGCTTTTACAAGCTGTTTGGGGGAATGTTCCTTAAACCTACCCAACAAAATATCAGGATTGCTTTCTTTTGCCCTGAATATCAAGTGCCCATGGCTTGGCATAATGCACCAGCAATAAAGCTCACGGCCAAGATTCGCTTTGCAGTAAATTAAACTCCTGCCAAAATATCACAATACAACGGTCGGATAAATACATCTATCCAATACACTGTTGCAGAACTTACAAAATATAGATCTTCTTTACTATGGAATTTATATTTACAGCTCATGTTTTTATTATTAATACAATCTCTCACACGCGACACGCGTGCGCTAGCGAGGGGATCTATACTTTTTTGGCCTTCCTGTCCATAATACTTACTCGTTGCCTTACATAGAAACTCCAAAGACAGGATATCCTTCAGTCTACGATAAAAATTATCTTCTGGAATATAATCTGAAAGCTGGAAACTCATAAACAGCTTTTCCTGATAGTTTTTTCTCCCTTGCATACATCCAATTTACCAAATAATAGGGGGTTGTATTACATTCGTTTTCAACATATGTGAGTTGTGCAACAGCCACGACACGCGTGCGCTAGCGAGGGGCGTTGCCTATAATAGCTCGCTTTAGGGCTGCTGCCTCGAACTAATAATATTTCGGTTCCAAAACCGAAGGAGCATGTTTCTTTAACTTTTCTTCAATCAATAAAAGATCATATATCCGCTCGAGTCCTAGTCCTGGCGGCGAAAAGTAATAGAAGCCGGGAACATAAATATTTTCAAGATACATTTTTTGCTCCTGTTTATTATTTCCAATTACTCGAAGGCTATCGTAATCTATCTTATAGATACCATAAGGCTTTGTTTTGGCAATTTTGTCAAAAGATTTTAGGTCTGGACAACTTTTCATGATACTATCACCTGTAATAAAAATACTATCTATCATTCGTCTATTCCCAGTACTCGCTTCATACCACCCCTCTAATGTGCCTGGAGATGCGATATTTCTATCATAGATATATAACTTATTGTCGCTAACAGTATAGTTACCAATCTGTGTATTTTTCAAAAGATAATAAACAGAGTCAGTACCGTTGTAATATCTTAAAGCCAATAATATATTATACTCTTGCAAAAAGACCCCATTATCAATCAAAGAGAAGAGTATTATAGAGCTATCGTTATTAGCCCACTTTATGCCTTTGGTCTTTTCATATCCATTAAGATCCGTTGCCTCAACTCTTCGGAAAGAATCTTGACTACAGCCAGTTACTATACTGACAACAACAAAAACCATCAGTTTCTGGACTATTTTCCTATAGGTCGACTTAACCATTTCTTTTCGTTATAATATGCTGGAATTGTATAAATCTGAGTTGCCCTCCCCGGAGCATTGTAAAAACCTTTCTTAATTGCCTCGTTGTGAGAAGGTTCATTATTTTGTACTGTCCTATGGTGAACCTTATGATAAGCATCAGCAGCCGATAGAAAGGTTCCGATATTTTGACCCGTCTTTTTCATTGCGGCACCCCACACATAATTTAGAGCTTCATGTTTACTATAATAAGTTCCGTTTATATCATATAAAACATCTGCCTTAAACTCACCCACAAAATCTAGATTACCTTTACCCTTACCTCCATAAACATTTTTGGGTTCCAGACTTTCTAAAGCAATACCTCCTAAACCCATATTTGTTTTACTTGTAGCTCTGGCAACAGTTGGGCCTAATTTACCTGTATAGCTATCTAATTTCCCATCGAAACCAGGTTTTTCAGTCCCCTTCTCAATCTCTCTAGGATCACCAACAATCGTCTCTTTACTATTTACTTGAATATAATTAGCTCCTTGATAAGTATAGTTCCCATTATCATACTGCATAAAATGACGATCGGGAAGATTATTAACTATTCGATCCATTTCTTTGCCGCTTTGATTATATAAAATATCATCCTCTCGCATTCCATCAGGATCAATAAATCGAATAGGATTATTATAGCCGTAGCGGTAGGGAGACCAACGCCTATCCTCTTCAGCTCTTGGATCCACCACGTTCCATCTACCTATTACCGGATCATAGAACCTAGCCCCGTAATCATACTGGTCTCCAAGTTCGCCTTGGATCTCTTTGCCATTATAAAGATACTTATTATTTCCGCCTGCTACAACCTTACGCATGCCGAAAGGATAATAATCGTCGCGCTGTAACGTCTCGATAAGTCCATTATTTGGATTTCGGTAGATTGTAGCCCTCACATTGCCTAAGTGATCGGCTAAATTATATCTATAACTAAAAGTTCCATCTGTTTTTCTAATGGCAACGCCCTCCTCGATATGAACGAGATCTAGGATACCATTTTGATACTCAAGACCTCCTAAGTAGTCTCGTTGTCCTGTCTGATTAGAGTTTTTTCGCAATTTTACTCCATTTGAGTCGTAGGTATAACTAATGCTATTATTGCCTCCACTGACCAGTTTCGGAAGATTAAGATAATTGTAAGAAAAATTCATTTCTCGACGGTCTACATGAACATTTCCATTTTTGTCATAGTTGTAATTGCCTTTTGTGATTCCTGATACTGAAACTAGCTGGTTGCCTGAATATGTATAATTTAGATTTGCTCCATCACGATTGAGTAATGTGATATTTCCCATTTCGTCGTAATCCGTGATTTCGGACATGCTTGAAGTTGAACTAGTGCCGTTTTTTAAACGGTTTAACTTATCATAAGTATATATAAACCGTTCATTTAGATTTTCAGTAGTCCCCCAATGTTGTTCGGAAATATTACCGTTCCACTGAATCGGTGCGCCGTGTGTTGGATTTTGATATTTCAACTGTTGACTAAAATATGGAGAAGTAGTTGAGGTAAGCCAACCTCTCTCATTATAAGTATACATTATCTTCAAATGGCTGTTTAGACCAAGAGAATCGGCTCCCAATTCCTTTTCAATTAATTGCCCAACTTCGTTGTAGCTATTCTGTGTTATGGTGACTAAATTCTGTGTATTTAACTTCTGTTGCACACTCGTTAGCCGCCCACTGTGATCATACTCATTCTTAGAAAAGATTCGGGTCGTCGTACTATTTACCGGACCTTTGTGAAGTCGGACACTTGTCAACAACTTACCATCAAAGCTGTAACTATTAGTAATATAATCGGTTCCAGTCAAATGATTTTGAGCAACAGTTTGTAATATTTGGGCCTTGGAATCATAATACGTCACCGTGATTAAAGGATTTAAACCTTCGGTATCATAGATCTTTGTTCCAGTTTTAAGAGAATTTGTCATGTCACTTTTAGTAATGCCAACAGCCGGTAAACTAGATGCTCCACTAAAGTTATAATCGTCATAATAATTTACAGTCCTTTCGCTCACAGTGGCATTTTCATGGGCAATAGGAAATGAATTATTGCTATATACTAAATTTCCATTTCGATTTTCCCACAATGGACCATTATAATTATCGAGGATATTGCGCACGGCCCCAGCAGTTGTGTCGACAGTATTTGTATAAATACCAGTTGATACTGTTCTTCCAAAAGCATCATATTTTGAATAAGTCCACTGACCGTGCTTTCGTTGGTTGGCATCTTGCGTCAAGACTACTTGGTTTTGAGAGTTGTATATAAAATATTGTCTGCCCTTACCAGGAATCTTTTTTTCGATCATCCGGTTCCTATAATCATATTTATAACTATAGATAAGGTCTCTGTATATAGAATTATCTTCTACAAAACTATTGGTAATTGGAGTTTTTCCATTTTCATTAACCGAAGGTGGTAGAACGAAAAGAAGGTTTCCCAGCTTATCATACAGGTAATAGGTACTTAAGCTTTTGCTCTCGGTCTCCCAAATACGGATCAATACAATATTTCCGTCGATATCTCTGAATTCTTCGATCGATCCCGCTTTAACGTTTATAGCGACGTTCTCATTTCTCACGACTTTTTTGAAGAGACGACCAGGATCATAAAAACTACTATATGCTCCATTTCCATTAAAATCTATCGTCCATTTTTTTACCTCCTGAAAACCGTTTATTTCATAATCTGTTTTAACTGTATGATCTTGATTAACATCACTAGAGGGCTGCCAAGATGCTCCCTCTGCTCCGTTTTGCTGGGGGCGATTAATTGAGCTGTGTTCAAACAAAGTTTTTGCATAAGGGTGTTCTGTCTTTACAACAAAATAATCCCAGGAAAGACCTGTAGTGTAGTATGCAGAAATGTCAGCTACCGGATTTGACTTGAAACTTCCGGTCCCGCTTTCATTGGCACCATATGGCAGATATTTTATAGCCTCACGCCCAAATTTGTCATACTCAATATGCTGAACGATGTCATTATAATTAGGAGAAGCTTTAATCTGGATACTTTGTATGACCTTTCCCAATCCATCAAAGTATTTCACTTCTTGCTTTTCTTCATTTACTTTCCGTACTTGAGCTATATTCGTTGAGGTTACTCCCGGGATAAGAAAATCGCGCGTAAATATATAATTGTGAGCAGTACTCAAAGAAGTATTAAAATTCGGAGGTACTGAAGAATTGCTAATCTTTAAAACAACATTACTTCCCGTTGGAATATGTACCCCACTCTTTAAGGTTATGCTGCGCTTAGCTTCAATCAAATTTTGTCCACTATAAATGGTGAGGACTTTACTATTTTGCGCTAAAGTAGGTTTCGAAAGTATTGCTATTGAAGCAACCCCCAGTATTATCCATGCCAACATTTTCATATTACTGTCCTTTATAATGATAATCAAATGCTTTAATAATATTACCCTCAGAGTCTTTAATGAATCGAAGTCTCTGGAAACTATCGTATTCATAAAACTCCGTCATCCCTTTAGAGTCTGTTTTGCTGGTCATACCCACCAATGGAGAATAAGTATAGGTGCTCATCTGACTGCCTAAGGGGTAAACTCTCACTTCATCTATGGCATCTCCATCACTAAGGGTCATGTTATTTTGAAAACTCCTACTTCTGAAGTTCCATTTTCCATTTTGGAAATACCTATAGTCAACAGCATACCCTCTTGAATTTGGAACAATAAATGGAACTTGATAATCCCCTACTTTGCAGCCAGAACCATAGATAGAACTGTTATTGAAATAAGTATCATTTTCTTCGAAACCTTCATAAAAGAATTCCTTCAGTGCTGGTTCAACAACCGACGCTTTGGGGTAAGTTACAATTACAAAAGCAGCACTGTTTGGTATTGATACTGTGGGGGATACTGTTAATGTATAAGTCCCTGGTTGAGCATTTGCTATTGTATATGTGTTAGCATCCTTATTATGAGAGTAGCAATATTGTCCGGGCGAATTATTCATACAAAAGTAGCCAGAACTTGATAAGGGGCCATTTATTCTATAGTCCACATAAAATGTTGTTGATGAGGCTAAAAATGTCCCAGGGTATAATTTGACTTCGATATTCCCAACATGAGTTGTAGTAAAGGTTGTTGTTCTTGAATTGCCGGTTTCGGTTGGAAAGTTCAAACTCTCAGAGGCATTTTCATTAAGATATTTGACATCATTGTTATTCGCATTTGTAATTTCGACTACTGGAAACTCGCCATTCACGCTCCATTGATATGATTTCGCAGGTCCACCGGCTAAACGTACTTGCTGAGGTTTGCCATTCAGTGTGAAATTTGTAAAGAGCATTCGCTCTTCAACAGGCGAATTCAGATATTTGCTATCTGTGGATTCCAAAGGAAACAAATATTCTGATCCTACACTTTTCATCAAATACTTGTTCCTTATCATAAAAGTCTCAACACCGTCAACCTCATTAATCTCTTCCACTATAGGGGTTAAATAATACGCAGAAGTCATTTTATCGTATGGATATACCCCCACGAAATCATAAGGATACTTCTTTTTTAATTTTGAAATCTCTCCAGTGCTTTTAAGAAAAGATACTACTGAGGGCTGCAAATAATTGTTGGTATATGCAAACTCTGTTAATGTAACAAGACTATCTAGTTTTTTTTCTTTAAACATCTCGCGAGTATTTCGAATGCGAGATTTAAAAACATTTACCTTGTAAGTTGATTGTGCATTAAAGGATACAATCTTGCCATCAAATGCATTTTCGTCTACATAGCTATATTCGTGCTTTAAGCTTTTTCGCAAATCATATTTTTTTGCGACTTTATCCCAAGCATAGATACTTTCCTGTAGCAAAGTGCCATTCTTAAAGTCATTTGTGCCTTGGGCGCCAGCGACTAGTCCCACATAGACATCTACTGAATTATGAAAGAATAGCTCTCGTTTTCCGTTACTCTCGTTTACACCGGTATCAATTATGTTAACCTGGTCATAACCTACAACCGTACCTGAGCCCCCTAAGGAAGCGATACTAGACCTGTAGGTGATCGCCTTATCGACAATTACTGTTAACATTACATTTTCACAAAAAGTACCACTTCGATCTTGTGTAGTCATTCCATTTTTTATTCTTGACAAAAGCTTGCCAGAAGAAATCTGCTGATTGGAACCCCTTTTAACATATTGAAATGTACGATTCAACGCAATGATACCTGATTTGTCATAATTAGTGTAATTTTTTAGACGTACTCCCAATTCAGAGTTCGGAACAACTGTCCCCTGCGCCGCTATAGAGTAATCATGATTTTCATAAAGGAATTCAGTATATCCGCCGGTGGGATAAGTGACCTTCTGTAGCATCGTTGCTAATGGATTCGAAGAGAAAAATCCATAGTAGCTACCCGTAACGAAACTTTTACTAGGGATTGATCCTTCGTAATAAGAAAACCTATGGACCTTATAATTGGATGTGATTCCACCAAACTCTTTAACGCTCTCTAGCTTTAACCGTTTTCCCAAATGCGAACTTGCGTCTGCCGCTGAGAAGTATTGATACTCAAACTTAAATTTTCTCAATACATTGCCCTTGGTCTTTATCTGTACCGACTCTAATCTTTTTGCCTTCCCACTTGTCGTTTCGATATCATCTCTATCCTCATAAAGAAAATCTATCTCACCATTCTTTCCGCTTACTTTGCTTATTAATACTTCATCAACTTTTGAAATAAAAGAACCACCCGAAGAAGTACGGGTAGGAATTGAATTCCTAATTTGTTGATGACACTGTGGACTTCCTCCTCCCATAATATTTATATTAAGGACATGAATATCGAAAAGCTGAACAGATCGGGTTATGATCTTCTTAGGCGTAGTTGTATATTTAATCGTAATCTTCTCCTTATTGCTTAAAACAATCTCGGAAAGATGCCATGAAGTTGTTCTTCTATACTCAGGATTGGTTCCATTAGACACATATGAATCTTCCTTAAGATTAAATTTATATAGGGTACCATCCGCGACTTGTGCTACAAAATTGTCATCTGTATCTAGATAGATGAGCATATCTTCAGTTTGATTTATCACTCTTGCTTTTAGCAAGCCTCCGGAGTAAGGCAAGATGAACTTCCCAGCCCTACCATTAAAATTATAATAAAAAAGGTCTGGCTCTCCGTCAATTGGCGTTGATGATTTAGAGTATCCCGTAGACGCGATATCATCTTGCCCCCTAACATTTCTTGTAATTATTCCAAAACCATTCAAGCTCCAACCTAGACCTACAGTAGAAGCTTCGTCTAAATAGCGAAGACCGGAACTTAGATATGACAACTTCATATCGAGATCGAAATTACCCTGAGTATACTTATAGAGAGGGACATCAACATTGACTTGGCCAGAATAATTGTTAGAACTAACTTCTCCATATAATCCTAATGCCGCTGCCACTGGAGAAGGAGGGATATTATTGGGAAGGTTGACCGTCTGAGGTAATTGTCCATAAGTAATAGACAGCAATGTGAACCAAAATATACTGACGTACAAGAGTAATAGCTTTATTTTCATAATGAAAAACAATTGGTTATTTATCTTTTTTTAAGTTTTCTATTTCCTTTTCTAATTTCTCTAAGTGCTCAGCATTATTTCTCTTCTCCTGAATTAGATATAAAGTCAACTCCTCCACTTTCTTGAGCAACAATTTATTCATCTCGCCAAGAGAAACCCCATCTTGTTCGACCTGCTTAGTAGAAGGGATCTCAGGCAGGTGCTTGTGTACTTTGACAAACTGCTCCACTTCTGAGAGTGGCTGCAGTCTATAGTCATCTTCAAAAACATAGTCCGGCCAGTTGGTCGTCGTCACCTCCACTTCCTGTGCAGCGATCTTTCCTTTGACCGATAGCTGACTTCCCGGCTTCAACGAGCCTCCTATAGTCACTGATTTGATAACATTTAGATCTCCAGCATTACTTAAGATCATGCTATAGGAAGACTTGCCGCCCCAGTACATTCGTCCATCTTTATGAAATCCAAACATCTGCTGTGTCTCCAACCCGGGATTGAATAGAATGGCTGCATGGTTACTGTTAATAAGCTGTATAGTATTGATAAAACTATTAACCCCTCCTGTTGGATTGTTACCGGTAATTGACAATCCTCCATTGATCTCCAGCTTGGACTGCGGTGTAGTGGTCCCTATTCCCACATTACCAGTCGCGGGGAATGTATTCGTCTGCGCCATGGCTACTGAGGATACAGCGACGGTAAGGAATGCCGTGAGGATCTGTTTTTTGATGTTATTTTTCATGATTACTCAGATGATCAAATTTGAAATGTATTCTTTTCTTTAGTCGTACGTATTAATAACCTTTACTTTTTCTTAGCTCTATGCTTTATCTGCCTATCCTGAGGTAATGTTGTAAAACTTGACGCATGATATAATAGTCTTCTCAGCTATATGGCGATCGCGCTGAAAAATCCAATGAAATTTGATACTGTAATATATGTCCAGCTGACGAATCAAAATGGCGCTATCCAAACGACAGCTCGAGGCTTATCGAAGTGTATAACAGAAGACATTCAATATGGAAGTATTGACTAACGCTTTTAATCAATAATAGATAACAGAATCACACGAGGCTAATATTAGGGCTAATATAGAAAACAATATCCATGTTCAAAACAACAAATAAATATATTTTCCTCTAATTTATATCTATTGACCTTGTGAATGAGCGACCTGATGATGTCCAATTAAGGTAAAAGCCTAAGGGTGCAATTTGCCCTGAATCTGTAT
>Ga0160470_100689_pt1 | contig 11024 bp, 10 predicted proteins | sample HID1973I_E11MG_FD_108214 | JGI IMG/M metagenome (GOLD analysis project Ga0160470, IMG submission 108214) | Enriched mosquito-associated microbial communities from UW Madison campus, WI, USA - HID1973I_E11 MG | ecosystem: Host-associated > Arthropoda: Insects > Digestive system > Unclassified ... | reverse complement strand
CTGATCAGCCGCATGGGCATCTCTTGATGCCCATTTTCGCTTTATGGATAAGCGTAAATCCCTAATAGACCGGCCCCGGAAACGCGACTACACTCGCGACCAATGTTGTACGACGACTCTTGTCATACGACAACTGATGATAAGCGTTACTGGAGACATACAATGAACGCACGCCGCCGCTTCCTCGGCCAGGCTTCGGGCCTCGCCGCCCTGGGTACGCTTGGCACCTCTGGCCTGATGGTCCCGATGTCCGCCTGGGCCGAAGAGAAATGGCCGACCCGTCCGATCCGTCTGGTCGTGCCCTACCCCGCCGGTGGTTCGTCCGACATCATTGCCCGTTTGATCAGCAAGCAACTCGGCGAAGCGCTTGGCCAGCCGATCGTGGTGGATAACCGCCCCGGCGCCAACGGCAATATCGGCGCCGCCATGGTTGCGCAGTCGGGCGGCGACAACCACACGCTGCTGCTGTGCGATGTGGGCGCGCTGGCCATCAGCCCGTCGGTCTACACCAAGCTGACCTTCAGCCCGGACAAGGACCTCAAGGGCGTGGCGATGCTGGCCTACTCGCCGCACCTGCTGGTGGTGCATCCGAGCGTGCCGGCCAACAACCTCAAGGAACTGGTTGCGCTGTCGCACAAGCAGACGCTGAACTTCGCCGTGACGGCCATCGGCAGCGCGCCGCATCTGGCCGGTGTGGCCGTGCAGCAGGCGACCGGCGCGGCATGGCAATACGTGCCGTACAAGGGTGGCGCGCAAGCGATTGCCGATACCGTCGGCGGTACCGCACAGGTGCTGATGAACGGCATGCTGGCTACGCTGCCGCAGGTGCAGGCTGGCAAGCTCAAGCTGCTGGCCGTATCGAAGAAGACGCGCATGCCGCTGGTCGGTCAGGTGCCGACCATCGCCGAGCAAGGCGTGGCGAACTTCGAATCGGGTACGTGGCAAGGCGTGATGGCACCGAAGGGCATGCCCGATGCGATCGTCGCGCGCCTGAGCGCCGAGCTCATCCGCATTATCCGCACGCCCGAGATTCGCGCGCAGCTCGCGGGTCAGGGTGCGGAAGTGGTGACGATGACGCCGCCGGAAACCAACAAGTGGTTCGTGACCGAAGAGAAGCGCTGGGCTGAAGTGGTGAAGTCCTCGGGCGTGAAGCTGGATGCCTGAAGTTGATGGCCTCGGGCGGCATGCCTGAGGCATCGATTATTCTCTGCCGTACTGATTTAACCGTCGTCTGACGGGCAGCCGAAACCGCGCAGCATGTAGCTGAATAAGATAGCGGGACGACTGTGGTCTGGGGGGTCTGTTGAGGCGAGTGCAGCGGTGCTGCCCTCGCCTTTCTGTTTCTTAATCCGCCAGCGCCACACCCTCACGGCGCGGGTCCGCGCCGCCGGCCCAGACCGGCTTGCCGTCACGCGTCTTGCGCATGATGGCCTGCGTGCCGCTGGTCATCTCGATCTCCGCCACCTGATGACCACGCTGACGCAGCGCTTCGGCCAACTGCGGCGACACCAACCCCTTCTCGAGCTCCGTCGGCCCATTGCGGCTGCCGAAGTTGCCCATGCCTACCGCGCTCTGCACGTCCATGTTCCAGTCGAGCAGGCCGACGACAGTCTTCGACACGTACTCGATGATCTGCGAGCCGCCGGGCGAGCCGAGCGTGGCGACCAGACGGCCACTCTGGCGATCGAACACGAGCGTCGGCGCCATCGACGAGCGCGGGCGCTTGCCGGGCTGCACGCGGTTGGCCACGGGCTTGCCGTTTTCGCTCGGCGTGAACGAGAAGTCGGTCAGTTCGTTGTTGAGCATAAAGCCGCGCACCATGATGTGCGAACCGAAATACGATTCGATCGTGGTGGTCATCGAGATCGCACCGCCGCGATCGTCCACTGCGACGATCTGCGAGGTGGAGATGCGCGGCGGCGAGCGGTCCGGTGCGAACGCGACCTTGGTGCCCGCTAGCACGCCCGGTTGCGCCTTGCCCATGCTCTTGTCACCGATCAGCGCGGCGCGCTCGGCTAGGTAGGCCGGGCTGACGAGGCCGGCCACATCTACCGGCACGAAGTCCGCGTCGGCCACGTAGAGGCCGCGATCAGCGTAGGCCAGGCGATCGGCTTCGGAGATCGCGTGCACCGCGAGCGGGTCCGCTTCGAGCAGCGCGGGCGTATTGACCTGACGCGGCTGGAGGCTCGCGAGCGCATAGCGCGGGTCACGCTTCTCGAGCGCTTCGAGCGTGCCGAGGATCTGCGCGATGGCGATGCCGCCCGACGACGGCGGCGGCATGCCGCACACCTTCCATTGCTTGTAGTCGGTGCACACGGGCTTGCGCTCGACGGCCTTGTATTGCATCAGGTCCTTGGCCGAGAGGCTGCCCGGATTCGGATGGCCGTTGACCTTGGTGACGATCTCCTGCGCGATCTGGCCCGTGTAGAGCGCGTTGGGCCCGCGCCGCGCGATATCGCGCAGCGTCTGCGCGAGCTGCGGGTTCTTGATCATTGTGCCGACCGGCTTGGCCTTGCCCTGCGCATCGAGGAAGTAAGCCGTCATTTCCGGCGAACCGCCCATGAACTTGTCTGCGGCCACCTGCGTGTAGAGCCGTTGCGACATCGGGAAGCCGCTGTCGGCCAGCGTGATCGCGCGCTGGAACAGGCGCGCCCATGGCAGGCGACCATGCTGGCGGTGCGCCATTTCGAGCGCGCGTAGCACGCCGGGCGTGCCGACCGAGCGGCCGCCGATCTGCCCTTCGGAAAACTCCATCGGCTTGCCGTCGGGGCGCATAAACAGGTTTTCGGTGGCACCGGCTGGCGCAGTCTCGCGGCCATCGAAGGCCTGTACGCGCTTGCCGTCCCAGTACATGATGAACGCGCCGCCGCCGATGCCGGTGGCCTGCGGCTCCACCAGCGTCAGCACGGCCTGCATGGCGACGGCGGCGTCGATGGCCGAGCCGCCCGCGCGCAGGATCTCGCGCCCGGCCTCGGTGGCCAGCGGATTGGCCGCGGCGGCCATGTGCTTCTGCCCGTAGCTGGTGGTCATGTCGGGGCGGTAGCCCGACGAGACCTCCGGCGCGGGCGGCATGGCAGCCGCCGGCGCCTGGGCCGGCGCGGCCGTGGCCGTGCCCGATGCCGATGGCGTGCCCGCATCCTTGGCGGCGGTGCCGCAGCCCGCCAGCACGGCGGCCAGCGCCACGGCCAGCGTGCCGCGCCACAGCAGGGAGGGGGTTGACTGGGAAACTGCCGGTGTCTTCGTCACTGCGCGAGTCATGCCATCTCTCCTGGGGGGAAGCTGAGGCGATTGTAGACGCAGATGACCGGTAATGCGCTTGTAAACGGCTGATTGGCCGATCGGGGATGATCGGCGCGGAGGCACGGGAACGAGGCGGCGGGCGCCGCCCCGTATACATAGTGTCAGTTCGCCGTCACAGCGTGGTGAACGACCAGTTCAGGTTCACGCCCTGCCCGTTCAGCGTGCCGCCGACGGTGACGTTGTAGCGCGTGTGGGCGGCCAGCGGCGCGCGCGGCGTGCAGATGGCCAGCCCGCGCGCGTAGCTCGACATGCCCGACGTGCGCGCATCCACCTTCTCGCAGGGCACGTTGGCGCCGGCGGCGTCGGTGATCGTGAACGTATCGGCATTGAACACCAGCGACGTGTTGATGGCCTGCACCGTCACCGGGTAGCCCATGGTCTGGCCCGTGTACGAAGGCGCCGGGTTGGGGCTCTCATTGTTGACCCAGTTCGCCGGCACATCGGCCTGGCCGCTGTACGGGTACGCCACCACCTGGTTGTCCGCGCCGCCCTTGCTGGCATCGGCGAGGTCGATGGTCTGGTAGTAGCTGGCCGAGGTGCCGCCGCTGCTGCCGGCGCCCACGCTTTCCGCAAACCCGCTGCCGGCCGAGCCGTAGCTGCCCAGCAGCGCGGCGCGGTGGAACGGCGCGTTGACGAGGTCCGCCACGAGCGCGTCCTTCGGCGCCATCGACAGGTTGGCGCCCGCCGCGCTGGTCCACTTGTTGCCGGCCGCCACGACTTCCGCCGTGGCATTGGTCGGATAGGCGGCCTGGATGCGGTCGTTCGGCGCGGCGCCCGTGTAGCCGGACTTGCCCGACTGCTCGTCGTGCGTGAGCAGGTTGTTGGCCAGCATGTAGGCGGTGTGGTTCTGGGCGACGGTATTGAGCGCGTCGCGCGCGGTCAGCGGCGGCAGGCCCACCTGCTCGCGCCGATAGTTGGCGTAGCAGAGGCCGGCGCTGCGCGCGTCGTCCAGCACGCGATAGCCCGAGACGCCGGTGCCGCGCGCCGGCACCAGGCTCACGCTGCCCGTGACCGGCGCCGGCGCGCTGCCGGTCACCGTGTAGCAGGCGCGGTCGGCGCCGGCCGGGAGCGTCGCCGTCTGGCTGCCGTTGGCGGGGGCCTGCCCGGACGCCGCCTGGCTCGCATTGGCGGCGCCGGCTGCCGGGGCGGCGCTGGTGCCCGCGCTGGGGGCGCTATCGCCGCCGCCGCCACAGGCGCTGAGCGCGAAGGCAGCGCAGGCTGCCAGGATCGTCATCGGGATCGGTCGCGCGAAGGCGTTCGCGCGGGAGGGCATGAAATCGTTAGACAAGTGTTTCCCTGGCATCGGAATGCGGCTCTGTCGTCGTGGATGGAGGGGGCTGCCTGGGTGTGGACGCGCGCGCGGCGGCGCGGTGTCATGCGTGGCATGAGGCGTCCGGGGCAGGTGGAACGGGACGATGTTAGGGAGCGCCTCCCGCATCGTCCAGCCTGCTAACAATGGCTTACGTTGTGACCCGCGCGCGCGGCACGCGGGGGAAATGCGCGTTACGCGTTACGCGTCGGCGGGGGGACCGTCGCCCATGCCATTGCCGAGCGACGTCATCACCGCCATCAGCTGCTCGCGCAGCCAGCGGTTGGCGCCGTCGTTCTCGCCGCCGGCGTGCCAATAGAGATGCAGTTCGAGCGCCGGCACCTTGAACGGCAACGCCAGCAGCCGGTTGGCGTACGGTTCGTTGGCGATGCGGGCGTAGCGCATCGGCAAGGTCGCGAGCAGGTCCGTGCAACTGACCACGCGGCACGCCGCCGCATAGTGCTGGCAGCGCAGCCGCACGCGGCGGGTCAGGCCCATTCGGTGCAGCGCCTGGTCCTCCAGGCCCGCCCCGCGCCGGCGTGACGACACGTGCACATGTTCGGCCGCCAGATAGCGCTCCAGCGTCAGCTCCTTCTTCACCAGCGGATGGTCGCGCCGGGCCAGCACCACCATCGGATCGGACATGAACGCGGCATGGTGAATCGCCGGGGACACCGGCAGCAGGATGTCGATGGCCGCATCGAGCGTGCCGGCGAGCAGTTCGGACTCCATCTCGCGGCGGTCGAAGCGGATCGCCGCGATCTCCACGTGCGGCGCCATGGCCGTGACACGCGCCATCAGCGGCGGCAGCAGCGTGGACTCCAGCGCATCACGCATGCCGATAGTGAAGCGGCGCGTGGTGGCGGTGGGGTCGAAGTGCGGCGTATCCTGCAGCGTGCGCGCGAACGACTGCAGCGCGCCGCGCACCTCGCCCGCCAGCGAGCGCGCCAGCGGCGTGGGCGCCATGCCCTGCCCGCGCCGCTCGAACAGCGGATCGTCGAACAGCGTGCGAAGCCGCCCCAGCGCGTGGCTGACGGCGGGCTGCGTCAGGTTGAGCTGACGCGCGGCTGCGGTGATGCTGCCTTCGCTGTAGATGGCATCGAACACCACGAAGAGGTTGAGGTCGATCCGGGATAGCTGCATGGCAGGCATTCTGGCATGAAAATGCAGGACATTGATACTGTCCAATCCAGAAAATTCATTTTTCTTATTACGCGCAGTCCGCTAGAGTAGGCCCCAGTCGGCATCCTTCCCCAAGCGATGCCTGCCGTCACACCCCCGAATGTAGCGAGGAGACCCCATGCAATTCGAGTACACGCCCAAGGTCAAGGACATGCAGGCCCGGCTGCTGGCCTTTTTCGACAAGCATATCTATCCGAACGAAAAGCGCTTCTACGCCGAGATCCAGGCCAACCGCGAAGCCGGCAACGCCTGGATTCCCACCAAGGTGGTCGAGGAGCTGAAGCCGCTGGCACGCGAAGCCGGGCTGTGGAACCTGTTCCTGCCGCGCTCCAAGCGGGCGCCGGAGGGGCTGTCGAACCTCGAATACGCACCGATGTGCGAGATCATGGGCCGCGCGCCCTGGTCGCCCGAGGTGTTCAACTGCGCTGCGCCGGACACCGGCAACATGGAAACGCTGGAGCGCTACGCCACCGAGGAACTCAAGGACCAGTGGCTGGAACCGCTGCTGCGCGGCGAGATCCGCTCGGCCTTCCTGATGACGGAGCCGGACGTGGCCTCCTCGGACGCCACCAATATCAGCTGCCGCATCGAGCGCGACGGCGACCATTACGTGATCAACGGCACCAAGTGGTGGTCGTCGGGCGCCGGCGACCCCCGCTGCAAGGTCTACATCGTGATGGGCAAGACCAATCCCGATGCCGGCCGCCACGAGCAGCAGTCGATGGTCGTCGTGCCAGCGGATACCCCGGGCATCACGATCAAGCGCTTCCTGCCCGTGTTCGGCTATGACGATGCGCCGCACGGCCATATGGAGATCGAACTCAAGAACGTGCGCGTGCCGGCCGCCAACATCCTGCTGGGTGAAGGGCGCGGCTTCGAGATCGCCCAGGGCCGCCTCGGCCCGGGCCGGATCCACCACTGCATGCGCAGCATCGGCGTGGCCGAGCGCGCGCTGGAACTGATGTGCAAGCGCAGCCTGGACCGCGTGGCCTTCGGCAAGCAGATCGCCCGCCAGGGTGTGACGCAGGAGCGCATCGCCGAAGCCCGTTGTGACATCGAGATGGCCCGCCTGCTGACGCTGAAGGCCGCCTACATGATGGATACCGTAGGCAACAAGGTAGCCAAGGCCGAGATCGCCATGATCAAGGTGGTGGCGCCGAATGTGGCGCTGCGCGTGATCGACTGGGCGATCCAGGTGCATGGCGCCGCGGGTGTCTCGGGCGACTTCCCGCTGGCCAACTGGTGGGCGCACCAGCGCACGCTGCGCCTGGCCGATGGTCCGGACGAGGTGCACCGCAACGCCATCGCCAAGCTGGAACTGGCCAAGCACATGAGCCTGAACCCGGACAGCATCCAGATGCCGGTGACGCGCGGCTCCTGAGCCTCGCTGGTAGTCGTAATTCCCCGAAACGCGCGGCCTGTCGGTCGCGCGTTTTTTCATGGGAGCCGCCGCGATGACCGCACCGCCAGCAGGCTTATTTCTTCTGTGCTCTAATCGCTCGGACCCTGGCGACGCTGGTCGCCGGGCCCCTTCCCCATCGGAATTTTCCGAAAGTTTCCGAAGCAGCCAGGAGAGCGCTCCCTCATGATCGACGTCTACACCTGGGCCACGCCCAACGGTCACAAGGTCCACATCATGCTCGAGGAATGCGGCCTCGAGTACAAGGTTCATCCGATCAACATCGGCGCCGGCGACCAGTTCGGCGAGGCCTTCCTCAAGATCAGCCCCAACAACAAGATCCCGGCCATCGTCGACAGTGACGGGCCGGACGGCCAGCCCATCTCGCTATTCGAATCGGGCGCCATCCTGCTGTACCTGGCCGGCAAGACCGGCAAGTTCCTGCCGGAGGACGTGCGCGGCAAGTACGAGGCCCTGCAGTGGCTGATGTTCCAGATGGGTGGCGTGGGGCCGATGCTGGGCCAGGCGCATCACTTCCGCATCTACGCGCCGGAGAAGATCGAGTACGCGGTGAACCGCTACACCAACGAGGCCAAGCGGCTCTACGGCGTGATCGACAAGCAGTTGTCGCAGCACGCCTGGCTGGCCGGCGACAGCTACAGCGTGGCGGACATCGCCACCTTCCCGTGGCTGCGCAGCTGGCAGAACCAGGGCGTGGAGCTGGACGACTACCCGCACCTGAAGCGCTGGTTCAACGAAATTGCCGAGCGCCCCGCCGTGAAGCGCGGCGTGGAAGTGCTCGCCAAGGAGCGCAAGCCGATGCGGACCGACGCGGAGCGCGAGATCCTGTTCGGGGCCACGCAGTACCAGCGCCGCTGATCGCCTGCATCCCGGTCAGCCTTCAGGCCGCCCGGGGCAGCGCGTCCACGGGTTCGGCTTCCAAGATTGGCGAGCGCGCGCAGCACAGCAGACCCGCGCCGGGCACCATGGCGTCGATGCAGTAGTCGTCGTGATGGTCCGGCGCGAAAGCCATGCCCGGCTGCAGGTAGACGGTGCGCACACCGGCCGTGCCGCGCGTGGCGCGCCATTGCAGGCACAACGTGCCGCGATAGCAGGTGGCCCACATCGTGTCATGCGCGTGCAGCTGCTGGGCCCAGTCAGGCTCGCCGGGCTCGATCACGACAAAACTCGGCGTGCCGGGCCGGCTGCCGGCCTGCGGCACGGTGCGCACCAGCACGCTATCCAGCACGGCCTGGAGCATGACCGGCTGCCCCGGCTGGGGCGTGAAGACATCGCCCCCGGCCAGCGCGGCCAGTTCCTGCCCGGCGGACAGCACGCGCAGGCCGCCGCGCAGGCAGGCCCACCATTCGGACGGGGCGGAAACAATGCCGGATTGCACGTCGCCGGCACGCAGGAACACGTGGTGGCAGGCGTGGCCGAGCCCGGCCGTTGCCGGAATGACACATAACTGTAAACCGACGCTCAGGTCCGGAGAGTCCGGCAGGGGCGGCGTTGCACCGCACAACCCGGCGTCGAAAAACGAAAAAATCTGCATGGCATTCCCCAAAACGGAGCCTGGGACGCAGGGGTCCCACGGAATGCGCAATGGCGGCAGGCCCGATGCGGCGCGGATCTCCCGCCCGACGACCTCCCCCCTCACTGCGCGACTGCCCCGTTTCGGTACGGCTTAGGTGCCGTCCGGTAATACCATCGCTCCGTACCCGTTTTGGGCACATCCCTTATGATGCGGATCTGGTACCGATAGAACGACGAACTATAGGTTGTCGTGACGCTTGGGTCAAACCCTTAGGCTCTGAGCGACTTAAAATCCACAAAGCAGCATATGACAGGCGACCCTCTCAAGCTGTTCGGGCGACATCTGACCTGGTTGCGCAAGCAGCGCGGCTGGTCACAAGAAGCCCTGTCGCTGGAAAGCGGTCTGGCAAGATCGTACCTCAGCGGCATCGAACGCGGCACACGTAATGTGGCTCTTTATAACATATGTACTCTAGCTGACACACTCGGCGTGGCTCCGCCCGAGATGTTGGACTTCTCGCGCCACGAAACCGCCGCCGCGCCCGTGGAGGCGCCGCGCTCGCCGTATCAGGCCGACACCTCGCCGGCCGTGCAGGCAACGATGCGCTACATGGCCGAACTGAGCGATTTCGAGCGCGACGTGGTGGCCGGCGTGGCCCGCGCGCTGGCCCGCAAGCAGCCGCGCTGAGCCTTATACCGTCAGCAGGCCCTGGCGTTCGATGAAGGCGATGATCTGATCGAGCCCCTGCCCGGCCTTGACACTCCCCATCACGAACGGCCGCTCCCCGCGCATCTTGCGGGCATCGGCTTCCATGATCTCGAGTGAGGCCCCCACGTACGGCGCGAGGTCAGTCTTGTTGATCACCAGCAGGTCAGACTTCGTGATCCCCGGCCCGCCCTTGCGCGGGATTTTCTCCCCGCCGGCCACGTCGATCACGTAGATCGTCAGGTCGGACAATTCCGGGCTGAAGGTGGCGGCCAGGTTGTCGCCGCCAGACTCGATGAAGACGATGTCGGCATCGGGAAACTTCGCCAGCATACGGTCCACGGCCTCGAGGTTGATCGAGGCGTCCTCGCGGATCGCCGTGTGCGGGCAGCCGCCCGTCTCCACCCCCATGATCCGCTCCGCCGGCAGCGCGCCGGAGATCGTCAGCAGGCGCTGGTCTTCCTTCGTATAGATGTCATTGGTAATGGCGACCAGGTCGTAGCGGTCGCGCATGGCCTTGCAGAGCATTTCCAGCAGCGTGGTCTTGCCGGAGCCCACGGGGCCGCCCACGCCAACGCGCAGGGGCGGATTTTTCTTGGTTCGGGTCATGTTTGTGGCTGGGTCAGGAACGGAACAGCCGGGAGTACTGCGTCTCGTGGCGTGCGGAGAGCAGGCCCAGCATCGGGGAAAAAGTGGACAGGCGGGGCGGATCGGCGTCGGCGCGCTGCGCCGCTTCGTCGACCACGGCCAGCACGGCCGGGTGCAGCCCGCGCAGGATGTGCTGGCCGGCCACCTGGCCGAGCGGCACCGCCTTGAGCGCGGCGGCGACCTGGTTTTCGGCCCAGTTGAAGGCATAGGCCGCGAGACCGTCGCGCGCATCCACGCCAAGCGCCACGCAGGCCGCCGTGAACGCGGTGGGCAGGCAGATCGGCGCCAGTTCGGACAAGTCCGATGCCAGGGCGGCCTCGCCCCACCCCATCTGGCCGATCAGTTTCGACAGCGACCAGCCCATCTGCTCGGTTTCAAGCCGAAGCTCCGCCGTCTCGCGCGTGGCGTGAAACCAGTCGTTCCAACGCCGTACAGCAGCCAGGTCGCGCGCCTGCCAGGCACGATGAAGCAGCAGCCAGACCGGCGCCTCGCAGTGCGCCTGCACATGCGTGAGGTTGTCCCGGATCCACCGCTCGGCGCTGCCCGCATCGCTAACCAGCCCGCAGTCGATGGCCGCCTCAAGCCCCTGCGAATAGCTGAAACCGCCAATCGGCAACGCCGGCGACGCCAGATGCAGCAGCGAAATCAGTTGGGGGAGCGCGGTCATGGGACGGTTGGGACGGATTCAGTGCTTGTGGCCGCAGTGCTCGTCATGGACGTGACCATGGTCGTGACTGTGGTCGTGCCCGTGGTCATGGCTGTGGCCGTGGTCATGCCCGTGCGAATGCCCATGGTGATCCTGAAACACCGCCTGCGCCGCTGCGTAGTCTTCGGCGAAGGTCGCGTCGTGGCCGTGTTTGTGGCCGCCGCCGTAGGCGCCGGCTTCGGGTTCGAAGGGCAGTTCGGCGCGGGTGGCCTGCACGCCGAGGCGGGCCAGCATGTCG
>Ga0160470_100683_pt1 | contig 11135 bp, 9 predicted proteins | sample HID1973I_E11MG_FD_108214 | JGI IMG/M metagenome (GOLD analysis project Ga0160470, IMG submission 108214) | Enriched mosquito-associated microbial communities from UW Madison campus, WI, USA - HID1973I_E11 MG | ecosystem: Host-associated > Arthropoda: Insects > Digestive system > Unclassified ... | reverse complement strand
TTGTACTTGATGGCACGTGCCATGGCTTCGTACAGGTCGACCGGGCCGTGCACGGGTTCCTGGTCGGCGGCCACGCGGGACATCAGGTCGACCGCGCGGTCTTCGTTCTGCTTGGCGGTGAGGCTGGTGGGCTGCACGGCGCAGCCGGCGAGCACCAGGCTCGCGACCAGTGCCACCGGCGCCAGACGCATCCCACGTGCAGCCTTGCGCTGCACCGATGTACCCGTCTTTACTAGATTCGATTTCATTGAACTGCCTTCTATTTGATATTGAACAACTGAGACGACTGGAATAGAGCCGCTGCTCAATTCCTCCCCGGCCATGATTGTCATCTCGAATACAGCGCATGAAAACCCTGAAGCATCCAGTGTTGTTAAATTCATCACGGCTCGTTTGGCATTCAATTACGATTGTGAAGTTTTCCGCCTTAAATTCACTAATGCGTTGTTTTTAAACGATTTTTTAAAACATCAAGAACACAAAAAACCAATCTCTTAGATGTACCTAAAGTCAATAAAAAGAAGATGCTTCCGCAACTTCAGAGGAAAGTCGGAAGCCCATTTGTAGGAAATTTCCATCCGGAATTAATGCACATCCAATTGAAGGTATTGCATCAATTCACGCGAATCACGCGCGGGCGATTTGCAGGAAACAAAAGTACTCAACTGCGCAGCCCACTCACTGCGATGGCCGTACCTTGCCCACACATGCCGCCATCCGCCCAGGCGGGCCAAAACCCGAACGCCGCGGGGGCGTTGAATAGAATCGATGTTTCCCGCGTCCGAATCGCGGCCCCCGCCCGGCCGCCCCTTCAGCCGTTGCGCCTGACGCACGGCGGACGCGGCAGCCCCCTACGTAGCGAACGCAAGCATCGTCATGAGCGACACACCCAACCAGCCCGGCCTCTCCAGCCTGTCCAAGTCCTTCGAACCCGCTGCCATCGAGGCGCAATGGGGCCCGGAATGGGAACGCCGCGGCTATGCCAAGGCGGGTTTTCGCGGCACGCAGCAGCCGCAGGAAGGCGCGGCGTCCTTCGCCATCCAGCTGCCGCCGCCCAACGTGACGGGCACGCTGCACATGGGGCATGCGTTCAACCACACGATCATGGACAGCCTCACGCGCTACCACCGCATGAAGGGCGACAACACGCTGTGGGTGCCGGGCACCGACCACGCCGGCATTGCCACGCAGATCGTGGTGGAGCGCCAGCTGCAGGAACAGCAGCAGAACCGCCACGACCTGGGCCGCAAGAACTTCGTGGCGCGCGTGTGGGAATGGAAGGAGCGATCCGGCAACACCATCACCCAGCAGATGCGCCGCCTGGGCGACACGGTCGACTGGAGCCGCGAGTACTTCACGATGGACGACAAGCTCTCCACCGTGGTCACCGACACCTTCGTCAAGCTGTATGAAGAAGGCCTGATCTACCGCGGCAAGCGCCTGGGCAACTGGGACCCGGTGCTCAAGAGTTCGGTGAGCGACCTGGAAGTGGAAAGCGAAGAGGAAGACGGCTTCCTCTGGCACATCAGCTACCCGCTGGAAGACGGCTCGGGCGTGCTCACGGTGGCCACCACGCGGCCCGAGACCATGCTGGGCGACGTGGCGGTGATGGTGCACCCCGAAGACGAGCGCTACACCGCGCTGGTCGGCAAGAAGGTGCGGCTGCCGCTGGTCGGCACGCTCATTCCGATCATTGCCGACGACTACGTGGACAAGAGCTTCGGCACCGGCGTGGTGAAGGTCACGCCGGCGCACGACTACAACGACTACGCGGTGGGCCAGCGTCACAAGCTGCCGACCATCGGCGTGCTGGCGCTGGACGCCACGATCAACGACAACGCCCCGGAAAAGTACCGCGGCATGGACCGCTTCGTCGCGCGCAAGGCCGTCGTGGCGGACCTCGACGCGCTCGGCCTCTTGGTCGAGACCAAGAAGCACAAGCTGATGGTGCCGCGTTGCGCGCGCACCGGCGCGGTGGTCGAGCCGATGCTGACCGACCAGTGGTACGTGGCCATGACCAAGCCGGGCCACGACGGCCAGTCGATCGCGCAGAAGGCGATCGACGTGGTGAAGTCGGGCGAGGTGCGCTTCGTGCCCGAGAACTGGGTCAACACCTACGACCACTGGATGGAGAACATCCAGGACTGGACGATTTCGCGCCAGCTGTGGTGGGGCCACCAGATTCCGGCCTGGTACGACGAGGCGGGCAACGTCTACGTGGCGCACGACGAAGCGGCCGCGCAGGCGCAGGCCGACAAGGTCAAGCCGGGCGCCACGCTCACCCGCGACGAAGACGTGCTCGACACCTGGTATTCGTCGGCCATGGTGCCTTTCTCGTCGCTCGGCTGGCCCGAGCAGACGGATGACCTGGCGCGTTACCTGCCCTCTTCCGTGCTGGTCACCGGCTACGACATCATCTTCTTCTGGGTCGCCCGGATGATCATGATGACCAAGCACTTCACCGGCCAGGTGCCGTTCAAGGACGTCTACATCCACGGCGTGGTGCGCGATTCGCACGGCAAGAAGATGAGCAAGTCCGAAGGCAACGTGCTCGACCCGGTCGACCTGATCGACGGCATTGCGCTGGAACCGCTGCTGGACAAGCGCACCACCGGCCTGCGCAAGCCCGAGACCGCGCCGCAGGTGCGCAAGAACACGCAAAAGGAATTCCCCGAAGGCATTCCGGCCTACGGCGCCGATGCGATGCGCTTCACCTTCGCTTCGCTGGCGTCGCTGGGCCGCAGCATCAACTTCGATCCCAAACGCTGCGAGGGCTACCGCAACTTCTGCAACAAGCTCTGGAACGCCACCCGTTTCGTGCTGATGAACTGCGAAGGCCAGGACTGCGGCCTGAAGGAACACACCAAGGCCGAGTGCCAGCCGGGCGGCCCCTTCCACGGCTACATGCAGTTCAGCCAGGCCGACCGCTGGATCGCCTCGCGCCTGCAGCGCGTGGAAGCCGAAGTGGCCAAGGGCTTCGAGGAATACCGCCTGGACAACGTTGCCAACGCGCTCTACCAGTTCGCCTGGGACGAGTTCTGCGACTGGTACCTGGAAATCGCCAAGGTGCAGATCCAGACCGGCAGCCAAGCGCAGCAACGCGCCACGCGCCGCACCCTCATCCGCACGCTGGAAGCGCTGCTGCGCCTGGCGCACCCGGTGATCCCGTTCATCACCGAGGAACTCTGGCAGAAGGTGGCGCCGGTGGCCGGCATTGCCGGCGAATCGATCATGGTGGCGCCCTACCCCGTCAGCCAGGCGAACAAGATCGACGAGGCAGCCGAAGCGCACGTGGCCCAGCTCAAGTCGCTGGTCGACGCCTGCCGCACTCTGCGCGGCGAGATGAACGTCTCGCCCGCCGCGCGCCTGCCGCTCTTTGCGGTGGCCGATGACGCCGCGCAGGCGCAGTTCCTGCGCGATGCGGCGCCGGTGCTGCAGGCGCTGGCCAAGCTCAAGGAAGTGAAGGTGTTCGACGACGAGGCCGCCTGGCGCGCCGCCGCGCAGGCCGCGCCGGTGGCGGTGGTCGGCCCGGTCCGCCTGTGCCTGCACATGGAGATCGACAAGGCGGCCGAGACGGCGCGCATTGGCAAGGAAATCGTGCGCATCGAAGGCGAGATTGCCAAGGCCAACGGCAAGCTGGGCAACCAGGCCTTCGTGGCCAAGGCGCCGCCGGCGGTGATCGAGCAGGAACGCCAGCGCGTGGCGGACTTTTCCGCAACTTTGATCCGCCTGCGCGAACAGATTGAGCGCATCGGCTGACACGCAGGCGCCAGGCGCGCATTTACCATGGTCTGGTTTGGAATCCAGGAGAAAAGAACCCATGTCTCTCTCGAAGTCGCCCATCCGCAAGGCCGTGTTCCCGGTCGCCGGATTCGGCACCCGTTTCTTGCCCGCTACCAAGGCGCAGCCCAAGGAAATGCTGCCCGTGGTGGACAAGCCGCTGATCCAGTACGCAGTGGAAGAGGCCTATGCAGCCGGCATCCGCGACATGATCTTCGTCACCGGCCGCAACAAGCGCGCCATTGAAGACCATTACGACACCGCCTACGAACTGGAAAGCCAGCTCGAGGCCAGCGGCAAGGACGCGCTGCTCAAGATCGCCCGCTCGGTCAGCCCCGACGACATGACCTGCTCTTATGTGCGCCAGCCGCGCATGCTGGGCCTGGGCCACGCCGTGCTGTGCGCCGAACACCTGGTGGGCGACGAGCCCTTTGCCGTGCTGCTGGCGGACGACCTGATGGTCGGACCGAGCGGCGGCGATTCGGTGCTGGCGCAGATGGTGAAGGCCTACGACCGGCTCGGCGGCTCCGTGCTGGCGGTGCAGGAAGTGCCGCTGGAACACGTCAAGCGCTACGGCATCGTGGCCGGCGAAGCGGCAGGCAGACAGCTCACGCGCGTCAGCGCCATGGTGGAAAAGCCCTCGCCGGAAAAAGCCCCGTCGCGCCTGGGCGTGGCCGGCCGCTACATCCTCTCGCCCTCGGTCTTCGCCGAGATCCGCAACCAGCCCAAGGGCGCCGGCGGCGAGATCCAGCTGACCGACGGCATCGCCGCCCTGCTGCACAAGGAAGCGGTGCACGCCTTCGCCTACGAAGGCACGCGCTACGACTGCGGCAGCAAGGAAGGCTTCCTGCAGGCCACGGTCGAGCTCGCCCTGCAGCACGCCGAAGTCGGCGAGAGCTTCCGCAGCTACCTCAAGGGACTGGCGCTCTGAGCTTCGATGGCGTCACCAGCGGCTGCAGGTAGCGCCACAGTTCGTCGTCGCTCACGGGCGTGAGCGGCAGCCCGAAAGCCTCGCGCAGGCGCGCCACCAGCGACTGCGCCCACAGTGCATTCCAGACCGTGCCGGCGTGGTGGTCGTCCAGGAGCGCGTTGTGCGGGTCGTCGCCTGCGGCGGCGTTGCTCACCTCGAAGCCACCGCCCACAGTCACCGTCCGGTAGATCGGCAGGCCCTCGGGCGTGCGGCTGCCCCACAGGTGGCGAAACCACGCGTCCTGGTCAAAGAAGGCGGCGCCCGGCGTCTGCTCGGCCAGGCTGCGCAGCGCGCCGTTGAAGCGGGCCAGCGCCGCGGCGGTGTTGCCGCTTTCCTCGGCCGAGCGGAATCGGTCGAACTGCGACGGATCGTCGATCTCGTTGCCAATGCCCACCACCAGGAAGTGCAGGCCGGGCTGCTGCTGGCGCAGCAGCCCCATGGCCGCGCCGATGCGGTCCCGGCAGTGCGCGATTGCCGCGTCGAGCTCGGCCGCATGCGGATCGCGCGCCTGCAGCTCGAGCATGCCCTGCCAGTCGTTCAGGCCCATGCGGATCACCACCACGCCGTGCTGCCAGCGCGCCGGCTCCCTGGCCATGAGCGCGGCCAGCGAAGGCGCCTGCCGCATGCGCCGGCCCGTCAGGTCGTCGCAGATGGCGCCGTAGTAGGCAAAGTTGTAGAGGTAGTCCTGCTTGCGCGGCGCCCGCCCGACCGGCAGGCCGAGCAGCTGGGTCGCGAAGGCGATGTAGCGGTTGTTGCCCCAGGTGAGCCATGGCCCGGGGTCCAGTTCGTTGCCGCGCAGACGCGCCAGCGATTCGACCCAGCTGAAGGTGCGCTCGCGGAATTCGCTGCTGCGGCCTGAACCCGCTGGGTACAACGCGTCCTGGTACGAGTGGCTGTCGGAATCGCCCAGCACCGCCATCGGTATGCCTTTTGGCGGCCGGTTCATCTCCAGCAGCACCGCCGGCGGCCCCTTGCCGGCCGAGAGCACCAGCCACAGCCCGAGCGCCACCACCAGCAGCCCCAAAGCCAGCAGAAGCCAGAGCCAGGTGGGCAGGCGCATGGGCTCAGCGGCGCCGCAGCACGTGGATGAATTCGTCGCCGACCGCCTCCTGCTCGATCAACTCGTTGCCGGTCTGGCGCGAGAAGGCCTGGAAGTCACGCATCGAGCCCGGGTCGGTGGACACCACGCGCAGCAACTGGCCGCTTTGCATCTCGTTGAGCGACTTCTTGGCCTTGAGAATGGGCAGCGGGCAGTTCAGTCCGCGCGTGTCGATTTCCTTGTGAACGTTCATGGTGCGTCTATCGTTTGGCGTCGTCGAGTCCGCGCCGGCGCTCTTCGTTCTCGGCCGCGGTGAAGAACACGGGTTCGTGGCCGCGGCTCTTCAGCCACTCGGCCAGCGCATAGCCGGTGCCGGCCGGCCAGCACTTCAGGTCGGGCAGGTCGTACAGGCGGTAGTCGACCAGTTCGGGCGACAGGCTCACCTCGCCTTCGGCGCGCACGTGGTAGGCGATGATCACCTGGTTCATGCGCTGGAAGTCGTAGACGCCGACCAGGTTCACTTCGCTCACATCGAGGTTGGTTTCTTCCTTCACCTCGCGCGCGATGCCTTCCTGCGGCGTCTCGCCGGCCTCCATGAAGCCGGTGATCAGCGCATACATCTTGCCGGGCCAGGCGGCGTTGCGCGCCAGCAGCACCTGACCGCGGTATTCGACGATGGCGGCCAGCACCGGCGTCGGGTTGTTCCAGTGCGTCCAGTTGCAGGCGGGGCAGCGCAGGCGCGATTTCGCGCCGCCGTCTTCGGCCAGTTCGATCCACGCCAGCGGCGTGGCACAGGTGGGGCAGTATTGGGGATCCATCATCGTGCTCAGGCCGGGAACACGCCGGTCGACAGGTAGCGATCGCCGCGGTCGCACACCACGAAGACGATGGTCGCGTTCTCCACCGTCCTGGCGATCTCCAGCGCCACCCACAAGGCGCCGGCGGCCGAGATGCCGGCAAAGATGCCCTCCTCGCGCGCCAGCCGGCGGCACATCTCCTCGGCGCTGTCCTGGCTCACGTTCACGACCTGGTCGATGCGCTCGGGCTCGTAGATGCGCGGCAGGTATTCCTGCGGCCACTTGCGGATGCCCGGGATGCGCGAACCCTCCTCCGGCTGCGCGCCGATGATCTGGATCGCCGGGTTCTTCTCCTTCAGGAAACGCGACACGCCGGTGATGGTGCCGGTGGTGCCCATCGCGCTCACGAAATGCGTGATGCGCCCCTGCGTATCGGCCCAGATCTCGGGGCCGGTGGTCTCGTAGTGGATGCGCGGGTTGTCGGCATTGGCGAACTGGTCGAGCACGCGGCCCTTGCCCTGCGCCACCATCTGCTCGGCCAGGTCGCGCGCGTACTCCATGCCGCCGCTCTTGGGCGTGAGCACCAGCTCGGCACCGAAGGCCTTCATGGTCTGCGCCCGCTCGACCGACAGGTCCTCCGGCATGATCAGCACCATGCGGTAGCCGCGGATCGCCGCCGCCATCGCCAGCGCAATGCCGGTATTGCCCGAAGTCGCCTCGATCAGCGTGTCGCCCGGCTTGATCTCGCCGCGCTCCTCGGCCCGCTTGATCATCGACAGCGCCGGCCGATCTTTCACCGAACCCGCCGGGTTGTTGCCCTCCAGCTTGCCCAGGATGACATTGCCACGTTGGGCGTTGTCCTGGGCGTGAATGCGTTGCAATGACACCAGCGGCGTCCTGCCGATGGCGTCTTCGATCGTCGGGTATTTCATGGCGTGCACTGTGCCATAATTTCGGGCTTCTCTCCGTCCGTGCCCGGGTGGTGAAATTGGTAGACGCAGGGGACTCAAAATCCCCCGCCGCAAGGCGTGCCGGTTCGATTCCGGCCCCGGGCACCACGCAATTGGGAGCGCTGCGCAGAGGTAGTGACTGCCAACCTGGAATGAAGCGCTCCGCTTCTATTCCACAACGGACGAGCTCTTACTCGGCGCCTCGCTGCCGGCTTGCCCGATCAGTGGATGTGCCTAGATCACGGCCCAATAAGGTTGCCATAATCTATGGGTAAGGTTGTCAAACATTGGCGGAGCTACGGCATGAGCGGCGTGCGGGTGCAGGGCGAAAAGATTCGCGAATTCCTTCTCGATAACATCGTGCGACAGGACCCCACGTTGGTCGCAACCGCGGTGCGCCACTTCGGCATCACAAGACAAGCAGTTCTCAAGCATGTGGATCGTCTGCGAAGCCAGAACGCCATCGTTGTCTCGGGAACCAAGCGAAAGCCCGTCTACGAGTTGGTTCCGATCCAGGTGGTCGAGAAGACTTACGAGATCGTCGAGGAGCTCGCCGAACACGAAGTTTGGGAAGAGTTCGTTCTTCCGCAGATATCCACCCTTCCAGGCAACGTCCTTGGGATTTGGAGCCATGCCTTCACCGAGATGTTTAACAACGCGATCGATCATTCCGGAGGGGGTACGATCAATGTCCGCGTCACGTTGAGCGCTCAGGCGACGCTTGTGGAAGTTCGAGACGATGGAATTGGCATCTTCAAGAAAATTCAGGACGCGCTCAATCTGGTCGACCAACGACACGCGCTTTTTGAGCTGTCCAAGGGTAAGCTGACAACCGACCCAAAGAACCACTCGGGTGAGGGGATTTTCTTCACGTCAAGAATGCTTGATCGTTTCGAAATTTCTTCTGGGGGACTGTGGTACCTGCACCGCCGGGATCTCAACTATGACTGGCTCGTTGGCGACGCCAAACCCGGAATCTCAACAATGGTGACTATGGCGCTGAGCAACCATTCGGCTATGACCACGAAAAAGACTTTCGACAAGTTTTCGTCGACGGACGGAGAGTACGGATTCAACAAGACTGTTGTTCCGATCGCACTGGCACAGTTTGGACCTGACAGCCTCGTTTCGAGATCGCAGGCGAAGCGCGTACTCGCAAGGGCCGAGAAGTTCGAGCATGTTGTCTTTGACTTCAAGGGCATCGAGACTATCGGCCAAGCTTTCGCCGACCAGATATTTCGTGTGTACGCCAATGAGCATCCGGATAGTCAACTCAGCCCGATCAACATGACAGCCGATGTTCGTCAAATGGTCACTCGCGCAAAGGCGGCTAGAGAAGCTGAAGAGCAAGGCTGAAGCGCGCGCTCTTCGCGCTCCACGCGGGAGCCCGCTTCGTCGGCGGGCTTTTTCATTCCGCGGTGGCGCAAGAGAGCTCGTCGTCTGTTCTGCGATGCGTTCCGCCAGCACCTCGAGTCGAACCGCCGCAAGCGCTTCGTGCGCTGTTTTGCCTCCGATTCACCCCGATCGCAGTCATGACCTCGGCCGGCCGCCCGTCTCTCGCTCACAATGAACCGGTCATGAGCCTGTGCGCACTGACCCGCCAGCGGTCAAGGCGCCCCTTTTTCCAGCGACCGACGATGGACTTCTACGACGACCTCGCCCCGTTCTATCACCTGATATTCCCCGACTGGAGCGACAGCGTCCGGCGCCAGGGTGAGCAACTCGACCGGATCGTTCAGTCCGAGTGGCCTGGGCACCGCAGCGTGCTGGATGTCTCCTGCGGCATCGGCACGCAGGCCCTTGCGCTTGCCGCGCGCGGCTACGCGGTGCGGGCCTCGGATCTGTCCGCCAAGGAAGTCGAACGTGCCCGCCGCGAAGCAGCCTTGCGAGAAGTGGTGGTCGACTTCCAGGTCGCCGACATGCGGATGGCTCACCAGACGCATGGCACGGGGCACGACCTCGTCATGTCGTGCGACAACTCGCTTCCCCATCTGTTGACCGACGACGACCTGCTGCTGGCGCTTCGGCAATTCTTCGCCTGCCTGCGACCAGGCGGCGGATGCGTCGTGACGGTCAGGGACTACGACAAGGAAGAGCGCGGCACGAACATCGTCAAGCACTACGGCGCGCGCGTCGAAGGCGGAAAGCGCTACGTGCCGTTCCAGGTGTGGGACTTCCAGGGCGATCACTACGACCTGTCCTTCTTCGTCGTCGAGGAAGACCTGAGCACGGGCCGCGCGACGACCCATGCGATGCGTTCCAGGTACTACGCCGTGTCCACCGACCGGCTTTGCAAGTTACTGCGCGAGGCGGGCTTCGAGAACGTGAAGCGACTCGATGGCATGTTCTACCAGCCCGTCCTGGTCGGCACCCGGCCGACGACGCAATAGGAGGCTGCGTTGGGGGCCACCTGACCGGCGCGTAGCGCCTGTCACGATGCCCGGCTGATCAGTGCGCGTCGTGCCGCCGAAGCGCTATCAGGCGGCTCGCCCGGTGCTCAGGCCTTGCGCCACCGTCGGATGCTGCAACCGCACCCGCAGTTCGCGCTTGAGCCGCCCGTTGTCCAGCCGGCGCGATTCGCCCATGAAGCTGAGCAACTGCAGCGGCAACTGCTGCTGCGCGTCGGCGCGCGCCACGCGCGGCGGGCGTGCCATGCCGTACAGGTCGGCCGCCAGGTCGATGTAGTCGCCCATCAGGATGTCGCTGTCGTCGCTGGCGTGCACCACGCGCTGCGGCCGCCCGCGCCACAGCGCCGCCACGCAGGCGCGCGCCAGGTCGTCGGCGTGGATGTGGTTGGTGTAGACGTCGTCTTCGCGCCGCAGCACCGGCGTGCCGCGCTGCAGGCGCTCGCGCGGCGTGCCGCCGGCGCGGTCGCTCGCGTAGATGCCGGGAATGCGCAGGATGCTGGCGCGCACCCCGGTGCGGCCGAGCCAGCGCACCGCGCGTTCGGCGTCGACCCGGCGGTGCGCGCGCGGCGTGTCGGGCCGCACGGGCCGCGATTCGCGCACCCAGGCGCCGCCGCAGTCGCCGTACACGCCGCTGGTCGAGCCGTAGATCAGCGAGGCGGCGGGCGAGCGCAGCGCCAGCGCGCGCACCAGCGCGGTGGTGCGCCGGTCGCGCCACCACTGGGCGCCGTCGTCGCGTGCCGGCGGAGCCAGGTGCAGCACGCGGGTGGCCAGGCCGGCGAGGCGGCGCAAGGTGGCGGCATGGTCGAGGTCGGCCTGCAGCGGCGTCAGTCCGGCCTGGCGCAAGGCCGGTACGCGCTCGGGCGTGGAGGTGACGGCCAGCAGCCGCACCCGGCCGCGCAACTGGCCTGCCACACGCAGGCCGACATCGCCGCAGCCCACCACCAATAACCGTTCGCGGCGAAAGCGCGCGGGCAGCGCGCCGAGGGGGGTGGCGATTGAGGGCAAAATTGCTTCCTTTTTCCAGTCCGCAAGAATACCCATGAGCGCAGGGACGCCCGAGGCCAGTTTTTCCATTCATGTCGAGCCGAGCGGCCGGGCGTTCGTGGCGCAGGGCGATGAGTCCATCCTCGCCGCCGGCATCCGCCAGGGCATCGGCCTGCCCTATGGCTGCAAGGACGGCGCCTGCGGCTC
>Ga0160470_100675_pt1 | contig 11253 bp, 12 predicted proteins | sample HID1973I_E11MG_FD_108214 | JGI IMG/M metagenome (GOLD analysis project Ga0160470, IMG submission 108214) | Enriched mosquito-associated microbial communities from UW Madison campus, WI, USA - HID1973I_E11 MG | ecosystem: Host-associated > Arthropoda: Insects > Digestive system > Unclassified ... | reverse complement strand
TTCCATCCTCAACCATTCGATTCCCGATTAAGCGTCCCGCATCCGTCTCTAATCCCCAACCAACGTTACTCTCTGGCACACGGCGAGCGATTAAGCGACCTTGTGGAGCACCTATTCGACTACGTGCGGGGTTTCGAACGAGACAAGCGTTGCCGAGAGACGCTTATTTCCATCCCTAACCATTCGATTCCCGATTAAGCGTCCCGCATCCGTCTCTAATCCCCATCCAACGTTACTCTCTGGTACATGGCGAGCGATTAAACGACCTTGCGGAGCACCTATTCGACTACGTGCGGGGTTTCGAACGAGACAAGCGTTGCCGAGAGACGCTTATTTCCATCCTCAACCATTCGATTCCCGATTAAGCGTCCCGCATCCGTCTCTAATCCCCAACCAACGTTACTCTCTGGCACACGGCGAGCGATTAAGCGACCTTGCGAAGCAATTATGCGACTGCGTGCGACGTTTCGAAAGAGGCAAGCATCCATCAGGGGTGCTTATTTTCATTCACAGGCTATCGAGCGAGACGTTCTCGACAGCCTGCGGGCCGGTCGGGTCCATCATCCTTAAGCCCGGACGACCTTACATGTGCCTGTAACCGTCAGTTGTCCGAGGCGGCGTTCAGCACGAACTTCTCGATCACATGGCGGACGCCTTCTTCGTTGTTGGTCAGCGTGACGTAGTCGGCTATTTCTTGCAGCGCCGGAAGCGCGTTGCCCATCGCAACGCCGAGGCCGGCTGTTTCAATCATTTCGCGGTCGTTCCAAGCGTCGCCGATGGCGATGGCCTGCTCTGTCGTACAGCCGATATGCTCCGCCAGAAAGCGGAGGGCATGCCCCTTCGTTCCTTCCTTGTGCGTAAACTCCAGATAGTGCGGCTTCGACTTCGTAATATGAACGCGCTGCCCGATTAGCGGCTTCAGCTCTTCGGCTACGCGATCGAGCAAGTCCGGATCGTCGATAATGAGCATTTTTGTCTGCGGCTTGTTCAACAAGGATGCAAAGTCCGGCTCGACGACGCAAGGGATTTTGGAAAGCTGCGAATAAAGCTTCGCTTTATCGTTGTCCTCGCGGACATAGAGCACGTCGTCTACGTACAATTGCAGATGAAGCTTGTTCGCCCTGCAATATTCGTCCAGCCGCTTGGCGTCTTCCGTCGGCACGCTGCGCTCGTACAGCACCTCACCCTCCAGCAGCGTTTTTACGAGCGAGCCTTGATACGTAATAATCGGTACGTTCAAGCCGATCTGGCTCGCAATCTGGCGCGCGGACGCGTACATGCGGCCGGTGGCAAGCGTAACGAGCACGCCTCGCTCGATCGCGGCCTTCATTGCCCGCTTCGTTCCTTCGGTGACGACCAGTTCGTCGTTCAACAGCGTATCGTCGATATCAATCGCAATCAATTTATACATGACGGTGCGGTTCTCCTTCTCTGTCTTTCGTTCGTCTAGGGGATTGCAGCTTATGGCTGCCGTTGCTTTGTCGTAAAATAAAGAATGAGATCGTTATGACCCGAACCTGTTCGCCCGGTGCAACCGGCTGTTGGTCATACATCGCGCCTCTCCGTCGGGGATATAGCCTCGCTTGGCGTATATGCGCTGCGCAGGGCGAGAGTCCAACCCCGATTCCGACGATTCCTTATTGCTCGAACGCAATGCTCTCGACGGCGTCCGTGAGCGCATTGCCGATTCCAAGCTGCTGCGGGAAGGAATCCCGTTAAAATCGTTAATCTCGGGAATACCGTAAGGGTGATCGGATTGCGCAAGCAGATGCAGGCTGCCGGCTAACTGCCCTTGATAAAAGACTAATCATGTTATTCTGCCGCCCGTTTCGTTCTGTTCTCGGCCCTGCAAAATAATCCTCGGGCTTGCGAATGCCGCGTTCGGAAAAATGCGGTAGACCGACTCGATGTCTTGTTGGGTCATCTGCCGAATTTCAATATCGCTTATTGCAGCTAGCTATACACCCCGAATAGCAGCTTAGTTAAGAAGCCTCATCTTCCGATTATACCATAGCGGCGCGGACACAACGGATATTGCTCGCTCGTTTATTCCGTCGACGCGCACCGCGTCTGGAGCGCCGCCGCGAAAGCTTCCGGCTCGTCGAGCGACAAATAGATGAAGGCGACCCGCCGAGGCTGAAATAGCAGTCCCTCCGCCACGATTGGCTCGTGCAGCGCAATGCGGACGTTCGCTGTCCCGAGCATCGTCTCGGCGGATGTGCGGCGCTCGGCTTTGGCGGGCTTAAACTCCCGGCCGGATTGAACTTCCGCTATGAGCTTATACGGGATATCCGCTTGCAGCCGCAGGCCGCATCGGATCAGTGCGACGTCGTCGGTCAGCCGAATCGACTCAAGCACCGAGCGTCGGCAGTCCGCCCACAGCATGGCGAGCAGCCATACGGTCCCGAGCGTCGGCAGCCAAGCGAGCGTCTCCGACCACATTCGCGCGAGCAGATGGACGACCACCGCTTCGAACAGCAACACCTTCGTGAGCAGCGCGACGGTGACGAGCAGCCCCGTCTGCCGATGGTACGTAAAAGTCCGGTCTGCTGTCGTCCGCGACGAAGAAGCTTCTGCTTTCCATGAGCCGAGCAAATAATAAAGAACCGACACATCGTGCCGTATGTACGCTTTAAGCTTGCCGGGACCGAGGACGGCCGCGAGCGCTTCAGGGAACGATTGTCCCGACTCGGCTTGCCGCCTGCGAACCTTCCGGTACGCGAGCGCGGCATACCGCAGCTCGCAGCCGATGAACAGAGCCTCGACGGGGAGCAGCACGAGCTCTACGATCCAGACCGAAGCGTGCATGCCGTTCGGAAGCGTGAACCAAGCGAGCAGAGCGCCGAGCGCGGCATAGGGCAGCGCTTTGGCGAGCGCCGAGGCCTTTGCATGCGGGGCGGGCTGTCGTCTTGCGATAAGCATGTAATAGAGCAGCGGCACGATGACGATGAAATCGAAGCTAACGGCGGCGGCCAGCAGCCGCTCGGAGTCCTGCTCCCGCCGAACGGAAGGAACTCGAATGAGGAGGCTGTCCAAGGAGTAGATGCATAAAGCGGCTGATGCGAACAGGAGCATTGTTTTGCTTGAACGAGAAGAGGTTTGACGTATCGGCATGGGCCGTCACTCCTTGTCTGAGGGGATTGGAACGAGTGAGCCTGATTCCATTTTACGCCAGAGATAGCACTTATTCTTGTTTCGCCTGTGAACAATCCGCGATCATTTTATTCCGGGACGGTTGTCCTTTATAATGGAGGAGGTTAAAGGCTTTATATGGCGTGAATGCCGTATCATTCTATAAAAGAAAGGTTCGTGAACCAATCATGAAACTGCGGTGGGGCATTATCGGCTGCGCGAATATCGCCGTCCATTCGGTTATTCCGGCCATTCAGAAGTCCGAGCGGGGAGAAGTCGCCGCCATTGCAAGCCGAGGCATCGAGAAGGCGAAGGAAACGGCAGCCAAGCTGAACATTCCGAAAGCGTACGGCTCGTATGAGGAGCTTGTGGCGGATCCGGACATCGACGCGGTCTACATTCCGTTGCCGAATCATCTACATAAGGAATGGGCGATCAAAGCGGCGGAGGCGGGCAAGCATGTGCTGTGCGAGAAGCCGGCGGCGCTGAACGCGGAAGAGACGGCGCAGATGGTGGAGGCTTGCCGGAAAGCCGGCGTCGTGTTCGCGGAAGCGTTCATGTACCGTTATCATCCGCGCGTTCAGCGAGCGAAGGACATTATCGCATCGGGCGAAATCGGCGAGCTGCGCGCCGTTAATGCGCGATTCACGTTCAATAACGCGGGAGATATCGGCAATGTCCGGTACAAGTCCGAATGGGGCGGAGGCTCCCTCTATGACGTTGGCGTCTACCCGCTGAGCGCAGCCCGCTGGATTGTCGGCGCAGAGCCGGAAGCGGCTACCGTTCATGCGAAGTTTTCGGAGACGCACGACGGCGTCGATATGATGGCATCGGGCCTGGTCGAGTTCGCGGACGGCGTTGCCCTGACGTTCGATTGCGGTATGTGGGCGACCTACCGCGAAGGAATCGAAATTCTCGGCTCGGACGGACGCATTGAGCTTAGCGGGGCCTTCAAGGACAACGCGCCGATTGTCGTCTATACGAACAACGGCCGACGCGAAGAGGGCGCGCTCGAATTCGAAGGGCTGGATACGTACACGCTGCAGGCGGATAGCTTCGCGAAGGCGGTATTCGGCGAAGAGGCGCTGCCGTTCCCTGCGGAGGACGCGATTGCCAATATGCGTCTGGTCGACGCATGCCTGACGTCTGCGCGCACGAAATCGCGCGTGCTCGTTCAACAATAGACATTTTTGGAAAGCTGGTTTGGAGAATGAAAATATTTGCCTCGCAATTGGCGCGTCAGCGGTTTATCGTGTTCTGTCTGCTGGGAGCTCTCGCTTCGGGCGCTGCCGGCTTCTTCGTCGGCGTGACATGGCTGAAAGAGCGCCATCCGATCATCAAAGAGCCGACGTTCAACAACCTGTCCGCTTCGTATAACGAAATTATGAGCAGCTACCTGAACGGCGCGGAGCCGAAGGAGCTCATTGACGGAGCGGCCGAAGGCATGGTGCAGTCGCTTAAAGACAAATACTCCCGTTACATGATCGGAGAATCCGGCGAGGCCTATGTGCAAAATTACGAAAGCGAAATCGTCGGAGTCGGCATTCAGCTTCGCGTCGAGGAAGAGGCGTTCGTAATCGATTCTGTCATTAAAGATTCGCCGGCGGAGAAAGCCGGACTTAAAGCGGAGGATACACTGCTGTCCGTCGACGGAGCGTCCGTGAAGGGCGTTCCGTTGGATAAGCTTGTCGAGATGCTTCGGGGCGAGAAAGGGACGAAGGTAACGGTTTCCGTGCAGCGCCCGGGACGTTCGGAGCCGATTCAAGTCTCGATGACGCGCGCGGCCATTCCCGTAATGACCGTCGCCTACGAGATGAAGCCGGACGGCATCGGCTATATCGCGATCAGCCGGTTCGCACAGAAGACGGCGGAGCAGTTCGAGGCGGCGGTCGACGATCTGAACAAACAGGGGATGAAGGGGCTGCTGCTCGACCTGAGGAGCAATCCCGGCGGGCTTCTCGTATCGACGGTCGCCATTGCGAACCGTCTTGTTCCGAAGGATCGGACGATCCTTCAGGTCGTCTCCAAGGGCGATCGGCATGTGCAGACGTACAAGTCGGCGCAGAAGGAGCCGTGGAACGTTCCGATCGTCGTGCTCACGAACCGCCATTCTGCAAGCGCCGCAGAGGTGCTGACCGCCGCGCTTAAGGAATCGGCCGGAGCGACCGTCGTCGGCGAGACAACGTACGGCAAAGGCGTCGTCCAGCGGTTCAGCCAATTCAAGGACCAGTCGGTGCTCAGCTTGACGGAAGCGCAGTGGCGGACCCCGAAGAACAACTGGATTAACGGCAAAGGCGTCGATCCGGACATTCCGGTATCGCTGCCGGCGTATACCGAGCTGTCGGCGCTGCCGTCGGGCACCGTCATGAAGCGAGGCGATTACGGAGACTCGGTCAAGACGCTGCAGCAGATGCTCGCTGCCCTCGGCTACGAGCCGAAGGGCGCAGCGGACGGCGTATTCGACGAAGCGACCGAGTCGGCCGTCACACGGCTCCAGCAGGCGCAATCGATCGATCCGGCGAACGGCCAGGTCGGCGACAGCACAATGAATCGGGTGACCGAGCTGCTTCGCGACAAGCTGAAGAACGAGGACTACCAAGTGCAAGAAGGTACAAAGCAGCTTAAGAGTCTGATGGAGAAAGGTTAGTCGATACTGCGCGCTCGCGCAGACGCCATCGGGTGCAAAAATGCTGTATGCGGAGGTGACAGAGTCATGCTGAAGAAGCGTCAGCGTTCGCCTTTGTCCTCGGATTGTTGCATTGTGACGATCTCAGTAAATCAGACAATCCGAGGACAACAGCGATCGTAAGCATGATTCTGTTGCCGGAGCGCTGGCACGGCATTCCTGTTCCGTCGCTCGCCGGAGCATATGCGCTCGCGCAGCATTCACGTTTTTACCCCCCAAACACAAAAACTAGGCGCCTCATCAATTGATGAGGCGCCTAGTTGCGTTAGCGTTGCTTCCGATCCGGAAGCTGTTTCACGTAGCTGTCGGACAATTGCAGCAGCTTGAGGGCATTCTCGTATTGCGCTTGCGTCGTTGCGTTGTCCGTCGTCTGGGTGCTGTCGGCGATGGAGTAGTTCGTGCCGTCGTCGAACGCTTTGCCCGTCAGGAACACGTTCGAATCCGTAATAACGGAGCCGGTCGGCAGGAAGTGCCGCATCGGCAGCAGGTTGCTGTCGTGATTCAACAAATCCTGGCCAAAATAAATTTGGTCCTTGAGCGAGACGCCGGTCAAATTCGCGACCGTCGGCAGAATGTCGATCTCTCCGCCGGTTTGCGTAATCGTCGACGGATAAGTCACGCCCGGAGCATGCATCATAAACGTAATGTTGAACATGTCGGAATAGCCGTACTCGTGACCGATCATCTCTTGCAGCAGGCCTTGCTCATGGCTGCTCAGCGAGTAGAGGGACAGACCTTGGTGGTCGCCGTAGAACAGCACGATGCTGTCGTCCCACAATCCGCTTTCCTTCAATCCGTCGATAAATTGGCCGATCGCATAGTCCGCATAGTTCTGCGAGCGGATGTAATCGCCGACAATCGTATTCTTGAACCGTTCCGGCAATTGGATTTTATTCTTCTCCTCCGGCAGATCGAACGGATGGTGAGCGCTCATCGAGATGACCTGCGCATAGAACGGCTGCTCGCTTTGGTCCATCTTCTTCAGTTCTTCCAAGGTTTTCGGGAAGAGCACCTCGTCGGATGCGCCGAATGCGACGTGATCGTCGTCTCCGAAAAATTGCTGGTCGTAGTAACGATCCCAGCCGAGTGCCGGATACAGCTCCTTGCGATTCCAGAACTCCACTTTGTTCGTATGGAACGTAGCCGTCGTATAGCCGTTCGCTTTCATCAGCTTCGGCAGGCTTGGCAGCGCCTTGGCGACATATTTGTCGGTCGCGGCTTCATGCCTCGGCACGTACAGGGACGTATTTACGACGAATTCGGCGTCGGAGGTCGTTCCTTGTCCGACCATCGTATAGAAATTGTTGTAATGGAAAATGCTATGCGCCAGCTTGTTCATATTCGGCGTAATTTCTTGTCCGTCGATTTTGAGGTCGACCAGGAAGTCTTGGAACGACTCCATCTGAACGATAATGACGTTCTTGCCCGCCGCCGCGCCGTTGTATTTCGGGTTGGCCGGCACTTGAACGCCCTTCAGATCGTTAATGGCGTCTTGCGTAATGTCCTTCTTATCGATAATGTTTTCTTCTCCGCTCGTATCGGCGAAGATGGTGTACACCTCGTAGTTGAGAATACCCATCTCTTCGGCTTGCTTGTTCTCGTTCATGCTTGCCCGGTTAGGCCAGATATTGAACAGGCAGAGCGCGACCGAGACGACGAACAGAATCGACAGTCCGATCTTGTTGACCGGCTTCATGCTGACGGCTTGCCGGATCGGCTTGTATTTCGGACGGTATACGATAGCGGCCAGCACCAGAATATCCAGGAAAATAAACAAATAATAAGGGTCAAGGAGCGAATACGTGCTGTTGCCGACCTGCGTTACTTTGTCGGCTTGTTTCAGCGCATGATAAGTGACGATGATGCCATAATATTTGTAGTACATGAGTACAGTGAAATAGAGCAAGGTCATCACTAGGTTGGTAATCATGTAATACAGCAGCTTGCGCTTGCCGGCAAGCCATTCGATCACGCAGAAGACGGCCCAAAAGAATGGGATTTCCGTTACCATCGTCATCACGGACGGCCCTTCGTCGAATACGACGAACCAGGCGAGGAAGCTTTTGAGCATAATCACGACCGTAAAATAAATAAATCTTCGATTGAGCAGTCTTATTAGGACAGACAACCCGAAACACTCCCTTTTTTATCTCTATCTATCTATTTAGTCTCGTATAAACACATAATTGTATTCTACAACTACGTATGGGGATGTCAATGTTTGTTTCTGCTTTTGATGACAATTGGCTCCTTAAACATATGCCGGGCAGGCCGGAAAAGATGCTGAACGGAATAAATCCGCCCGATTGCCTATACATAAGGCTTTTTTTCGGTTCGCGTATTGACTTCGAGAATGATAATTCTTATCATCGAATACAGTAGAGAATTATTCTCAATCGAAACGCGTGCGGGGTGCGGATAATGAAAATCAAGTATTGCGCCAAAAACTTGAAAGCTTACGATACGAAGCCGGTCTACAAATCGGTAAAGAACGAATATCCCGATCTGAAGCATAAGAAGGAAGAATGTCTCGGCCGCTGCAAAACGTGCAAGCACGAATGCTTCGCATTGATCGGCAAAACGACGATTGTTACCGCACCTACGCCGAAGAAGCTCCGTAAAAAAATAAGAGAAGCCATCGGATAATCATTACCCGCTTCGCCGTCAAATGAACCGTTGATAACGGTTCTCTTCATTTATGAACTTTTGCGGCCATTTTCCTTTTTTCATTGTCGATTGCCGTCGGGGTATACTATACTGAGTCTAAGCAATCGACATGAAAGATATGGAAGGAGCGAATCCGCAATGAACGATAAACTGGTTGAAGCGCTGAACGAGCAAATGAACTTCGAATTTTACTCCGCTCACGTCTATCTGGCTATGGCTGCCTACTGTTCGGGAGAAAGTCTGGACGGTTTCGCTAACTTTTTCATCGTGCAGGCTGAGGAAGAACGGTTCCACGCGATGAAAATATACAAGTTTTTGAACGACCGCGGCAAACGCGCGCTGCTCACCGGCATGGATACGCCGAAGAACGAGTATGCTTCGATGCTGGAAGTATTCGAGGCGGGTTATCATCACGAGCAGGTCAATACGCAGCGGTTCTACCGTCTGTCGGATCTGGCGTGGAACGATCGCGAGCATGCGACGATCGGCTTCCTCAAATGGTTCATCGACGAGCAAGTGGAGGAAGAGGCGCTGTTCGACGGCATTATTCAGAAGCTGAAGCGCATCGATAAGGACAGCAATGCCTTCTATATGATGGATACGGAGTTCGCGGGGCGGTCGTTCACGCCGCCTGCAAGCGAATAAGACGAAAACCGGGGAGCGGCTGCTCTCCGGTTTTTTTGCGAGACGTTATAAAACACGCGGCTACGACGAGATACGATGGGAAGCGACGATATGGGATTTCAGACCTTGGAGCTGCCGCTTCGAAAGCGGCAGCTTCTTCGTCTCCGTCGCGTCGACGCCGAGGCAGACGCAATCGTCATTCATCGACAATACCTTCTTCAGATTGACGTAGCAGTCGGACGCTACCGCTGCGAACGTTCCTTTCCTCATAAGCGCTGCGAGCTGTTCGCGGGTCATCGGTTTTTTTAAGTTATAGTTGACTCCGTGAAAGCTGACAAGACCGAGATGGTTAATTTTAAAAAATAAAATGTCCCGTTCGACCTCAAAATCATAAAGGTTATGGGTACGATCCGCTACACGCATTCCCTCAAGCCCCCTCGTTGGAATTGTTGTTAGCGCTTACATTATAGCACATGACGAAAGCCTATGGAATAGGAGATTCGGTTTTGTACATAAAAAAGGTGTGAAGCAAAAGCTTACACACCCATTTTCCTGCGATGATTGTTCGGTTTCTTCTTATTTTGCGTTTTCATGGCTGCTACGCCAGTCGCTTGGTGGCCTTGCTGCTGACCGGCTCCCTTGCCTTGCTTCTTCTGGGCCAAAAGCGCCTTCGCTTTCTCAGCCTGCGTCATCGGCTTCTCTGCGGCTGCTTCCGCCGTTTGTTCGTTATGTTCGCTCATATATGGGGCACTCCTTCGATTACGACGTTAATGTGAACGATAGCATGTCTTGGAAGGAAGGTCAAGAGGGACGGGAAAGTCGTTGAAAAGACTTGAATAATTATTCATTATAATGTATAAATAATAATTATCAAGCAGATAGAGCGAGGAGATCGACAATGCAGCTAATGGTGGAAGAGATGATGATGAACGCATGGCCGGCGCTGCGTACGGTTGTCTACGACGGCTGGTTCGTCCGTTTCGCGGAGGGTTATACGAAGCGGGCGAATGCTGTATATCCGATGTATGGGACCCAATGCATGGATGAGGAGTCGCTGCGCAAAATCGCGGCGGTCGAACGGCTGTATGCGGATCAAGGGCAGCCGGCGATTTTCAAAGTGACCGATGCGCCGGGGCTGCTGCGGCTGGATGAGCAGTTGTCGCTGCGGGGCTACCGCAAGGACGGGGTTACGGCGATTATGTCGAGACCGCTCGCGGATCTTACCGAGCCGGCGCATCAGACGATCGAGATGAGCGTCCGACCGACGGAGCGTTGGCTGTCGAGCTATGCCGCAATGGCCGTCGTGAGCGACGAGGCGTCGAAGCGCGCGCTGAAGCACATTCTGGACCGTATCGTGCAGCCGGCATGCTTTTTTACCTTGTACGAGGGCGACCGCGACATCGCTTGCGGCTCTGCCGTGCTGGAGCGGGACTACGTCGGCATCTACGATGTGGCGACCGACCCGGCTTGCCGCAATCAAGGATACGGCGAGCAGTTGATGCTGAACATCTTGAAGTGGGGACGATTGAACGGAGCCTCCGATGCTTATTTAGCCGTTGTGCTGGACAACGCGCCTGCGGTACGGCTGTACGAGAAGGTCGGGTTTGCGGAGCAGTACCGTTATTGGTATCGGACGAAGGATGTAGCGTGCGAATAGAAACATTTTCCTTTCCGTTGCGTATATCCCTTGTAGCAGCTTGGCGGAAAGGAGCGGATGCGCAATGGACAATGCGGGAGGAGCCGTCGCAACGGGCTTCGGATTCATGGTATTGCTGATGCTGGGTGTGATGCTCGTACTGTTCGTGATTCACATTATTACGATCGTCTGGACTTATCGGGATGCGATCCGTCAGGGCCGCGACCCGCTCTATGCGCTCGTGTTCGCGGGAATTATCTTTTTCTTCCCGATACTCGGCTTTATCGTGTACCTTCTCGTCAGAAAATCGAATTGAAGCGCGTAGCAACAAGAAGACCGAAGCGGTGCGAGCGCCGCTTCGGTCTTCTTGTTGCCGAGTCCGCGGCTGTTGCCGAGTCCGCGGCTGTTGCCGAGTCCGCGGCTGTTGCCGAGTCCGCGGCTGTTGCCGAGTCCGCGGCTGTTGCCGAGTCCGCGGCTGTTGCCGAGTCCGCGGCTGTTGCCGAGTCCG
>Ga0160470_100670_pt1 | contig 11330 bp, 11 predicted proteins | sample HID1973I_E11MG_FD_108214 | JGI IMG/M metagenome (GOLD analysis project Ga0160470, IMG submission 108214) | Enriched mosquito-associated microbial communities from UW Madison campus, WI, USA - HID1973I_E11 MG | ecosystem: Host-associated > Arthropoda: Insects > Digestive system > Unclassified ... | reverse complement strand
GGCCAGCAGCCCGAAGCCGCCGACGGCGAGCAGGCCGGCGGCGCCGGCAATGGCCAGCGCGAAACCGACCGGCACGCCCACGATGAGCAGCACCAGCAACAACGCGACGATGAGGTAGGCCAGCATGTTCAATGCTCCACGCTGGTGGGCAGCGCGATCAGGGCCCGCCCCAGCAGCAGCGACGCGGCATGGCCGACGGCGCGCCCGACCAGGCGCAGGGCGATGCTGAACGCACCGACGACGACGATGGCGTCGGGAATCCAGGCCGGCCACTGGCCCACGCTGAGCACCAGCGCATGGGTCTCGTATTTCTCCCAGGACGACTGCAGGTAGATCCAGCCGATGAGCAGAAACACCGCCGCCATCGCCGCGCTGCCGAACAGCTCGACCGCGCGGATCAGCCAGGTCGGCATGTGCGGGCGCAGCAGGTCGACCGCCACGTGGTGCTCGGCGGCCAGCGTGTCCGACAGTGCCAGGTAGAACAGCATCGGCATCAGGTACATGCCGATCAGGTCGTACGACCAGCTCAGCGGCGCGTTGGCGACGTAGCGCGCGCCGACGTCGGTGAACACGATGGCCATCACGGCGATGAGGCACACGGCCGCGATGAAGCGCATCGCGCGCTCCAGCCAGGCCATCAGGTCTTGCAGCAGAACGATCATCGCGTCGGCACTCCTTGGATGTTCCTGTTCAGCGCAGCTGGCGCGCCAGCTCGGCGGCCTCGCGTGCCAGTTGCCGGCCGATGCGCTCGATGCGCGCCTCGACCCGCGGATAGGGGCCCGCCATCACGAGGGCGTGCGCCGTGCCGTCGACCAGCAGGCCGGCGGCCACCGAGATCACGTCGGGCCGGTACTCGCCCAGGTTGGCGGACCAGCCGCGCGCCGCCTCGTCGGCGATGAGCTTGTCGAGCGTGCGCCGCGCCGCGCGCGGCCGGCCGGCGCCGGCGTACAGCCGGTCGAGCACCGCGGCCCGGTCGGCCGGCGGCAGCACGCCGAGCAGCGCGCGCCCCGAGGCCGACACATCGAGCGGCTTGACGTCGCCCGGCCGCGCGGTGAAGCGCACCAGTTCGGTCGACTCGACCACGTCGAGATAGGTCGACTGGTCACCCGCCAGCATGGCGCCGAGCGCGGTTTCGCCGAAGGCGTCGCGCAGCCGCTCCAGGCTGGCGCGCACGTAGTGGGCAATGGGATCGTGCTCGGCCACCCGGTTGGCCTGGTGCAGCCAGCGCCGCGTCGGGTAGTAGCCGCCGTCGGCACCGTAGCGATAGAGGTAGCCGCGCTCGCCCAGCGTCGTCAGCAGCGCCAGGCAGCTCGACTTGGGCATCTCCAGCGCCTGCGCGATCTGCGCCAGCGTCAGCGGACACTGGCGTTGCGCGAACAACTCGAAGATGAGCAGCGTTCTCAGGGAACTCTTTACAGCCGACATGTGTTGATCGTTGTCATTCACATATATGAATGCATGTTCAGAAATATGATGCAGTCTAGGACGCCCCTCAACGCAGGGCAAGGCGTTGATCGCGCAGATGCGTCGTGGAGAACCCTATGAATTCCTTTCAAAGACCTCCCAGCAAACGGCTTTCCAGTGCCGACCGGCGGAAGCATTTGACCGGCAGGCGTTGGCCCGCTAGATTCTCTTATCGGTTCTTCGTTCCAATATTCGTATACACCCTATGCCAGTCCGCCCTGCCCCCGCCCGTCCTGCCGTGTCGGCCGGCCCGCAATCGGTCGGGCGGGTGTTCGGCATCCTCGACTACCTGGTGTCGCACCGCGACGGCGCGACCTTGTCGGAACTGGCGGCCTTCTGCGAGGCGCCCAAGACCAGCCTGGTCGGGCTGCTGAACGCTTTGCTGGCCGAAGGCTGCGTCGCCCGCGAACACGGCGGGCGCTACCTGCTGGGCCCGCGCGTGATGGGGCTGGCCATGCAGGCGGTGGCGGGCAGCGAGCTGAAGGATGTCGCCCACCCCTACCTCGAACGCCTGATGCAGGCCACGGGCGAGACCACCGCGCTGGGCGTACTGTCACCCGAAGGGGACCTGGTGGTGTGCGTCGACCGGGTCGAGAGCGTCAGGCCGATCCGCTATGCCATCACGGTGGGCGAGCGGCGCGAACTGCACTGCACCGCCATGGGCAAGGCCCTGCTGGCCTGGTTTCCCAAGGCCCGGCTCGATGACTACCTGGCCGCACACACCTTGCACCGCTTCACCGACACCACGATCACCAGCCCCACCATCCTGCGCAAGGAGCTGCGGCGCATCCGCGAAGACGGCCTGTCACGCTCGAACGGCGAACGCGTGGCCGATGCGTGCGGCGTGGCCGCGCCGGTGTTCCTGGCCGGCGGCACGGTGGGCGCGGCGCTGCTGGTGGCCGGCCCGATGCAGCGCATGCGCGAGCATGCGGCCGCCAACGAACAGTCGATCCGCCGGCTGGCGGCCGACCTGACGGACGCGCTCGGCGGCGTAGCGCCGACGACGGGAGCACTGGCATGAGCGGCCCGCTTGAAGGCGTGCGGGTGATCGACCTGTCGACCCTGCTGATGGGCCCTTCGGCCACGCAGGCGCTGGGCGACATGGGCGCCGACGTGATCAAGGTGGAAGCCCCGGCAGGCGACCTGATCCGCGGCGTCGGGCCGGCGCGCCACGCCGGCATGGGCGCCATCTTCCTGAACGTGAACCGCAACAAGCGCAGCGTGGTGCTGGACCTCAAGCAGGCCGCCGGCCGCGAGGCGCTGCTGGACCTGTGCCGCAGCGCCGACGTGCTGCTCTACAACCTGCGGCCGCAGGCCATGGCGCGGCTCGGGCTCTCGTACGAAGCGGTGGCGCAGGTCAATCCGCGCATCCTGTATGTCGGCATCTTCGGTTACGGGCAGGACGGCCCCTACGCCGGCAAGCCGGCCTTCGACGACCTGATCCAGGGCGCCACCGGCATTCCCTGGCTGGCCGCGCAGGCCTCCGGCGAGGCGCCGGCTTATGTGCCGACCGCCATCGTCGACCGGGGCGTCGGGCTGGCGGCGGTGGGAATCGTCAGCGCGGCGCTGTTCCACCAGCAGCGCACGGGCCGGGGGCAACGCATCGACATCCCGATGTTCGAGACCATGGCCGCCTTCGTGCTGGGCGATCACCTCGGCGGCGAGACCTTCGTGCCGCCGCTGGGGCCACCGGGCTATGCCCGCATGCTGGTGCCCGACCGCAAGCCCTTCCGCACGCAGGACGGCCACGTGTGCGTGATGCCCTATTCCGACCGGCACTGGCAGGACCTGTTTCGCGCCTTCGGGCGCAGCGATGACCTGCTGGCCGACCCGCGCTTTGCCAGCATCGCGCGGCGCACCGAGAACATCGCGGCGCTGTACGGCGCGCTGGCAGGCGAACTGGCGCAGCGCAGCACCGCGCAATGCATGCGCATCTGCACCGAGCAGGACATTCCCGCCATGCCCATGCAAAGCCTGGACGCGCTGATTGCCGATCCGCACCTGCAGGCCACAGGCTTCTTCACGACGCACGAGCACCCGAGCGAGGGTGCGATCCGCCGCATGGCGGTGCCCAGTTCGTGGTCGGCCACCCAGCCCGACCTGCGTCGCCATCCGCCCCGTCTGGGCGAGCACAGCGTCGAGGTATTGCGCGAGGCGGGCTACGACGAGGCGCGCATCGCGGCGCTGCTCGCCGAGGGCGTCACGGCCGCGGCGCCCGCGCTGCCGAACGGCGTGGCCTAGGCGCCGCGCGCTGCACTGCCGCCCTCGCCCCGCAGCATCGCCATGTCCAGCACCCGCACCCCGCCGTACTCGACGCGGATGGCACCGTGCGCCTGCAGCGTGCGCAGCGCCTCGTTCACGCGCTGGCGCGACAGGCCGATGAGGTAGGCCAGCTCCTGCTGGGTGATGCGCAGCAGCTCGCCGACGCCGGGGAACAGCACCGGGTTGAACAGGCTGGCGAGGTTGCGTGCCACGCGCGCGTCGGGGTTGTTCAGGCGGTCGGCCTCGCGTGCGCCGATGAATTGCGCGAGCCGCTCGTTGAGCTGGTTCATGACGAAGCGGTTGAAGCCGATGGAGTGGTCCAGCAGCCAGTGGAAGTCGTCGATCGGCAGGCCGGCCACCAGGCTGCGGCGCAGCGCCTGGACGTTGTAGCGGTAGGGCTCGCGCTTGAGCGCCGTGCCCTCGCCGAACCAGCCGCCCGACGGCAGGCCGCTGTAGGTCATGGAGGTGCCGTCGGCGTTGTCGTTGCTCATCTTGAGCAGGCCCTCGACCACGCCGAACCAGTAGGTCGGTGGTCGGCCGACGCGGCAGATCAGGTCGCCGGGCTCGGCTTCGCCGACCACCACCACGCTTTCGGCGCGCTGGCGTTCAGCGGCGGTGAGCGTGGCCAGCCAGGGCACGCCGGCCAGCTCGGAAGGGGTGGCGTTGCGCACGCGCTCGCGCAGCGAACCGCCATCGGGGCCCATGCGATCCATCGGGAAACTCCGGGGAGTAGTGTCCCGTAAATTGTCGTTGAAACGACACCACGACGTCAAAGCTCAGCCTACATTCGGCGCACAAATTGTGGAGACACCATTGACCGACACTTTCCCGCGCCTGCTGATCGACCACGCTGCAAAACAGCCGCTGGCCCCGGCCGTGCGCGAGAAGGACCTCGGCATCTGGCAGACCTGGAACTGGCAGGCGGTGGCGCAAGAGGTGCGCGAAATCGCCTGCGGGCTGGCCAGCCTGGGCTTCAAGCCCTTCGACAACCTGGCCATCGTGGGCGCGAATCGGCCGCACCTGTACATGGCGGTGGTGGCGGCGCAGAGCCTGCGCGGCGTGCCGGTGCCGCTCTACCAGGACGCGGTGGCCGCCGAGATGGTCTTCATGCTGGACGACGCGGGCATCGAGTTCGTGATCGTGGAAGACCAGGAGCAGGTCGACAAGCTGCTCGAATGCCGCGAGCAGCGCCCGGCCCTGCGCCACATCATCTACGACGACCCACGCGGCCTGCGCCACTACGCGCAGGAAGGCCTGCTGTCCTTCGAGGCGCTGCGCGAGCGCGGGCGCCAGTTCATGGCGGCCCAGCCCGACTTTTATGCGCAGGCGGTGGCCAGCGGCCAGACCGACGACGTGAGCGTGATCCTCTACACCTCGGGCACCACCGGCCGCCCCAAGGGCGTGTGCCAGACGCATGCGAGCTTCATCGCGGCGGGACGCGGCGGCGTGCAGACCGACCGCCTGGGCCCGGGCGACAACATCATGAGCTACCTGCCGATGGCCTGGGTGGGCGACCACCTGTTCTCGGTAGCGCAGTGGCTGGTGGGCGGCTTCACGCTCAACTGCCCGGAGTCGGCCGAGACGGTGATGAACGACATGCGCGAGATCGGGCCGAGCTATTACTTCGGGCCGCCGCGCACCTTCGAAGGCCTGCTCACCGCGGTCTCCATCCGCATGGAAGACGCGGCCGCGCCCAAGCGCTGGCTGTATGCGAAATTCATGGCGCTGGCGCAGCGCGTGGGCGCGGACATCCTGAACGGCGCACCGGTGGGCGCGGGCGACCGCGCGCTCTATGCGCTGGGCAACCTGATGGTGTATGGGCCGCTGCGCAACGTGCTGGGCATGAGCCGCATCCGCGTGGCCTACACCGCCGGCGCGGCGATCGGGCCGGACCTGTTCCGCTTCTACCGCTCGATCGGCGTGAACCTCAAGCAGTTCTACGGCCAGACCGAGACCTGCGCCTACGTCTGCCTGCAGCGCGACCGCGAGGTGACGCTGACCAGCGTGGGGGCCGCGGCACCGGGCATGGAGCTGCGCATTGCCGACAACGGCGAGGTGCTGGTGCGCGGCGTGTCGGTGCTCAAGGAATACTACAAGCGGCCCGACGCGACGGCCGAGGTGCTCGATGCCGAGGGCTTCTTCCACACCGGTGATGCCGGCGTGCTCGACGCGCAAGGGCACCTGCGCATCATCGACCGCGCCAAGGACGTCGGGCGCATGGGCGGCGGCGCGATGTTCGCGCCCAACTACATCGAGAACAAGCTCAAGTTCTTTCCGCAGATCAAGGAAGCGGTGTGCTTCGGCGACGGCCGCAACGAGGTCTGCGCCTTCATCAACATCGACTTCGAGGCGGTCGGCAACTGGGCCGAGCGGCGCGGCCTGCCCTACGGCGGCTATGTCGACCTGGCCGGCAAGCCCGAAGTGCTGGCGCTGGTGGCCGAGTGCATCGCCAAGGTCAACGCCGACCTCGCCACCGAGCCTGGCATGGCCGACACGCAGATCGCGCGCTTCCTGGTGCTGCACAAGGAACTGGACCCCGACGACGACGAGCTGACCCGCACGCGCAAGGTGCGGCGCGGCTTCGTGGCGCAGAAATACGCGGTGCTGGTCGACGCCCTGTTCGGCGGCAAGGCCGCGCAGTTCATCGAGACCCAGGTGAAGTTCGAGGACGGGCGCAGCGGTAGCGTGAGCGCGACGCTCGCGATCATCGACGCGCAGCGCTACCCGGCGATCAAGGCGGCAGCATGAGCGGCAGGAAAGTAGGCGACGTCATCCTCGACGTGCAGAACATCACCCTGAGCTTCGGCGGCGTGAAGGCGCTGACCGACATCAGCTTCAACGTGCGCGAGCACGAGGTGCGCGCCATCATCGGCCCCAACGGTGCCGGCAAGAGTTCGATGCTCAACTGCATCAACGGCGTGTACTGGCCGCAGCAGGGCTCCATCACCTTCCGCGGCCAGACCTTCAAGCACATGAACTCGCGCCAGGTCGCGGAGATGGGCGTGGCCCGCACCTTCCAGAACCTGGCGCTGTTCAAGGGCATGAGCGTGCTCGACAACATCATGAGCGGGCGCAACCTCAAGATGAAGAGCGGCATCCTGGCGCAGGCGCTGCGCTGGGGCCCGGCCGAGCGCGAGGAACTGGCGCACCGCGAATTCGTCGAGCAGATCATCGACTTCCTGGAAATCCAGGCCTACCGCAAGACGCCGGTGGGTCGCCTGCCCTACGGCCTGCAAAAGCGCGTCGACCTCGGCCGGGCGCTGGCGATGGAGCCGCAGGTGCTGCTGCTGGACGAACCGATGGCCGGCATGAACGTCGAGGAGAAGCAGGACATGAGCCGCTTCGTGCTGGACGTGAACGACGAGTTCGGCACCACCATCGTGCTGATCGAGCACGACATGGGCGTGGTGATGGACATCTCCGACCGCGTGGTGGTGCTCGACTACGGCAAGAAGATCGGCGACGGCACGCCCGACGAGGTGCGCAACAACGACGACGTGATTGCGGCGTATCTGGGCGTGGAGCACTGAAGAAAGAAACTGACCATGGGATTCTTCCTCGAAACCCTCTTCGGCGGCCTCATGGTCGGCATGCTGTATTCGCTGATCGCCATCGGCTTCGTGCTGATCTACAAGGCCTCGGGCGTGTTCAACTTCGCGCAGGGCGCGATGGTGCTTTTCGCGGCGCTGGCGATGGCGCGCTTCGCCGAGTGGTTTCCGCTGTGGTTCGGCTTCCAGAGCCAAGTCCTCGCGAACATCCTGGCCTTCATCGCCGCGATGGCGGTGATGGTGCTGGTGGCCTGGCTGATCGAGCGGCTCGCGCTGAGCAGGCTGGTGAACCAGGAAGGCATCACGCTGCTGATGGCCACGCTGGGCATCGCCTACTTCCTCGACGGCGTGGGGCAGACCCTCTTTGGCAACGACATCTACAAGATCGACGTGGGCATGCCCAAGGAGCCGCTGCTGGTGCTGCAGGGCAGCTTCGAGGGCGGCCTGCTGCTGAGCCAGGAAGACCTGATCGCGGCGCTGGTTGCCGCCGGGCTCGTGGTGGTGCTGGCCATCTTCTTCCAGAAGACCGCGACCGGCCGCGCCCTGCGCGCGGTGGCCGACGACCACCAGGCGGCGCAGTCGATCGGCATTCCGCTCAAGCGCATCTGGGTGATCGTCTGGTCGGTGGCCGGTTTCTCGGCGCTGGTGGCCGGGATCATCTGGGGCTCCAAGCTCGGCGTGCAGTTCTCGCTCTCGCTGGTGGCGCTGAAGGCGCTGCCGGTGGTGATCCTCGGCGGCCTCACCTCGATCCCGGGCGCCATCATCGGCGGCCTGCTGATCGGCGCCGGCGAGAAGCTGTCGGAGATCTATCTCGGCCCCCTGCTCGGCGGCGGCATCGAGATCTGGTTCGCCTACGTATTGGCGCTCGTCTTCCTGCTCGTGCGGCCCCAGGGGCTGTTCGGCGAAAAAATCATCGATCGAGTCTGAGCCATGTTCTACCGGGAAAACGGCCAATTCAAGTCGAGCTACCGCGCCGACCAGCAGATCTTTCCGATCGCGCAGGACCGCATCGCGATCGCGCTGCTGCTGCTCGTGGCCTTCGTGGTGGTGCCGCTGGGCGTCTCCGACTACTGGATGCGCGCCATCCTCACGCCCTTCCTGATCCTCTCGCTCGCCGCGCTGGGCCTGAACATCCTGGTGGGCTACTGCGGGCAGATCTCGCTGGGCACGGGCGCCTTCATGGCGGTGGGGGCCTACGCGGCCTACAACTTCCACGTGCGCATCGACGGCATGCCGCTCATCGCGTCGATGCTGCTCGGCGGCCTGTGCGCCACCCTGATCGGTGTGCTGTTCGGCATTCCCAGCCTGCGCATCAAGGGGTTGTACCTGGCGGTGGCCACGCTGGCCGCGCAGTTCTTCACCGACTGGGCGTTCCTGCGCATCCAGTGGTTCACCAACAACTCGTCCTCGGGTTCGGTCAGCGTGGCCGGGCTCAACGTGCTGGGCATGCCGATCGAGTCGGCGGTGCAGAAATACATCTTCTGCCTGGTCGTCGTGGTGGTGTTCGCGCTGCTTGCCAAGAACCTGGTGCGCAGCGCCATCGGGCGCGAATGGATGGCCATGCGCGACATGGATGTCGCGGCGGCGGTGATCGGCATCCGCCCGGTGTACGCCAAGCTCACGGCCTTCGCGGTGAGCAGCTTCATCGTCGGCGTGGCCGGCGCGCTGTGGGGCTTCATCCACCTGGGCGCGTGGGAGCCGGCGGCCTTCAGCATCGACCGCTCGTTCCAGCTGTTGTTCATGGTGATCATCGGCGGGCTCGGCTCGATCATGGGCAGCTTCTTCGGCGCCGCCTTCATCGTGCTGCTGCCGCTGTTCCTGAACCAGCTGCCGGCCTGGCTGGGCTTCTCGATCTCCACCGCGCTGGCCTCGCATCTGGAGACCATGATCTTCGGTGCGCTGATCGTCTTCTTCCTGATCGTCGAGCCGCATGGCCTGGCGCGGCTGTGGTCCACCGCCAAGGAGAAATTGCGGCTGTGGCCCTTCCCGCACTGACAGCCCGTGCAAAGAGAGTTCCCGTTCGTCAAGACCCGGCACCGTGGTGCCCACATAAGGAGACAGGCATGAAACTGAAATCGATCGCCCTGACCGCCGCCCTGGTGGCCAGCACCCTCGGCGCCGTGTTCGCGCCATCGCTCGCGCAGGCACAGGCCAAGGAGCAGTTCTTCCCGCTGCTGGTCTATCGCACCGGGCCGTACGCGCCCAACGGCACGCCATGGGCCAACGGCAAGCAGGACTACCTCAAGCTGATCAACGCGCAAGGCGGCATCAACGGCGTGAAGATCACCTTCGAGGAATGCGAAACCGGCTACGCCACGGACAAGGGCGTGGAATGCTATGAACGCCTGAAGGGCCGCCCGGGCGTCGCGCTGTTCGATCCCCAGGCCACCGGCATCACCTTTGCGCTGACCGACAAGGTGCCCTCCGACAAGATTCCGCTCATCACGCTGGGCTACGGCTTGGCGGCCTCGCAGGACGGCGGCGTGTTCAAGTGGAACTTCCCGCTGATGGGCTCCTACTGGACCGCGGCCGACATCCTGATCCAGCACCTGGGCAAGAAGGAAGGCGGCCTGGACAAGCTCAAGGGCAAGAAGATCGCGCTGGTCTACCACGACTCGCCGTTCGGCAAGGAGCCGATTCCGCTGCTGCAGGAACGCGCTCGGATGCACGGCTTCGAGCTCTCGCTGATCCCGGTGACCGCGCCCGGCGTCGAGCAGAAATCGGCCTGGCTGCAGGTGCGCCAGCAGCGCCCCGACTTCGTGCTGCTGTGGGGCTGGGGCGTGATGAACTCGACCGCGCTGAAGGAGGCGGTGGCCACCGGCTATCCGCGCGAGAAGATGTACGGCGTGTGGTGGGCGGGCGCCGAGCCCGACGTGAAGGACGTGGGCGCCAACGCCAAGGGCTACAACGCGCTGGCACTGAACGGCTCCGGGCCTGACACCAAGGTGATCCAGGACATCCTCAAGCAGGTGCACGACAAGGGCCAGGGCACCGGCCCGAAGTAAGAAGTGGGCTCGGTGCTCTACACGCGCGGGGCGATCATCTCGATGCTCGGCGTCGAAGCCGTCCGCCGCGCGCAGGAGCGCTTCGGCAAGGGCAAGGTCATGACCGGCGAGCAGGTCCGCTGGGGCCTGGAGAACCTGGCGCTCGACCAGAAGAAGCTCGATGCGCTGGGCTTCGCCGGCGTGATGCGCCCCGTCAGCACCTCGTGCCAGGACCACATGGGATCGACCTGGGCGCGGGTGGAAACCTGGGACGGCGCCAAGTGGAACATCGCGCCCGAGTGGTACCAGGCCGACGAGCAGATCATCAAGCCGATGGTGAAGGTGGCTGCCGAGAAATACGCCGGCGAGAAGAAGCTGACGCACCGCGACGCCGCGGACTGCCAAAGCTGAGGGCGCGCTCGCCCGGCCCGCTTCCGCCCGGCGGAAGCGGGCCCGCCTCCCCCGCAGGGAGGCGGCATGCGCAAGCGTATCGAGGTCTTCAAGTGCGTTTGCGGATGCTCCAGAGAACACCATGAGTCCAACCAACACCCTGCTCGAAGTCAACGGCATCGAGGTCATCTACAACCACGTGATCCTGGTGCTCAAGGGCGTGTCGCTGCGCGTGCCCGAGGGCGGCATCGTGGCGCTGCTGGGCGGCAACGGCGCGGGCAAGACCACCACGCTGCGCGCCGTGAGCAACCTGCTGGCGGGCGAGCGTGGCGCGGTCACCAAGGGCAGCATCGAACTGCGCGGCGAGCGCATCGAGGCGCTGTCGCCGGCCGAGCTGGTGCGGCGCGGGCTGATCCAGGTGATGGAGGGGCGCCATTGCTTCGCGCACCTGACGATCGAGGAGAACCTGCTGACCGGCGCCTACACCCGCAGCGACGGCAAGGCCGCCGTGGCGCAGACGCTGGAGAAGGTCTACGCCTACTTCCCGCGCCTGAAGACGCGCCGCACCTCGCAGGCGGCCTACACCTCGGGCGGCGAGCAGCAGATGTGCGCCATCGGCCGCGCGCTGATGGCCAACCCGACCATGGTGCTGCTGGACGAGCCCTCGATGGGCCTGGCGCCG
>Ga0160470_100666_pt1 | contig 11406 bp, 10 predicted proteins | sample HID1973I_E11MG_FD_108214 | JGI IMG/M metagenome (GOLD analysis project Ga0160470, IMG submission 108214) | Enriched mosquito-associated microbial communities from UW Madison campus, WI, USA - HID1973I_E11 MG | ecosystem: Host-associated > Arthropoda: Insects > Digestive system > Unclassified ... | reverse complement strand
TAGGTGGGACTCGGTCCTTCTTACGAAGTTGCTTTGTTGTTGAGTAATTAGGTCAAGTATACCAGAACCCACACCCCTCTGCGGGTTAACGCCAATTTCTGCCCAGAATGTGTCTCAGCCGGCGCGCAGCACGGCGATGTTGTCGCCGCCCGCCGCCCCGAAGGCCTGCTCGCGCAGCAGCGCCAACTGGTCGCGCACCCGCGCCGCGGCCTCGAATTCGAGGTTCTTGGCGTGTTCCATCATCTGTTTCTCGAGCCGCTTGATCTCGCGGGCGATGTCCTTCTCGCTCATGTCCTCGACCTTGGCGCGCTCGATCTCGCGCTGTTCGGCCGCCTTGCCGCTCTTCTCGCTGTACACGCCGTCGATCAGGTCGCGCACCTGCTTGACGATGCTGCGCGGCGTGATGCCGTGGGTCTCGTTGTGCAGGATCTGCCTGGCGCGGCGGCGCTCGGTCTCGCCGATCGCCTTCTTCATCGAGTCGGTCATGCGGTCGGCATACAGGATCGCCTTGCCGTTCAGGTTGCGCGCGGCGCGGCCGATGGTCTGGATCAGCGAGCGTTCGGCACGCAAAAAACCTTCCTTGTCGGCGTCGAGGATCGCCACCAGCGACACCTCGGGAATGTCCAGCCCCTCGCGCAGCAGGTTGATGCCCACCAGCACGTCGAAGGTGCCCAGCCGCAGGTCGCGCAGGATCTCGACCCGCTCCACGGTGTCGACGTCGCTGTGCAGGTAGCGCACCTTGACGCCGTTGTCGCCGAGGTAGTCGGTCAGCTGCTCGGCCATGCGCTTGGTCAGCGTGGTGATCAGCACGCGCTCGTTCTTGTCGACGCGCAGGCGGATTTCCTGCAGCACGTCGTCGACCTGGTGCGTGGCCGGGCGCACCTCGACTTCGGGGTCGATCAGGCCGGTCGGGCGCACCAGCTGTTCCACCACCTGGCCGGCGTGTTCCTGTTCATAGGCCGCAGGCGTTGCCGAGACGAAGATGCACTGGCGCATGCGGCGCTCGAATTCCTCGAACTTGAGCGGGCGGTTGTCCATCGCCGACGGCAGCCGGAAGCCGTATTCGACCAGCGTCGTCTTGCGCGAGCGGTCGCCGCTGTACATGGCATTGAGCTGGCCGATCATCTGGTGGCTCTCGTCCAGGAACATCAGCGCGTCCTTGGGCATGTAGTCGGTCAGCGTGGCCGGCGGCTCGCCCGGCGCTGCGCCCGACAGGTGACGCGAGTAGTTCTCGATGCCCTTGCAGTGGCCGATCTCGGCCAGCATTTCCAGGTCGAAACGGGTGCGCTGCTCCAGCCGCTGCGCCTCCACCAGCTTGCCGCCGTCCAGCAATTGCTTGAGGCGCTCGGCCAGCTCCAGCTTGATGGTCTCCACCGCGTTCATCACCTTGTCGCGCGGCGTCACGTAGTGGCTCGACGGATACACCGTGAAGCGCGGGATCCGCTGGCGGATGCGCCCGGTCAGCGGATCGAACAGCTGCAGGCTTTCGATCTCGTCGTCGAACAGCTCGATGCGGATCGCCAGCTCGCTGTGCTCGGCCGGAAAGACATCGATGGTGTCGCCGCGCACGCGAAACGTGCCGCGCGCAAAGTCCTGCTCGTTGCGCGTGTACTGCATGCGGATCAGCCGGCCGATCACGTCGCGCTGGCCGATCTTGTCGCCGGTGCGCATGATGAAGCGCATCTGCGTGTAGTCCTCGGGCGTGCCGATGCCGTAGATCGCGCTCACCGTCGCCACGATGATGGTGTCGCGCCGCTCCAGCACGCTCTTGGTGGCCGACAGGCGCATCTGTTCGATGTGCTCGTTGATCGAGCTGTCCTTCTCGATGAACAGGTCGCGCTGCGGCACGTAGGCCTCGGGCTGGTAATAGTCGTAATAGCTGACGAAATACTCGATCGCGTTCTTCGGGAAGAACTCGCGGAATTCGCTGTAGAGCTGCGCCGCCAGCGTCTTGTTGGGCGCGAACACGATGGCCGGGCGCCCCAGCTGGGCGATCACGTTGGCCATGGTGAAGGTCTTGCCCGAGCCGGTCACGCCCAGCAGGGTCTGGAACACCTCGCCGTCGTTCACGCCTTCCACCAGCGAGGCAATGGCGTTCGGCTGGTCACCGGCCGGCGGGTACGGCTGGAACAACTCGAAGGGCGAGCCCGGGTAGCTGATGAACTGGCCGGGCCGGACGGCGCCTTCTTCGGCCGGAACTGTTGCTTCGGTGATGCTTTGGGAAGTGGCTGACATAGGGTGTTCCCCAGATAGGTGCGCCGCAAACGTTAAAATTCAAGGCAACTGGGCAGCGTAACCGAGCCGCCCAGCCCGCAGAAAGCCCCGGACACATTTGGGGCCAACCGTCCATCCTTAGGAATTTTTCCATGTCACTGTTCAACGCCGTTGAAATGGCGCCCCGCGATCCGATTCTTGGCCTCAACGAACAATTCGCGGCGGACACCAATCCACAGAAGGTGAACCTGGGCGTGGGCGTCTATTACGACGACAACGGCAAGCTGCCGCTGCTCAAGTGCGTGCAGCACGCCGAGCAGGACATGATGAAGGCGCCCAGCGCGCGCGGCTACCTGCCCATCGACGGCATCGCCGCCTACGACAGCGCCGTCAAGGGCCTGGTGTTCGGGGCCGAGAGCGAGCCCGTCACCTCCGGCCGCGTGGCCACCATCCAGGCCATCGGCGGCACCGGCGGCCTGAAGGTCGGCGCCGACTTCCTGAAGAAGCTCAGCCCCGCCGCCAAGGTGCTGATCAGCGACCCGAGCTGGGAGAACCACCGCGCGCTGTTCACCAACGCCGGCTTCACGGTCGAAAGCTACCCGTACTACGACGCGGCCAAGCGCGGCATCAACTTCGAAGGCATGCTCGAGGCGCTCAATAGCGCCCCGGCCGGCACCATCGTGGTGCTGCACGCCTGCTGCCACAACCCGACCGGCTATGACATCACGGCCGCGCAATGGGACCAGGTGATCGGCGCCGTCAAGGCCAGGCAGCTCACGCCTTTCCTCGACATGGCCTACCAGGGCTTCGGCCACGGCATCGCCGAAGATGGCGCGGTGATCGGCAAGTTCGTCGACGCCGGCCTGAGCTTCTTCGTCTCGACCTCCTTCTCCAAGAGCTTCAGCCTGTACGGCGAGCGCGTGGGTGCGCTGTCGGTCCTGTGCAAGGACAAGGAAGAAGCCTCGCGCGTGCTGTCGCAGCTCAAGATCACGATCCGCACCAACTACAGCAACCCGCCGATCCACGGCGGTGCGGTGGTCGCCGCGGTGCTCAACGATCCCTCGCGCCGCGCCGTGTGGGAAGCCGAGCTGGCCGAGATGCGCACCCGCATCAAGGCGATGCGCCAGACCCTGGTCGAAGGCCTCAAGACCGCCGGCGTGCAGCAGGACATGAGCTTCATCACCAGCCAGATCGGCATGTTCAGCTATTCGGGCCTGTCCAAGGACCAGATGGTGCGCCTGCGCAACGAGTTCGGCGTGTACGGCACCGACACCGGCCGCATGTGCGTGGCCGCGCTCAACAGCAAGAACATCGACTACGTCTGCGCGAGCATCGCCAAGGTGGTCTGATGCCCGGCGCGGCCCCAGCGGGGGCCGCTGCAGGCTGGCGCGTTCCTTGCCTAGGGTTTACCCCATGAATCCGCCCAGCCCTGCCCCCGTTGTCGCGACGCCCTTGGCCCACAGCAACTTCGAGGACATGCAGGCGCTGTGCGCCGGCACCCTCTTCGTCGCCATGGCGATGATGCTGTTCAAGGAGGCCGGCCTGCTGACCGGCGGCACCGCCGGGCTGGCCTTCCTGCTGCACTACGCCAGCGGCGTCGATTTCGGCAAGCTCTTCTTCTTAGTCAATTTGCCCTTCTACTGGTTTGCCTGGCGCCAGATGGGCCGCGCCTTCTCGCTCAAGACCTTCGGCGCCATTGCCATGCTCTCGCTGATGACCGACCTGGGGCCACGCTTCGTCGCGATCCAGTCGCTGCACCCGGCCTTTGCCGCCGTCTTCGGCGGGCTGCTGATGGGCACCGGCTGCCTGTTCCTGGCCCGGCACCGGGCCAGCCTCGGCGGCGCCTCGGTGGTGGCGCTCTACCTGCAGGAGCGGCGCGGCATCCGCGCCGGCAAGGTGCAACTGGCGATCGACCTGGGCGTGGTGGTGCTGGCGCTGGCGGTGGTCGAGCCCTCGCGCGTGGCCTGGTCGGTGCTCGGCGCAGCCATGACCGGCGGCTTCCTGTGGGTCAACCACAAGCCGGGACGTTACGCAGGCGGATGAGGCCGCTGCCTGGCTTTTGCACTTAGATGACATTTGCACGAATAAGGCGCCTAATCGCGCCATATTGGTGCAAACACCCCCTCTGGCAAGGGGCCGTCTGTTACATTGCACTGCAGCAAAACAGCGCTTTCACACGATGCTCTACCAACTCTACGAAGCGCAACGGTCCTTGATGGAACCGTTCGCCGAATTCGCCCAGGCCACTTCCAAGCTGTACGGCTCCGCCGCCGGCTTCAGCCAATTGCCCATGGCGCAGCGCGTGGCCGCCGCTTACGACCTGGTCTACCGGCTCGGCAAGGACTACGTCAAGCCCGAATTCAACATCAAGACGGTGGAAGTCGACGGCACCGACGTGGTGGTGCAGGAAATCGTGGAGCTGGAAAAACCGTTCTGCGAACTGCGCCGCTTCAAGCGCTTTACCGACACGCCCGAAACGCTCGACACGCTCAAGGGCCAGCCGGTGGTGCTGATCGTGGCGCCACTGTCGGGCCACTACGCCACGCTGCTGCGCGACACCGTGCGCACCATGCTCAAGGACCACAAGGTCTACATCACCGACTGGAAGAACGCGCGCCTGGTGCCGCTGGCCGACGGCGAATTCCACCTCGACGACTACATCAACTACATCGAGGACTTCATCCGCCACCTGCAGTCCTCGTATGGCAACTGCCACGTCATGAGCGTCTGCCAGCCGACCGTGCCGGTGCTGGCCGCCATCTCGCTGATGGCCAGCCGCGGCGAACAGGTGCCGCTGTCGATGACGATGATGGGCGGCCCGATCGACGCCCGCAAGTCGCCCACCGCGGTGAACAACCTGGCGACCAACAAGAGCTTCGAATGGTTCGAGAACAACGTGATCTTCCGCGTCCCGGAAAACTTTCCGGGTGCCGGTCGCCGCGTCTACCCCGGCTTCCTGCAGCACACCGGCTTCGTGGCGATGAACCCCGACCGCCATGCCAAGAGCCACTTCGACTATTTCAAGGACCTGCTGCGCGGCGACGACGCCAGCGCCGAGGCCCACCGCGCCTTCTATGACGAGTACAACGCCGTGCTCGACATGGACGCCGACTACTACCTGGAGACCATCCGCACCGTGTTCCAGGACTTCAGCCTGGTGCATGGCACCTGGGACGTGAAGAGCCCCGAGGGCACGCTGGAGCGCGTGCGCCCGCAGGACATCCACGGCTGCGCGCTGCTCACCGTCGAGGGCGAGCTCGACGACATCTCCGGTTCCGGCCAGACCCGCGCGGCACACGAGCTGTGCACCGGCATCGCCGCCGCCGGCCAGCGCCACTACGAGGTGCAAGGCGCCGGCCACTACGGCATCTTCAGCGGACGCCGCTGGCGCGAAAAGGTGTACCCGGAAGTCAAGAGCTTCATCCTTCAGCACGACCAGCCCAACCAGCGCGCCCGCAGCAGCAAGGCGGTGAGCGCCGAGGACACCGTGCCCGCGCGCAAGGCCGCCGCCAAGCCCCGGGCCAAGGCCGCACAAGCCCCCAAGGCCGCCGCCACTTCGCGCCGCCCGCGCAGCGCCGCCCACTGACCCGGCTGCCATGACCCCTCTTGCCGCGCGTATCGAGGACGCGCTGCCGCAGACGCAATGCACGCGCTGCGGCTACCCGGATTGCGCCGGCTATGCGCAAGCCATTGCCAGCGGCGAGGCCGGCATCAACCAGTGCCCGCCCGGCGGCGCCGAAGGCATCGCCCGGCTGGCGGCACTGACGGGCCGCCCGGCCCTGCCGCTCGACCCGCAGTTCGGCACCGAAGGCCCGCGCGCCATGGCGGTGATCGACGAGAACTGGTGCATCGGCTGCACGCTGTGCCTGGACGCCTGCCCGACCGACGCCATTGCCGGCGTCAACAAGCGCATGCACACCGTGATCGAGGCCCATTGCACCGGCTGCGAGCTGTGCATTCCGGTCTGTCCGGTCGACTGCATCGCGCTGGAACCGGTGGCACCGGCCCTGACCGGCTGGCAGGCCTGGTCGGGTACGCAGGCCAGCCATGCACGCCAGCGCTACGGCGTGCACAATGCGCGGCTGGAACGACGCCCGCATGCCAAGGCCCGGACCGCGGCCGACGCGCCTGTTGCGGCAGCCGTGCCGCCCGACGACGCCGCAGCCCGCAAGCGCGCCGTGATCGAGGCTGCGCTGGCCAAGGCGCGCCAGCGCACCCCGCAAGCCACCAAGCCATGACGCTCGACAACCTCGCCCTCTACACCGCCGCCTCCTTCGTGCTGGCCGTCACACCCGGCCCGACCATGCTGCTGGCCCTGACCAACGGCATCTCGATCGGCATGAAGCGCGCGCTGTGGGGCATTGCCGGCGCGCTGCTGGGCAGCAGCCTGGTGATCGCCGCAGTGGCGCTGGGCCTCGGCTCGCTGCTGGCGGCATCGACCCTGCTGTTCGAAGTGCTGCGCTACGCCGGCATTGCCTACCTGCTGTGGCTGGCGGTGAAGATCTGGCGCAGCCCGCCGCTGAACCTGGACGCCGCCATGGCCGCCAGTACGCTGCGCACGAAGTCCGATTTCGCGACCTTCGCGCGCTGCCTGATGGTGGCCTTGTCCAACCCCAAGTCGATGCTGTTCTTCGCGGCCTTCCTGCCGCAGTTCGTCGACGTGGCGCACCCGCAGGCGCCGCAATACGCGCTGCTGGGCGCGATCTTCATCGGCCTGGACAGCGTGATCATGGTCGGCTATGCGGCAGCCGGCACGCAGGCCATGCGCTGGCTCTCGCGGCGCAGCGTGCACCTCATCAACCGCAGCTGCGCGGTTGCGATGGGCCTGCTGGCCGCCACGCTGGCGATGTGGCGCCGGCCCGGCGTCTGACCCGCGCTCAGCCCAGCGCCGCGATCACTTCCGGCGGCGCCTGCACCAGTTCGATCAGCACGCCCTCCCCGGCAATCGGGAACTCGTCGTTCGACTTGGGGTGCAGGAAGCAGATGTCGTAGCCTGCCGCGCCCTGGCGGATGCCGCCCGGCGCAAAGCGCACGCCTTGCGCGCTCAGCCATTGCACCGCCAGCGGCAGGTCGTCGATCCACAGGCCGACGTGGTTCAGCGGCGTGGCGTGCACCGCCGGCTTCTTCTCCGGGTCCATCGGCTGCATCAGGTCGACCTCGACCTTGTACGGCCCGCGGCCCATGGCGCAGATGTCCTCGTCGACGTTCTCGCGCTCGCTCCTGAACGTTCCGGTGACTTCGAGGCCGAGCATCTCGACCCACAGCTTCTGCAGGCGTGTCTTGTCGGGCCCGCCGATGGCGATCTGCTGGATGCCCAGCACCTTGAAGGGACGTGGGTTGTTGCTCATGCGCAAGCCTCCGCCTGTTCGGCTGTGGTGATGCGGTGCGACTGCAGGCCGAGCTTGCGCAGCAATTGCACGTCCGCGTCCACGTCGGGGTTGCCGGTGACCAGCAGCTTGTCGCCGTAGAAGATCGAGTTGGCGCCGGCCATGAAACACAGCGCCTGCACCGCATCGCCCATCTGCTGGCGGCCGGCCGAGAGGCGCACGCGCGCGGTCGGCATGGTGATGCGCGCGACCGCGATCATGCGCACGAAGTCGAAGGGATCGACCGGCTCCGAATCGGCCAGGGGCGTGCCCGGCACGCGCACCAGGCTGTTGATCGGCACCGACTCCGGATAAGGATTCATGTTGGCGAGTTGGGCGATCAGCCCGGCGCGATGCACCGGTTGCTCGCCCATGCCGACGATGCCGCCGCAGCACACGCTGATGCCGGCGCTGCGCACGTGGGCCAGCGTGTCGAGCCGGTCCTGGTAGGTGCGGGTGTCGACGATGTCGGTGTAGTACTCGGGCGCGGTGTCGAGGTTGTGGTTGTAGTAGTCCAGGCCCGCCGCCTTGAGCTGCTGCGCATGGTGCGGCTCCAGCATGCCGAGCGTGGCGCAGGTCTGCAGGCCCAGGCCTTTCACGGCTCCGATCAGCTCGGCCACCTTCTCGACATCGCGGTCCTTTGGCGCGCGCCAGGCGGCGCCCATGCAGAAGCGCGTGGCGCCGGCGTCCTTGGCGGCCTGCGCGGCGCGCCGCACCTCGTCGACCTCCATCAGCTTCTGTGCCTTCACGCCGGTGTCGAACTCGGCCGACTGCGGGCAGTAGCCGCAGTTTTCCGGGCAGCCGCCGGTCTTGACCGAGAGCAGCGTCGCCAGCTCGATGTCGCCTGCGGGAAAGTGCTGGCGGTGCACCGTCTGCGCTTCGAACAGCAGGTCCATCAGCGGCTTGTCGAGCAGCGCCTGGATGGCTTCCACCGACCACGGGCCTTGCGGGACCGCCGGCTTCGGCGCGGGCCGGTGCAAGGTCACGGCCTGTTGCATGTCGTTGGCACCCATCAGTTGAACTCCAGAATGACCTGGTCGACCGCCAGCGATTCGCCCTTGCCGGCGGAGATCTTGCCGACCACGCCGTCCTGCGTGGCGAACAGCACGTTCTCCATCTTCATCGCCTCGATCACCGCCAGCTTCTCGCCCGCCTGCACCTGTTGGCCCGGCTGCACAGACACCTCGACCAGCAGGCCGGGCATCGGCGACATCAGGTACTTGCTCAGGTCCGGTGGCGCCTTGTAGGGCATCAACTGCAGCAGCTGCGCGCCCTTGGGCGAGAGCACCATGGCATCGATCTGCGTGCCGTTGTGCGCCACGCGCAGCGCCAGCGGGTTCTTGCCGGCACCGCGTTCGACCTGCGCCGTGAAGGGCTTGCCGTCCGCCGTACCCTGCACGCGCACGGCGCCCAGCAGGGCGTCACTGGCGAGCGTGTAGGCCTTGCCGCTCACCGTGACGACGCTGGAGCCGCTGGCCGCCTCGAAGTCGCTGACCGTCACCGGCACGTGCGTCTGGTTGCCTTGCGCGTCCGTCGTGACCACCACGAACTTCTCGCCGATCTTCACGCCGTGCCCTTCGAGCTGGCCGCTGATGCGCGAGGCACGCGCGCGGTAGCGCCGGTGCATGAAAGCAGCCAGCGCCACCAGGAAATCCGGGTCGGCATGCGGCACGTCCTCGGCATGGAAGCCTTGGCCGTAGTGCTCGGCAATGAAGCCGGTGTTGAAGTCGCCGGCGACGAACTGCGGGTGCGCCAGCAGCGCCGACTGGAACGGGATGTTGCTGCTGATGCCGCGGATCACGAAGCCATTGAGTGCCTCGCGCATCTTGGCGATCGCCTCGGCACGGTCGCGCCCGTGCACGATCAGCTTGGCGATCATCGAGTCGTAGTACATCGGGATCTCGCCGCCGTCGTACACGCCGGTGTCGACCCGCACGCCTTGCAGGTGCTCGGTGTCCGCCGCGAACATGCTCTGCTTCGGCGGCTGGAAACGCACCAGGCGGCCGGTGCTCGGCAGGAAGTTGCGGAACGGATCTTCCGCGTTGATGCGGCACTCGATCGCCCAGCCGTCGCGTTTCACGGCGGCCTGCGTCAGCGGCAACGGCTCACCGGCCGCCACGCGGCTCATCAGCTCGACCAGGTCGAGGCCGGTGATGCATTCCGTGACGGGGTGCTCCACCTGCAGGCGCGTGTTCATCTCCAGGAAATAGAAGCTCTGGTCCTTGCCCACCACGAACTCCACCGTGCCCGCGCTCTGGTAGTTCACGGCCTTGGCCAGCGCCACCGCCTGTTCGCCCATGGCCTTGCGCGTGGCGTCGCTGATGAAGGGCGACGGCGCCTCTTCGATCACCTTCTGGTGGCGGCGTTGAATCGAGCATTCGCGCTCGTTCAGGTAGATCACGTTGCCCTGCGCATCGCCCAGCACCTGGATCTCGATGTGGCGCGGCTCCTCGACGAACTTCTCGATGAAGACGCGGTCATCGCCGAAGCTGTTACGGGCTTCGTTGCGGCAGGAGGTGAAGCCTTCCAGCGCTTCCTTGTCGTTGAAAGCCACGCGCAGGCCCTTGCCGCCGCCGCCGGCCGAGGCCTTGATCATCACCGGGTAGCCGATGTCCCTGGCGATCTCCACCGCGCGCTCGGCCGATTCGATGGCGTCGTTCCAGCCCGGAATGGTGTTGACCTTGGCTTCGTTGGCCAGCTTCTTCGAGGCGATCTTGTCGCCCATCGCGGCGATCGAATGGTGCTTGGGACCGATGAAGACGATGCCCTCTTCTTCCGCCTTGCGGGCGAAGGCCTCGTTCTCCGACAGGAAGCCGTAGCCCGGGTGCACCGCCTGCGCGCCGGTCTGCTTGCAGGCCGCGATGATGCGGTCCATCTGCAGGTAGCTCTCGCGCGAGGGCGCGGCGCCGATGTGCACCGCCTCGTCGGCCAGCTCGACGTGGCGCGACTCCTTGTCGGCGTCCGAGTACACCGCCACCGTGGCAATGCCCATCTTCTTCGCGGTCTGAATCACGCGGCAGGCAATCTCGCCGCGGTTCGCAATGAGTATCTTCTTGAACATATTCTTTTCTCTGTTTCGGGCTACTGGAGCCCGAGTTCCTTGCGCATGGCCACGTTGCGTGCCTCGGCGCGCTGAAAGGCCGGGCGTGCATCCAGGCGTTCGATGTAGGCCGAGAACACGGGCGTCGGCTCGATCTGCTTGAAGCCGATCATGAAACGCAGCGTGCCGCCGAGCACCACGTCGGCCATTGAAAATTCATCACCCAGCACGAAGGGCTGGTTGGCAATGGCGCTTTCGGCTGCGGCCAGCATCGAGGCGTGGTTGCCCCAGCCGGCGGCCACTTCCTTGACTTCCCAGCCCGAGAGCTTGGCCATCACGGCCGGCTCGATCACGCTCGGCGCAAAGAAGGACCAGCGCAGATACGTGCCCCGCTGCGGCGCGTCGAGCGCGGGCGCCAGCCGTCCGCTGGCGTAGCGGTCGGCCAGGTAAAGCGAAATCGCCGCGCCCTCGGTCACGACCACATCGCCATCGACCAGCGTCGGCAACTTGCCCATCGGGTTCTTGTCGACCAGCTCGGCCGACTTCTGTTCGCCCTTGAGGATGTCGATGACCTTCAGGTCGTAGGGAACACCGACTTCCTCGAGTGCCCAGATCGTTCCGGCGGCGCGGGAGTACGGGTGGTAATAGAGGCTCAGGGACATGATGGAATCTCCTTCCCGATGCAGTTCACAGCGGAATGTTGCCGTGCTTGCGCCACGGGTTGTCCAGCTTCTTCTCGCGCAGCATCACCAGGCTGCGGCAGATGCGCTTGCGCGTCTCGCTCGG
>Ga0160470_100664_pt1 | contig 11411 bp, 7 predicted proteins | sample HID1973I_E11MG_FD_108214 | JGI IMG/M metagenome (GOLD analysis project Ga0160470, IMG submission 108214) | Enriched mosquito-associated microbial communities from UW Madison campus, WI, USA - HID1973I_E11 MG | ecosystem: Host-associated > Arthropoda: Insects > Digestive system > Unclassified ... | reverse complement strand
CTTACCGATGCTTCCTACGCCCAACAGATCGTTCGCCTGTCCATCCCGCAGACCAACAACACCGGCACCACGCCGGAAGACGCCGAGTCCGATCGCGTATGGTCCGCCGGTTTGGTTATTCGTGACCTGCCGCTGGTTGCGAGCAACTGGCGTAACACGATGTCCCTGTCCGATTACCTGAAAGCCAACAATGTTGTGGCTATCGCCGGTATCGACACTCGCCGCCTGACCCGCATCCTGCGTGAGAAAGGCGCACAGAACGGCTGCATCATGGCCGGTGACAACATCTCCGAAGAAGCCGCCATCGCCGCTGCCCAGGGTTTCCCTGGCCTGAAAGGCATGGACCTGGCGAAAGTCGTCAGCACCAAAGAGAAGTACGAGTGGCGTTCGACTGTCTGGGACCTGAAAACCGACAGCCACGCGACCATCGATGCCTCCGAGCTGCCGTACCACGTGGTTGCCTACGACTACGGCGTCAAGCTGAACATCCTGCGCATGCTGGTCGCGCGCGGTTGCCGCGTCACCGTAGTGCCGGCGCAGACGCCTGCTGCTGACGTACTGGCGATGAAGCCGGACGGTGTGTTCCTGTCTAACGGCCCGGGTGACCCGGAGCCTTGCGACTACGCTATCCAGGCGATCAAGGACGTGCTGGAAACCGAGATTCCGGTGTTCGGCATTTGCCTCGGTCACCAACTGCTGGCCCTGGCCTCCGGCGCCAAGACCCTGAAAATGGGTCATGGTCACCACGGTGCCAACCACCCGGTCCAGGATATGGACACAGGCGTTGTGATGATTACCAGCCAGAACCACGGTTTTGCGGTAGACGAAGCAACCCTGCCCGCCAACGTACGTGCGATTCACAAGTCGCTGTTCGACGGCACCCTGCAAGGGATCGAGCGCACCGACAAGAGCGCCTTCAGCTTCCAGGGTCACCCTGAAGCCAGCCCTGGCCCGAACGACGTAGCGCCTCTGTTTGATCGCTTCATCAACGAAATGGCCAAGCGACGCTAATCGCTAGCCCTGATGCAGCAAAGCTTGAGGGTGGTCCCGAGATCGGCGGCCCCCTCAAGTTTCACAGATTGAACAAGACGGCTTGCCGACTGACCTGCGGATTTGAGTGACAAACCCATGCCAAAACGTACAGACATAAAAAGCATCCTGATTCTCGGCGCTGGCCCGATCGTTATCGGCCAGGCCTGTGAATTCAACTACTCCGGCGCGCAGGCCTGCAAAGCCCTGCGCGAAGAGGGTTACCGCGTCATCCTGGTGAACTCCAACCCGGCAACCATCATGACCGACCCGGACATGGCCGACGCCACGTACATCGAGCCGATCAAGTGGCAGACCGTTGCCAAGATCATCGAGAAAGAGCGCCCGGACGCGCTGCTGCCGACCATGGGTGGCCAGACCGCTCTGAACTGCGCACTGGATCTGGAGCGCGAAGGCGTTCTGGAGAAGTTCGGCGTAGAGATGATCGGTGCCAATGCTGACACCATCGACAAGGCAGAAGACCGTTCGCGCTTCGACAAGGCAATGAAATCCATCGGTCTGGATTGCCCGCGTTCCGGTATCGCCCACAGCATGGAAGAGGCCAATGCGGTTCTCGAGAAGCTTGGCTTCCCGTGCATCATTCGTCCGTCCTTCACCATGGGCGGCACCGGTGGCGGCATCGCTTACAACCGTGAAGAGTTCGAAGAAATCTGCGCCCGTGGTCTGGATCTGTCGCCGACTAAAGAGCTGCTGATCGACGAATCCCTGATCGGCTGGAAAGAGTACGAGATGGAGGTTGTCCGCGATAAGAAGGACAACTGCATCATCGTCTGCTCCATCGAAAACTTTGACCCGATGGGCGTGCACACCGGTGACTCGATCACCGTTGCGCCAGCACAGACCCTGACGGACAAGGAATACCAGATCATGCGTAACGCCTCTTTGGCGGTACTGCGTGAGATCGGTGTGGAAACCGGCGGCTCCAACGTTCAGTTCGGCATTTGCCCGGACACTGGCCGTATGGTCGTGATCGAGATGAATCCTCGTGTATCCCGCTCTTCGGCGTTGGCGTCGAAAGCCACCGGTTTCCCGATTGCGCGTATCGCTGCCAAGCTGGCGATCGGCTACACCCTGGACGAGCTGCAGAACGAAATCACCGGCGGCGCTACTCCGGCGTCCTTCGAGCCGTCCATCGACTACGTCGTGACCAAGCTGCCACGTTTCGCCTTCGAGAAATTCCCGAAAGCCGACGCGCGCCTGACCACTCAAATGAAGTCGGTGGGTGAAGTCATGGCCATCGGCCGGACTTTCCAGGAATCTCTGCAGAAAGCCCTTCGCGGTCTGGAAGTGGGTGTCTGCGGCCTGGACGAGAAGCTCGACCTGAGCAACCCGGAAAGCATGAGCATCCTCAAGCGCGAACTGACCGTGCCGGGTGCCGAGCGTATCTGGTACGTGGCTGACGCCTTCCGCGCGGGCCTGTCGGTCGAAGATATCTTCGGCATGAACATGATCGATCCGTGGTTCCTGGTGCAGATCGAAGATCTGATCAAGGAAGAAGAAAAGGTCAAGACCCTGGGTCTGGCCAGCATCGACCGCGACTTGATGTTCCGCCTCAAGCGCAAAGGCTTCTCGGACATGCGTCTGGCCAAGCTGCTGGGTGTAACCGAGAAAAACCTGCGTCGCCACCGTCACAAGCTGGAAATTTTCCCGGTCTACAAGCGCGTTGACACCTGCGCGGCCGAGTTTGCCACTGACACTGCTTACATGTACTCGACTTACGAGGAAGAGTGCGAGGCCGCACCAACGGGCCGTGACAAGATCATGATCCTGGGCGGCGGTCCTAACCGCATCGGCCAAGGCATCGAGTTCGACTACTGCTGCGTACACGCGGCGCTGGCCCTGCGCGCCGACGGTTACGAGACCATCATGGTCAACTGCAACCCGGAAACCGTCTCCACTGACTACGACACCTCTGATCGCTTGTACTTCGAACCAGTGACCCTGGAAGACGTGCTGGAAATCGTTCGCGTCGAGAAGCCAAAAGGCGTGATCGTCCAGTACGGCGGCCAAACCCCGCTGAAGCTGGCGCGTGCCCTTGAAGAAGCTGGTGTGCCGATCATCGGTACCAGCCCTGACGCTATCGACCGTGCAGAAGACCGCGAGCGCTTCCAGCAGATGGTTGAACGCCTGAACCTGCGTCAGCCACCGAACGCTACCGTGCGCAGCGAAGACGAAGCGATTCGTGCTGCCAGCAAGATCGGGTATCCGTTGGTGGTTCGTCCGTCCTATGTACTGGGCGGCCGCGCGATGGAAATCGTGTACGAAGAAGAAGAGCTCAAGCGCTATCTGCGTGACGCGGTGAAAGTGTCCAACGACAGTCCGGTGCTGCTGGACCACTTCCTGAACTGCGCCATCGAAATGGACGTGGATGCAGTTTGCGACGGCACCGATGTGGTGATCGGCGCGATCATGCAGCACATCGAGCAGGCCGGTGTTCACTCCGGTGACTCCGCATGCTCCCTGCCGCCTTACTCGCTGCCTGGCCACGTCCAGGACGAGATGCGCGAACAGGTCAAGAAAATGGCTCTGGAACTGGGCGTTGTCGGCCTGATGAACGTTCAGCTGGCGCTGCAGGGCGAAGACATCTACGTCATTGAAGTCAACCCGCGCGCTTCCCGTACCGTACCGTTCGTGTCCAAGTGCATCGGTGTTTCCCTGGCCATGATCGCAGCGCGTGTGATGGCCGGTAAGACCTTGAAGGAAATCGGCTTCACCAAGGAAATCATCCCGAATTTCTACAGTGTGAAAGAGGCAGTGTTCCCGTTCGCCAAATTCCCTGGTGTGGACCCGATCCTCGGCCCAGAGATGAAGTCCACTGGTGAGGTGATGGGTGTAGGCGACACCTTCGGCGAAGCGTTCGCCAAGGCTCAGATGGGTGCCAGCGAAGTGCTGCCGACCGGTGGTACCGCGTTCATCAGCGTACGTGACGACGATAAGCCTCTGGTTGCAGGCGTAGCCCGTGATCTGATCAACTTGGGCTTCGAAGTGGTTGCCACCGCCGGCACTGCCAAGCTGATCGAAGCTGCAGGCCTGAAAGTGCGTCGTGTGAACAAGGTGACCGAAGGTCGTCCTCACGTAGTCGACATGATCAAGAATGACGAAGTCACGCTGATCATCAACACGACTGAAGGCCGTCAGTCGATCGCTGATTCGTACTCCATTCGTCGTAATGCCTTGCAGCACAAGATCTACTGCACGACCACCATTGCTGCTGGCGAAGCCATCTGCGAAGCGCTCAAGTTCGGTCCAGAAAAGACCGTGCGTCGCTTGCAGGATCTACACGCAGGATTGAAGGCATGATCAAATACCCAATGACTGTCCAGGGCGCCAAAGCCCTGGAAGAAGAGCACGCTCATCTCACCAAGGTCGTCCGTCCGAAGCTCAGCCAGGACATCGGTACGGCCCGCGAGCTGGGTGACTTGAAGGAAAACGCCGAATACCACGCTGCTCGCGAGCAGCAGGGGATGGTCGAGGCGCGGATCCGGGACATTGAAGGCCGGATTCAGAATCAGGTCATCATCGATGTCACGACTATTCCTCACACCGGCAAAGTGATTTTCGGCACCACCGTTGAGATCGCCAACGTCGAGACTGATGAAAGCGTCACTTACCACATCGTTGGTGAGGACGAGGCTGACTTCAAGTTGGGCAAGATTTCGGTGGGTTCGCCGCTGGCCCGAGCCTTGATCGCCAAGGAAGAGGGTGATGTGGTTGCGGTAAAAACGCCCGGTGGCGTTATCGAGTACGAGATTGTCGAAGTACGCCACATCTAAAAGAAGGCGCCCGCTACGTGCGGGCGCTGTTCTTTGGCAGCTGACCCAGATGTTGTGGGTTGGCGGCCTGTGGCTGTTACATATCGGTCTGCTGCCGGTGCTGGGTCAAATTGGCTTGGCGCCACTGCTGATTGATGAAATTGCAGGCGTGTTAAATGGGCTGTTGGTAGCTTTCGCCACAGCTTGTGTGATTTTTCAGGCTTTGGTGCTGGTTCAGGCCGAGGGCCTTGCTAGTCTATGGCGCGATATTCGCGGGCAACTGCTAATGATGGCGTTCTACGCGTGCGGGATGTTTTTCGCGGTACGCTTCGGATGGCCGGATGCCGTGCGTTGGCAGGTTTTCAGCTATCTGGTGCTAGGGTTTTCCGGGCTTGTGCTGGTTTTACAACCGGTTCCGGGATGGAGCGGCAGGGTGCGCGAAGCACACCCTTGACCCTTGTCATCACTTGAAGCGATGAACGTTCGACAGCTGCTTGTTGACGCTGAAGTTCTTGCGGTGAATCAGTGCCATCTTGCCGATGACCTGAACCAAATCCGCTTTGCCGACCTTGCAGAGCTCTGCAATGGTCGCCAGGCGTGATTCGCGATCGAGGATGTTGAGCTTGATTTTGATCAGCTCGTGATCCGCCAAAGCGCGTTCAAGTTCGGCTAACACACCTTCAGTCAAACCGTTGTCAGCCACGATCAAAACCGGTTTCAGATGGTGGCCAATGGATTTGTACTGTTTCTTCTGCTCTTGAGTGAGCGGCATAATCTGACCCCTGCGTCTGATCTTGTAAAAAGCGGCGGCCAGTTTACCCGAGCGAGTCCGGGACCGCCCAGTTAATCACGACCCGTTTTATTTTCGAGGTGGCCCGTGGCCCGTTCCAAGACAAGCCTTAAGTGGCTGCAAAGACATGTCAATGATCCCTATGTGAAGCAGGCGCAGAAGGATGGTTACCGTTCGCGTGCGAGTTACAAGCTTCTGGAGGTCCAGGAGAAATACAATCTGATCCGTAACGGCATGAGCGTTGTCGACCTGGGTGCAGCGCCCGGGGGATGGTCGCAGGTGACTAGCCGTCTAATCGGTGGTCAGGGGCGCCTGATTGCCTCGGACATTCTGGAAATGGACAGCATTCCGGACGTGACTTTTATCCAGGGTGACTTTACCGAGGACGAGGTGCTCGCGCGGATTCTTGAAGCCGTGGGTAATTCGCAGGTGGACCTTGTGATTTCCGATATGGCCCCCAATATGAGTGGTACGCCTGAAGTAGATATGCCAAAGGCGATGTTTCTTTGCGAGTTGGCGCTTGATTTGGCGGAACGGATACTCAAGCCGGGTGGTAATTTCGTGATCAAGATTTTTCAGGGCGAAGGATTTGATGTTTACCTGAAGGATGCTCGTCGGAAATTCGACAAGATCCAGATGATCAAGCCAGACTCTTCTCGTGGCAGTTCCCGCGAACAATACATGCTGGCCTGGGGTTACCGCGGGCGCAGTGAGTAAAACGAGGTTTTTTGGCGGGGCGATAGGTTTTTCGTATTTCGCCCCGTGAGCATTAGCGAATATTGTGTAGAAAGTGTTTCACAAAGGGTTACAGACGGCGCCTGCCAGAGTCGTAGGTAATGTAGTAAGTTAGGCCGGTGAATATCATGCGAAGCGCGCGCCATTAGCGGAGCTTGCTTCAGGGGTAGTTAATTGAACGATATGGCAACGACTCTGCTCCGGTGGTTGAACATCCCGGCTGTCCTAGTGACAGTGATGACCAACTTCTCCAGCCATAAAGAGCCGCAGACCCTCAACTATTCCGACTTCATCCAGCAGGTCAAGGATGGCAAGGTCGAGCGCGTAGCGGTTGACGGCTACGTCATTACCGGTAAACGCAGTGATGGCGACAGCTTCAAGACCATTCGTCCTGCAATCCAGGACAACGGTCTGATTGGCGATCTCGTGGACAACCACGTGGTCGTTGAGGGCAAGCAGCCTGAACAGCAAAGCATCTGGACTCAGCTCCTGGTGGCGAGCTTCCCGATCCTGGTGATCATCGCCGTGTTCATGTTCTTCATGCGCCAGATGCAAGGTGGTGCGGGAGGCAAGGGCGGTCCGATGAGCTTTGGCAAGAGCAAGGCGCGCCTGCTCTCCGAAGATCAGGTGAAAACTACTTTGGCTGACGTTGCCGGTTGCGATGAAGCCAAGGAAGAAGTCGGTGAGCTGGTCGAGTTCCTCCGTGATCCGGGCAAGTTCCAGCGATTGGGCGGCCGCATTCCACGCGGCGTGCTGATGGTGGGTCCTCCTGGTACTGGTAAAACCTTGCTGGCCAAAGCGATTGCCGGTGAAGCCAAGGTGCCGTTCTTCACCATTTCCGGCTCCGACTTCGTCGAAATGTTCGTCGGTGTGGGCGCAAGCCGGGTCCGTGACATGTTCGAACAAGCCAAGAAGCACGCTCCTTGCATCATCTTCATCGATGAGATCGACGCCGTTGGTCGCCATCGTGGCGCTGGTATGGGCGGCGGTCATGATGAGCGTGAGCAGACTCTCAACCAGTTGCTGGTAGAGATGGACGGCTTCGAAATGAATGACGGTATTATCGTCATCGCCGCAACCAACCGTCCTGACGTTCTGGACCCTGCGTTGCTTCGTCCGGGCCGTTTCGACCGTCAGGTCGTGGTCGGTCTGCCGGATATTCGCGGTCGTGAGCAGATTCTCAAAGTCCACATGCGTAAAGTGCCAATGGGTGACGACGTCGCTCCTGCGGTTATCGCTCGTGGGACCCCTGGTTTCTCCGGCGCCGATCTGGCCAACCTGGTGAACGAAGCGTCGTTGTTTGCTGCTCGTACTGGCAAACGCGTCGTCGAGATGAAAGAGTTCGAGCTGGCGAAAGACAAGATCATGATGGGCGCTGAGCGCAAATCCATGGTGATGTCCGAGAAGGAGAAGCAGAATACCGCTTATCACGAAGCTGGCCACGCCATCGTTGGTCGCGTCGTGCCTGAGCACGACCCGGTTTACAAGGTGTCGATCATTCCGCGTGGTCGTGCGTTGGGTGTAACCATGTTCCTGCCGGAAGAGGATCGTTACAGCCTGTCCAAGCGGGCATTGATCAGCCAGATCTGTTCGTTGTACGGCGGCCGTATTGCAGAAGAGATGACTCTGGGGTTCGACGGCGTTACTACCGGTGCATCCAACGACATCATGCGTGCCAGCCAGATTGCACGAAACATGGTGACCAAGTGGGGGCTGTCCGAAAAGCTGGGTCCGTTGATGTATGCCGAAGACGAGGGTGAAGTATTCCTCGGTCGTGGCGGTGGCGGTCAGAGTGCAAGTTTCTCCGGCGAGACTGCCAAACTGATCGATTCCGAAGTGCGTAGCATCATTGACCAGTGCTACGGCACCGCCAAGCAGATCCTCACAGATAACCGTGACAAGCTTGATGCGATGGCTGATGCGCTGATGAAGTACGAGACGATCGATGCTGAACAGATCGATGACATCATGGCGGGTCGTACGCCTCGCGAGCCTCGCGACTGGTCAGGTGGCACCGGTACTTCCGGAACACCTCCGGTAGTGCAGGGCGAGCGTCCTGAAACACCGATCGGCGGTCCTGCTGCTGACGTTTAAGGTTTGAAATGACTTTTGTTCAGTCCTCAACCCGGTTGCCTTGCGGCAACCGGGTTCTTGATTTGGCCCAGACGCATGTCATGGGCATTCTCAACGTTACTCCTGACTCCTTCTCTGACGGCGGCCAATACAGCCAGCTGGATGCGGCCTTGCGCCACGCTGAAGCGATGGTGGTAGCGGGTGCAACACTGATCGATGTGGGTGGCGAGTCCACGCGCCCAGGCGCCAGAGCGGTGTCGCCGCTTGAAGAACTCGAGCGTGTGGCATCTGTCGTAGAGCGAATTCATCGCGAACTCGATGTGATCATCTCGGTTGATACTTCCACGCCTGCGGTCATGCGCGAAACAGCGCGACTTGGAGCGGGGTTGATCAACGATGTGCGTTCATTGCGACGCGATGGTGCTCTTGATGCGGCTGTGGCCACCGGTCTTCCTGTCTGTCTGATGCATATGCTCGGAGAGCCAGGCGACATGCAGGATGATCCGCAGTATCAGGATGTAACCCAGGAAGTGGGAGCGTTTCTGACTGAGCGAATGGTTCAATGTGCGCAGGCCGGAATTCCGTCCGAACGGATCATTCTCGACCCGGGATTCGGCTTCGCCAAAACCCTGCAGCACAATCTAAGCTTGTTTAAGCACATGGAAGCTCTGCATGCCTTGGGGCGGCCCCTGTTGGTTGGGGTTTCGCGCAAAAGCATGATTGGTCAGGCCCTGAATCGCCCGGTCGGGGAGCGCCTGTTTGGCGGTCTTGCGCTCGCGGCGCTGGCTTCGACCAAAGGGGCGCGTATATTGCGCGTCCATGACGTAGCTGAAACAGTTGATGTAGTGCGGATGATCGCCGCAGTGGAATCAGCCGAATAAGAATGATGGAGCACTTATGACTAAGAAATATTTTGGCACCGACGGCATTCGCGGCCGGGTCGGTGAATACCCGATCACTCCTGACTTCATGCTCAAGCTCGGTTGGGCTGCGGGCATGGCGTTTCGCAAAATGGGCGCCTGTAAGGTGCTTGTAGGCAAGGACACGCGGATCTCTGGTTACATGTTCGAGTCTGCACTCGAGGCCGGTCTCACGTCTGCGGGCGCTGACGTGATGCTGCTTGGCCCGATGCCAACTCCAGCCATCGCTTACCTGACGCGTACTTTTCATGCCGAAGCGGGTATCGTGATCAGTGCTTCGCACAATCCCCACGATGACAACGGCATCAAGTTTTTCTCGGGCAAAGGCACCAAGCTGCCGGACGAAGTCGAGCTGATGATCGAAGAGCTGCTCGACACGCCGATGACCGTGGTTGAGTCGAGCAAGATTGGCAAGGTGTCGCGAATCAACGATGCGTCGGGTCGCTACATCGAGTTCTGCAAGAGCAGCGTTCCGACTGGTACCAGCTTCGCTGGCTTGAAGATCGTGATTGATTGCGCTCACGGTGCCACCTACAAGGTAGCTCCAAGCGTTTTCCGTGAGCTTGGGGCTGAAGTTGTTGTCCTTTCTGCTCAGCCGAACGGCCTGAACATCAATGACAATTGCGGTTCGACCCATATGGGCCAGCTTCAGGCTGCCGTATTGGCCGAGCATGCCGACCTGGGTATTGCCTTTGATGGTGATGGTGATCGAGTCCTGATGGTCGATCACACGGGTGCAATTGTCGACGGTGATGAATTGTTGTACATCATCGCTCGCGATTTGCATGAGCGCGGCAAATTGCAGGGCGGCGTGGTTGGAACATTGATGAGTAACCTGGGGCTGGAGTTGGCCTTGGCTGATCTGTCCATTCCTTTTGTTCGCGCCAATGTCGGCGATCGCTACGTCATCGCAGATCTGTTGGAGCGTAATTGGCTGGTGGGTGGTGAGAATTCGGGGCATATCGTCTGCTTCAGTCACACTACTACCGGTGATGCGATCATTGCCGCCTTGCAGGTCATGATGGCGCTGAAGAGACGCTCGGAAGGTCTGGCTCAAGCTCGTCAAGCATTGCGTAAATGCCCTCAGGTACTGATCAACGTTCGTTTTGGCGGCGGTGCAAACCCGCTTGAGCATCCTTCGGTTAAAGAGGCCAGTGAGGCTGTCACCCAGGCAATGGCAGGTCGTGGACGGGTGCTGTTGCGCAAGTCTGGTACTGAGCCTTTGGTTCGCGTCATGGTCGAAGGCGAGGACGAAACACAGGTTAGAGGCTACGCCGAAGAACTGGCAAAACTGGTAACTGAAGTTTCTGCCTGATTTCGGCTTGCCAGCCATGATTGTCTTGGGTAACATCTGCGCCCACTTTGACCGACGAGGTACAGCATGCGCCGCCCTTTGGTAGCTGGTAACTGGAAGATGCACGGTACCCGCGCCAGCGTCGCTGAGCTGATCAACGGCCTACGTAATCTGGCCTTGCCGAGCGATGTTGATGTTGCGGTTTTCCCGCCTTGCTTGCATATCAGCCAAGTGGTTGAAGGCTTGAAAGGCCAGCCGGTTTTGATCGGCGCGCAGAACTCTGCGGTGGAATCCGAGCAAGGTGCTTTGACCGGAGAGGTTGCGCCGAGTCAGTTGGTGGATGCAGGTTGTTCCCTGGTTCTTGTCGGGCATTCCGAGCGCCGCCAGATAATGGGTGAGCAGGACGGAATGCTGATTCGCAAGTTTGCGGCGGCACAGGCTTCAGGCTTGATTCCGGTGTTGTGTGTAGGGGAGACTCTCGAGCAGCGCGAAGCCGGTAAGACTCTTGATGTTGTCGGGCGTCAGCTGGATAGCATCATCGACGAGTTGGGGGTCGAGGTATTTGCAAAAGCAGTGATTGCTTACGAGCCTGTCTGGGCCATTGGCACCGGGCTGACTGCTTCGCCGCAACAAGCGCAGGATGTGCATGCAGCCATTCGCGCTCAGTTGGCGGCAAAGAATTCTGAGGTCGCACAAGGTGTGCGGCTTCTATACGGCGGCAGCGTGAAGGCGGCCAATGCGGTCGAACTGTTCGGCATGCCGGATATCGATGGGGGGCTCATTGGTGGGGCTTCCCT
>Ga0160470_100655_pt1 | contig 11622 bp, 10 predicted proteins | sample HID1973I_E11MG_FD_108214 | JGI IMG/M metagenome (GOLD analysis project Ga0160470, IMG submission 108214) | Enriched mosquito-associated microbial communities from UW Madison campus, WI, USA - HID1973I_E11 MG | ecosystem: Host-associated > Arthropoda: Insects > Digestive system > Unclassified ... | reverse complement strand
CGCAGGCCGGGATGATGGCGCGAGATCCAGCGCGCGGCGACGATGAGGGCGATGAGGAAAGCGAGAACGTACCCGACGAAACAGACGGCGTTATGCATGGTCTGACCCCTATATAGGAACGGCTCTGGTGGCCGGTGCAGGTCAGTATGGGCAACAAGCGCAGCGCCCGACACCCTCTGTCGGAGGGGCGTTCCGGTCACCCAATTGGGGGCTGCGCCGCGCGTGGACGCCTGAGTCAGAACAGCGAGCCGGACTCGGGCGCGGGCGGCGCGGGCTCGGCATCGGGGGCGGCATCGGGGGTGGCATCTGGGGCGGCCTTGCTTGCCGCCGGCGGCATCGGCGCGGGCGCCCCGGCCATGCGTTCGGACGGATAGAGCCGCAGGAAGGTCCGGGCGACCTCCGGGTCGCGGCAGCGCAGCCAGTCATCCCATTCAGTCTCCGGCACGATCACCACCGAGCGCTTCTCGGTGCCGGGCCGGTGCATGCGCGACAGCAGCGGGTGGGCATCGGCATTGACGGTGAGCATGGTGAAAGACAGTGTGTCGTCCGGCCACGCGCGCCAGAGGCCGGCGATGCCGAACCCCGGCGCGTCTGGCAGCCAGAGCTTCCAGCGCACGGGTTTGCCGGGCCGCTCCGGCGTGCCGGTCTCGGGGTAGGCGTATTCGTAGAACGCGCTGGCCGGTATCAGGGCCAGCTGGCCGGCCTTCCAGAACCGGGCGAAGGACTTCAGCGTCCCCACGGTCTCCGCGCGCGCATTCGCGGTGGGGAAGTAGCGGGTGCCGGGCGGGATCTTCCCCTTCGGCACCATGCTGAACGAGGCCAGCGCGCAGGTGCGCCCGGCATCGGAGCCGGTGATGATGGGGGCTAGGCTGTCTGGCCACGCCTCGTCCGCCCACAACCGGGCCGGCGGCTCGATGCCGAAGATGTCGCGCAGGACTTGCCGCTGGATGGGGGCGTAATTGACGCACATCGATCGCTCCAGGGAGGGGAGAGGCGTGCGGACATCCTAGCAGCCGCCGCCGTGCTACGCACTCCGCTTCGGGAGCTTCCCCGCAATGCCCATGATGGCTGCCACGCCGTCGTCTCCCATCATGGCGCTGGCGGCCGCCTGCGCCTGTGCCCACGCGGGTGCGGCCGCTTTCAGCATCGATTTGCCGGCGCGGGTCACGGAGAGCGGCCGCGATCGGCCATCGGCGGCCTCCGCCGCGTCTTCCGCGATCCAGCCTGCCGCGAGCAGCGGCTGCAGGTTGCGGGTCAGCGTGGAACGGTCATGATGATTGCGCCGCCCGAGATCGGCGCGGCTGATCGGGCCGAGTTCATGCACGAGCACCAGCAGCGTGAACTGCGTCGCGTTGATGCCGAACGGGCGCAACGCCTGATCGTAGGCAGCGGTCAGGACACGCGAGATCTGCCGGGCACGGGTCATCACGCAGTGCCGGAAAATCTCGGCGCCCGGGTTGCTGGCCACAGAACGCTTGTCGGTACGCATGTCTCACGGGAAGGGGGAGCGATGAAGTACCGCCAGCGTACCGCACTCAGTGCCGATGTGCTGGCGGCGCGGCCGCGGTGCCCGGCGACCCGATATCGGGGACGGTCACGCTCACCACTTCCGTCGCCAGGATCTTGTGCGTGGGATCTGCCAGTTCCATCCGCACCTTGTGCGGCCCCGGCGGCAGCCCCACCACGATGATGGGATCCTCGCTCGTGTGCGCCCAGGTGGCCGGGCCATCGTCAACGGTCACATGCAGATGGCCGACGCGCGGCGAAACCTGGGTGGCAGCCTTGCCGAACACCGGGATCACGCGGAAGTTCTCGGTACGGAACTGGACGATCACCACGCCCCGCGCGAGCGGCTCCGGCAATGCCGGGTAAGCCACAACCCTGGGCGCCGGCTCCGCGTCGAGCGGCAGGACGGCCGGTGGACGGCTCGTGTCCGGAGGGGTTTGTGCGGCGGCCGTCATCTGCACTGTCGCGAGCGCGGTGGCGAATACGTAGGTAAGTGCTCTCATGTCTGACTCCTGAAGTTGGGAAACAACCCGAGGGCGCCGATGATGCCTTGACGGAATAGTAGGTGCGCGGCCATTTTGTACGCGCAGGTATCTGCGCGGCGCCGGCATACACGGCGATACCGTTTGACCGTCTCGGGACCACAGACTGGATACATCGCCTCACTCTAATGCTGCATATGCAACAGATTGCGCGGCTTGGCCGGTGCAGGAGGAAACGAGATGAAAGCGAAATCAGCAATCCGTCGGTCGGCACGGTCGGTGGCCACTGCAGTCAGTGTCTCCGCGGCGCTTATGGCCGGCACAGGCGCCGCCATCGCAGCGGCCAGCGAGCCCGTTGCGGAAGTGAGTTATGTGGATGTCGATCCCGAACTGCGTTTGCGGCGGATGGTGGTCCGGCCGGCGGCACCGCGAGGCACGGTGCTGTTCCTGCACGGTTTTCCCGAAACCATGCTCGCCTGGAAAGAGATTGCCAGGACGCTTGGGGAGGAATACGAAGTCCACGCGTTCGACTGGCCGGGCTATGGCGATTCTTCACGTCCGCCTGCCGAGCGTTTCGCCTACGCGCCGCGCGACTACGCCACGGTACTGACGCGCTACATCGACACGGCAGGCATCGACAGCAGCCGCCTGGTGATCTACGCCACCGACATCGCAGCCTTGCCGGCGTTGCTGGCGGCCATCGACCGGCCCAGCATCGCCCGGACCATCATCGTCGGCGACTTCGCACCGTTCAACCGCCCGCAATACATGCAGGAACGCCTGCAGGCGCTCAAGGAGCCCGCATCGGCCGAAGCCGTGCGGAGCGCCTTCAATGCCTCGCGCGACGAGATTCTGCAGAACGCGTTCACGCGTGGATTGCCGGAGGGGGCGCGCTATGTGTTGGATGCGGCGTACCGTGCCGATCTTGCGCAGGGCTGGCAGAACGGGGCGCTGACGTCGGCCGACGCGTTCGCGCACTACTACGCGCACTTCACGCGGGATCAGGATGCGTTCGAGGCGCGGCTGCCGGGCCTGAAGACCCCGGTGAGCGTGGTGTGGGGCGAGCAGGACATCTATATCAACAAGGAAATGGGCGTCGAGTTCGCGCGCAGGACCGGAGCGCCCTTGCGGCTGCTGCCCACCACGGGCCATTACCCGCACCTGCAGCGTCCGCACGAGACGATCGAAGAGGTCCGCGCGGCGTTTCGTTGAGGGTCCCCAGCGTGGCCCGTGTCGCCACCACGGGCCGCCGCCTTTCCTACGTGGCGAACACGCCGCTGACGGCTCCTGTCGCCGTTACGCCGCGCCCTCCGGCCCGCGCCGGAAGCTGATTGCCAGCCGGTTGAAGGCGTTCATGAGGCCGATCGCGATGGTCAGGTCGGCCAGTTCTTTTTCCTCGAAGACGGCGGCGGCAGCCTCGAAGGCGTCGTCGGGCACATGGGTGTCGGCGACACGGGTCACCGATTCGGCCCAGGCCAGTGCGGCCTTTTCGCGGTCGGAGAACAGGCTGCCGGCCTCGTGCCAGACCTGGACCAGCGCGAGCTTCTGCACGTCCACGCCCCTGCGCGTGAGATCCCGTGTGTGCATGTCCAGACAGTAGGCGCAGCCGTTGATCTGGCTGATGCGCAGGTAGGTCAGCTCCACCAGCGCGGGGTCGAGCCCGGACTGCGTGATGTAGCCGTAGACACTGCCAAGCGCCTTGACGCCGGCCGGGGAAGTTTTGGTGTAGTCGATACGCATGTTCCGTCCTGCTTGTTGGGTGTTCAGGGTTGGAGCCGATCAGAACCAAACTGCCTCATGATCGACTTCAATTCATTACTACGACTGATATAGTCGGAGATAAAGATAGCCGATCCGCGGTCGTACCGCAAGCGGTGGATGGGTTGGCGTAAACCCCGCCCTCAAAATTTCTTGCGCGGCTTAACTACGACTAATACAATCGTAGTTAAGCCGCGTCGAGAAAGGCGGGCTGGAGATCGCCGCGGCCTCGCCGCTGGTCAAGGCAGCACAGATCCATTCAGGAGCAGTAGAGATGTCCCAACGCATTCTTGTCATTGGCGCCGGTTTTGCCGGCATGTGGAGCGCCCTCGCTTCGGCTCGTCTACTCGACGAGGCCGCGCGTACCGATGTGGAAATCGTGCTGATCGCGCCGGAGCCGGCGCTGCACGTGCGTCCGCGGCTCTACGAGCAGAACCCGCTGAAGATGAAGGCGCCGCTGCTGGAGATCTTCGCCGCTACCGGCGTGCGGTTCGTACAGGGCTTCGTCGAGCGCATCGACGTGGCGGCCCGTGAAGTGGAGGTGAGGGGCGTGGGCGCCGAACCATCGCGCCAGACGCTTGGCTATGACCGCCTGGTGCTGGCGGCCGGCAGTCGGCTGTTCCGGCCGGCGATCAATGGGCTCGAAGCGCATACCTTCAACGTCGATCAGGTGGCCGATGCCGCCCGGCTGGAAGCGCATCTGCACGGTCTGGCCGGCCGCCCAGACAGCGTGGCGCGCAATACCGTGGTGATCGCCGGCGCTGGCTTCACCGGCATCGAGACGGCGGCCGAAATGCCGGCGCGGCTGCGCGAAGTGCTCGGTGCCGATGCCGCAGTGCGCGTCATCATGGTAGAGCGCAATGGCGAGATCGGTCCGGACCTGGGCCAGGGGCCGCGCCCGGTGATCACCGAGGCGCTGACCGAACTCGGCGTGACGTGGAAGCTGGGCTCCGGTGTGGCATCGGTGGACGCGGACGGCGTCACCCTGGAAAGCGGCGAGCGCATCGACGCCCAGACCGTGATCTGGACCGCAGGCGCCCGCGCGAACACGCTGACCGACCAGATCCCCGCGCAGCGCGACAACTTCGGCCGGTTGCACGTCGATCGAAACCTGAAGGTCGATGGCGTGGCGCACGTCTATGCCACAGGCGATGTGGCCCGTGCGGCGACCGATGACGAGGGCAACGTCACGATGATGTCGTGCCAGCACGCGATGAACCTCGGGCGGTCCGCCGGGCACAACGTGGCAGCCGACCTGCTGGGCCAGCCGCCGATCCCGTACAGCCAGCCGAAGTACGTGACCTGTCTGGACCTGGGTCCGTGGGGCGCGGTCTACACCGAGGGCTGGGACCGCCAGGTGAAGCTGTCCGGCGCCGAGGCCAAGGCGCTGAAGACCAGGATCAACACGGAATGGATCTATCCGCCGAGCGCGAACCGGGCCGAGGCACTGGCGTCGGCTGACCCGCGCCGCATCGTCGTGGCCTGATCGGGCTGGGGGGAAAGAAGGAGGGCGATCCGCCGGGATCGCCCTTTTTTTATCTTGCGCTGCGCCGGTTGGCCGCGCGGTCTGTCAGCCACTCCACTACCTGCCCGCCGTAGGCGGCGGGCACTTTCTCCACGGTGCGTTCGGCAATGTCGGCCAGCGTGTGATTTTTCAACTCGGCGCGCATCGCCTTCTCGGCAGACTGCATCACGGCGTGGATCGTGCACACGCCGCGCGTCGCCCATGCCGGCGGGCAGCCCTCGAATACGGCACTGCGCTCGCGGATCTCCCGGCACTCGAACAGCGGCTTGTCGCCGTCGATGGCGACGATGACGTCGTAGACCGAGATGCGCGAAGGCGGGCGGGCGAGCCGAAAGCCGCCCTTGATGCCTTCGGTGGCCACCACGAGTTCGGCCTTCGCGAGCTTGGTGAACAGCTTGGCCAGGAACTCGGTGGGGATGCCCTGCAGCTCGGCCAGGTCGCGCACGCTGGCCTCTTCCACGGCCATGTTGGAACGGGACAGATAGAGCAGGCAGTGCAGCCCGTACTCGACACCCGTGCTGATATGGGACATTTTTAACTAGGACTCAATAGATCGTAGTTGCAAGCCTACACCAGCGCCGGCGCGACAGCAAGGCTCTCCAGAGACCTTGAAAAACTGAAGCGGTTGTTCGAATACTGTTGTACTAGCTGCAAATAGCCACACTGCCCCGTCCGGCGTCGCAAGCCTGCCACTTGCAAATGTCTGGACAATTTCGCCAGATGACAATCATGCAATGTTCGTCATGAACTTGCGCCGCTCGCGTTCAAGGAGAACGGGAAATGGACGACTCTTGTCACCAGAATGGTGGCCGTGCCCCCACCGGCGGCGTGCAACCCGGCGCGTCGCAGGCCGGCGCTGGCCACGCGGTGAGCTTCAAGGTCAACGGCACGCTCCAGTCGCTTACGGTGGCGCCCAACGCCATACTGCTGGACGTCTTGCGCGATCAACTGCACCTCACTGGCACCAAAAAGGGGTGCGACCATGGCCAGTGCGGGGCGTGCACGCTGCACGTGAACGGTGTGGCGATCAATGCCTGCCTGTCGCTCGCGGTGATGCATGACGGCGACGAGATCACCACCATCGAAGGGCTCTCCCAGGGCGGCACGCTGCACCCGGTGCAGCAGGCTTTCTGGGATCACGACGCCTACCAGTGCGGCTACTGCACCGGCGGCCAGATGATGAGCGCCGTGGGCGTGCTCGGCGACAAGCGCATCCCGGCCGACGACGCGGCCGTGCGCGAGGCGATGAGCGGCAACATCTGCCGCTGCGGCGCCTACCGGAACATCGTCGCGGCCGTCCAGGACGCACGCGGCAAAATGAAGAGAGGCTAGCCATGCGTACCTTCGAGTATGCCCGCGCGGCGGACGTCGAGCAGGCCATCGTGCTGCACGCGCGCGCGCCTGAGACCGCCTATCTGGCTGGTGGCACCACCCTGCTGGACCTGATGAAGCTGGACGTGATGCACCCGCCGCGCGTGGTGGACATCCACAAACTCGGCCTCAACCAGGTCGAGGTGGCTGATGACGGCCGGGTGCGGATTGGCGCGATGGTCAGCAACACCGAGCTGGCGCGCCATCCGCACATCGTCAAGCATCACCCGGCGCTGTCGCAGGCGCTGCTGTCCGGCGCCAGCACGCAGCTGCGCAACAAGGCCACCACGGCCGGCAATGTGATGCAGCGGGTGCGTTGCGGGTACTTTCGCGATGGCGTGTCGCCCTGCAACAAGCGCGAGCCGGGCTCGGGCTGCCCCGCCATCGACGGGCTGAACCGCAACGTGCACGCGGTGCTGGGCGGCAGCAACCAGTGCATCGCCGCGCATCCGTCCGATATGTGCGTGGCGATGGTCGCCATCGGCGCCACCATCCACGTGCAGGGGCCCAAGGGCCGGCGTGACATCCCGTTCGCGGACTTCCACCTGCTGCCCGGTGAAACGCCGTGGAAGGAGCACGCGCTGGAGGCCGACGAGATGATCACGCACATCACGCTCGATGCGCCGCTGCCGAACAGCCGCTCGGCCTACCTGAAGCTGCGCGACCGGGGCTCCTACCAGTTCGCGCTGGCGTCGAGCGCCGTGGTGGTGGTGCTGGATGGTCGCACCGTGCGGGACGTGCGCATCGCGCTCGGTGGCGTCACCACCAAGCCGTGGCGGGCCGCCAATGCCGAGGCGGTGCTGCGCGGCAAGGCGGTGACGGACGCGCTGATCCGCGAGACCGCCGCCGCTGCCATGGCGGGCGCGCAGTCCTATGGCCAGAACGGCTTCAAGCTGCTGCTCGGCCAGCAGGCGGTATCGCGCAACCTGACGCGGCTCGTCGCCTGACCGGCTGCCCCGATCCATCCCCGATCCAGCGGACCTTCACTCGACAACGGGAGTCCAGCGTGAACAAGAATGCCATCGGCGCGTCGCCGCGCCGTATCGACGGTCGACTCAAGGTCACCGGCGCCGCGCTCTACACGGCGGACCGCAACCTGCCCGGTATGCTGCATGCCTATGGCGTATTCAGCACGATTGCGAGCGGGCGCGTCACGGGCATCGACACCGCCGCCGCGCGGCGCGTGCCGGGCGTGGTCGACATCCTGCACCATGACAATTTCCTGCGGCTCTACCGCGCGCCGAAGGCGCCGATCTCGCCGGCCACGATCCTGACCGCCGGCATCACGGACGAGCACCGCCTGCCGTTCGAGGACGCGAAGGTGCACTACGCCGGCCAGTTCGTCGCGCTGGTCGTGGCGGACACCTACGAGCATGCGCGAGAGGCGGCCCAGCTTGTGAAGGTGACGTATGCCCCGGCCAAGGCACTCGCCAATCTGGAGCAGGGCATGGCGGCTGGCAAGCTGCAGGACGGCGGGCGCGGCCACTCGCGCGGCGAGCCGGCCAGGGACTTCGACGCCGCGCCGGTCCGTGTCGATGCCGTGTACCACACGCCGGTGGAGACCCACAATCCAATGGAGATGCACGCCACGGTGGCGTGGTGGGAGGGCGGCGACCTGCATCTCTACGAGGCCTCGCAAGGCGTGCTGGTTCATCGCAACACGTTGGCCCTGATCTTCGGACTCACGCCGGAGAGCGTGAGCGTGGACGCGCCGTTCATCGGCTCGGGCTTTGGCGCCAAGCTGTTCCTGTGGCCGCACTCCGTGGCCGCCTGCGCGGCGGCCAAGATGACCGGGCGCCCGGTGAAGCTGGTGGTGCCGCGCGCGCAGATGTTCACGACCACGGGGCAGCGGCCGGAGACGAAACAGCACCTCCGGCTGTCGGCGGGCGCCGACGGCAAGATCACGTCGATCCGGCATGAGTCGATCAACACCACGTCCTTTATCGAGCAGTACGTGGAGAACTGCGGCGGCATGACGTCGAGCCTGTACACCTGCCCGAGCGTGCTGGTCACGCACCACACCGTCGACGTGCACCGGGGCGCGCCCACCTCCATGCGCGCGCCCGGCGCCGCGCCTGGCCTGTTCGCGCTCGAATCCGCCATCGACGAACTGGCGCTGGCGTGCCAGAAGGACCCGGTGCAGTTCCGCCTCGATAACATCTCCACGCGCGACGAAAGCACCAACCTGCCGTGGTCCAGCAACCACCTGCGCGAGGCCATCGAGCAGGGCGCCCGCAAGTTTGGCTGGGCCAGGCGCGACCCGCGCATCGGTGCGATGCGTGTGGGCGACGAGATTGCCGGCTACGGCGTGGCCGTCTGCAACTGGGACGCCTGGCGCACCCCAGCCGAAGCGCGGGTGCAGTTGCGCAGCGACGGCACGGCCGCGGTGATCTGCTCGATCCAGGACATCGGCACCGGTACCTACACGATTGCGGCGCAGACGGTGAGCGAGCTGACCGGCCTGCCGTTCGAGAAGATCGAGGTGAAGCTGGGCGATTCCTCGTTCCCGGCGGCACCGGTCTCGGGCGGATCGTGGGCCACGGCCAGCGTCCTGCCGGCCATCGCAGAGGCCACGCGCAACGCCATCGACCAGTTGCGCACGTTTGCCACGCAGGAGGGCGCGCCGTTCGCCGGGGCGAAGCCAGAGTCGCTTCGCTTCGAGAATGGCTGCCTGACCGATGGAACGCGCACCGTGGACTACGCCACCGTGCTGACCGCGCAGCGCTTTGCTAGCGCCGATGGCCATGCGCGCACGGGCGGCACGCCCACGGACAAGATGTCGTTCATGTCGTTCGGCGCGCATTTCGTGGAGGTGCGCTGGGACCCCGGCATCTCGCGCCTGCGCGTGGCGCGCGTGGTCAGCGCCATCGACGTGGGCCGCGTCATCAACCCACTGACGGCGCGCAATCAGGTGGAAGGCGCCATCGTCATGGGCGTGGGCATGGCGCTGTTCGAGGCCACCGAGTACGACGAGCGCAACGGCATCCCGGGCAACAACAACTACGCCGAGTACGTGATGCCGGTGCATGCGGACCAGCCGGACATCGACGTCATCCTGCTCGACTACCCCGACCTGGCCTTCAACGAGTTCGGCGCGCGCGGCATCGGGGAGATCGGCATTACCGGCTTTGCGGCGGCGGTGGCCAACGCGGTCTACCACGCCACGGGCAAGCGCATCCGTGACCTGCCCATCACCATGGAGAAGCTGATGGACGCGCCCGGCCGGACCGCCGCCTAGCCGATGGCCTATATATATAGCGGTGGATGCCCGAGCGCGGGAGGGGGTGATGGTCGACAATCCGGTTCCGGAGGATGACGCCGGGGTGCGCGAGCACCCGCGCTACGCGCAGATGTTCCCCGTGCTGACCGAGGAGGACATCCAGCGCGTGCGCCGCTTCGGGCGCCTGTCGCACTTCGCTGTTGGCGAATGCCTGTACCGCGCCGGCAGCCTGTGCCCGGGGATGTTCCTGATTCTGTCCGGCAAGGTGCGCATCGTCGGGCGCGATGGGCTGGGCCACGAGCGCGTCCTCCACACCTACACCCAGCGCGGCGAGTTCACCTCGGACGTGACGCAGCTCTCGAACAAGCCAGCCGTGGTGGATGCGCGCGTGATCGAGGACGTGGAGGCCGTGCTGGTGCGCCCCGACGAACTGAGCGCGATGATGATCAGCGAGGCCGATCTCGGCGAGACCATCATGCGCGCGCTGATCCTGCGCCGCATGCTGGTGATCGAGCGCGGCCACGGCGTGGTGCTGGTGGGCGCGCCGGACAACGGGCGGCTGGTGGCGCTGCAGAACTTCCTGCGGCGCAACGGCTTTCCCAACACCACGCTCGACGCGGCGATGGACCCCGAGGCCGTCGCGCTGCTCGAACGCCTGACCCCGCTGCCGGACGACTTCCCGCTCGTGGTCTGCCCGGACGGCACCGTGCTGCGCAATCCGGACGAAGGCCACCTGGCCTCGTGCCTGGGCCTGATTCCCGAGTTCGATCCGAGCCACGTCTACGACGTGGCGGTGGTTGGCGCCGGCCCGGCCGGGCTGGCCACCGCCGTCTATGCGGCGTCCGAAGGGCTGTCCGTGGCCGTGCTCGACTGTCGTGGGCCGGGCGGGCAGGCTGGCACCAGCGCGCGCATCGAGAACTACCTCGGCTTTCCCACGGGCATCACCGGGCAGTCGCTGGCCAGCCGCGCCTTCGCCCAGGCGCAGAAATTCGGCGCCCATATCGGCATTCCATGTGAAGTGAAGGCCCTGTATTGCGACCGGCGTCCGCTCTTCGTGGAACTGACCGATGACCGCCGCATTGCCGCGCGCACCGTGGTGATCGCCAGCGGCGCCGAATACCGGCGACCGGACGTGACTGGGCTTGAGCGCTTTGAGTCGTCCGGCATCTACTACTGGGCCACGCCGATCGAGGCGCGCCTGTGCCGCAAGGAGCCGGTGCTGCTGGTGGGCGGCGGCAATTCCGCCGGGCAGGCGGCGGTGTTCCTGGCCGCGCATGCCGAGCACGTGCACCTGTTTATCCGGGGCACCAGCCTTGAGCACAGCATGTCGCGCTACCTGACCGAGCGGATCGCCGTGCTGCCCAACGTGACCGTGCATACCCGCGTGGACCTGCGCGCGCTTGAAGGCGGGGCACGTCTCGAACGGGTGTATTACCGGGGCGCGGGCGGCGTGGAGGGCTGCATGACCACGCATCACCTGTTCGTCTTCATCGGCGCGGCGCCGAATACCGCGTGGTTGGCCACCTGCGGCGTGCAGCGGGACGAGAAGGGTTTCGTGCTGACCGGGGCCGATGTACCGGACGCCGCGCCGCACGTGCCGTCCCTGCAAACCAGCCTGGAAGGCGTGTTCGCCATCGGCGACGTGCGTTCGGGATCGATCAAGCGGGTGGCTTCCGCCGTGGGCGAGGGCGCTGCCGTGGTTGCGCAGATCCACGCCGTGCTGGCCGGCATGCGCGGCACCTGCCAGCCCGGCACGCGCT
>Ga0160470_100648_pt1 | contig 11762 bp, 7 predicted proteins | sample HID1973I_E11MG_FD_108214 | JGI IMG/M metagenome (GOLD analysis project Ga0160470, IMG submission 108214) | Enriched mosquito-associated microbial communities from UW Madison campus, WI, USA - HID1973I_E11 MG | ecosystem: Host-associated > Arthropoda: Insects > Digestive system > Unclassified ... | reverse complement strand
CATCACGTCGGGCACGCCGTCGTGCTCGTCGCGCAGGCCGGGCACGATGGCGATGCGGCCCGGTTCGATGTCGATCACGCGTTCGCGGATCTCCGGCAGCCCGGCCGGGCAGGGGCAATAGGGCGCCTCGACCCAGCCCTGCTTGCTGCCGGCCATGCCGGAGATCAGGCAGCGCGTGCCGGGCGCGGCCATCCAGTCGCCGAACAGGGTCTCGAACAGGTCGGCGAAGCCACCAGCCTCGACGCTCAGGATGCCGCGTGGCGCGCTGCGTTCTTCAAGCACTTGGCCATCGGGCGCGAGCAGCGCGCCGCGCAACGAACTGGTGCCCCAGTCGATGGCGACGAGGCGAGGGGATCCGGGTGGGGGCTGGGTGCTGGGCATGGCGTGGCAGAAACTGGAGGTGCCAAGCGTAAGCGATCGAGCGCCCAAAGAAAAAGGGCGCCAGGCGCCCTTTGTGCTGAATGCAGCGCCCCGTGCGGGACGCGCAGGTTCAACCGCGGCCGTAGCCGCCGCCGCCCGAACGGCCACCGCCGCCGCCGCCGTAGCCGCCGCCACCCGAGCGGCCGCCGCCGGAGCGACCACCGCCGCCACCGCCACCGCCGTAGCCACCACCGCCGCTGCGACGGCCGCGGCCGCCGAAGCTGTCGACGCTGGTGCGCAACGGATCGGGTTGGCCGGCCGCGGCGCCAGCGCCGGCTTCGGCGCGGCGATGGGCCAGCGCGTCGGCCTGGGTCGGGCTGTGCGTGTTGCCGTGGTGACGCGGCTGGCGCTCTTCGTGCGTCACCGGTGCGCCGTGGTGATGGTGCGTTGCATGCGGCTGCGGTGCGCGTGCCGGACCCGCGGCGCCGCCTTGACCGCCGCGACGGCGACGGCCGCCGGGGCCGCCGGCATTCGCGCCGTTGCCGCCGCCAGTGCTACCGCGTGCCTCGCCGCCGGCCGGGCCGCCACGGCGCTGGCCATTGCCACCGCCGCCACCACCGTTGCCGCCGCGATCGCCTTGCGTCGCCTTGTTGTCGCGGATGCGCTGCATCATTTCCTGGCGCGCTGCCTTGGCCACGGCCTGCATCACTTCGCGGCTCGGCGGACGGCCGGCGCCGCCCCAGATCGTCTGGCGACCCATGGCGATCGGTTCGGCGCGCTCTCCTTCTTCGGGGCCGAAGCCTTCGACCACTTGCGTGGGGATGGTCTGCTTGGTGAAGCGCTCGATCTCCTGCATGAAGCCTTCTTCGTCCAGGCAGACCAGGCTCACGGCTTCGCCGCTGTTGCCGGCGCGGCCGGTGCGGCCGATGCGGTGCACGTAGTCTTCGCTGACGTTGGGGATTTCGTAGTTCACGACGTGCGGCAGCTCGTCGATGTCGATGCCGCGCGCAGCGATGTCGGTCGCCACCAGGGCGCGGATCTCGCCGGTCTTGAAGCCGGCCAGCGCCTGCGTGCGGGCGCTCTGGCTCTTGTTGCCGTGCAGCGCCATCGCCTCGATGCCGTTCTTGGTCAGGAATTCGGCGACGTTGTTGGCGCCGAACTTGGTGCGCGTGAACACCAGCACCTGGCTCCAGTTGTGCTGGTTGATGATGTGCGCCAGCAGCGCCTTCTTCTTGCCGCGGCCGACCGGGTGCACCACCTGGGTGATGCGCTGCACGGTGGTGTTGGCCGGCGTGACCTGGATGCTTTGCGGGTTGCGCAGCAGGCCGTTGGCCAGCTCGCGGATCTCGTTGCTGAAGGTGGCCGAGAACAGCAGGCTCTGCTTTTGCGCGGGCACCAGCGCCAGCACCTTCTTCACGTCGTGGATGAAGCCCATGTCGAGCATGCGGTCGGCTTCGTCGAGCACCAGGATCTGCACGTGCGAGAGGTCGAGCATGCCTTGCTGCTGCAGGTCGAGCAGGCGGCCGGGCGTGGCCACCAGGATGTCGATGCCGCTCTTGAGCTTGCTGATCTGCGGGTTCATGCCGACGCCGCCGAAGATGACGGTGGACGTGAGCTGCAGGTACTTGCCGTATTCGCGCACCGATTCCTCGACCTGCGCGGCCAGTTCACGGGTGGGCGTGAGCACCAGGGCACGGATGCCGGTGCCGCCGAACTTGTTGGTGGCGCTGCGGCTCATGCTCAGCTTGTGCAGCACGGGCAGCATGAAGGCGGCGGTCTTGCCGGTGCCGGTCTGGGCGCCGGCGAGAAGGTCGTGGCCTTCGAGTACCGCGGGAATGGCCTGGGCCTGGATCGGGGTGGGGGTTTCGTAGCCCTGCTCGTGCACGGCCTTCAAGATGGCGGGAGCCAACTTCAGTTCATCAAAGTTCATTGAGTTCAAAAGCGCCTTACACGGCGCGGTGTTCACTTGAGTATCGGCCTGCCGCAGTGCTCTGTAGGGGAGCGACCGGGCCAGTCAAGGCAGATGAAAGTCAGGAGGTGGGAGCCAGGAAGGGTTCCTTCGTCCCCGGCAGGAAGCCGTTCGTTGCGGGTAACTGCGCCCGTCAACCGAAGCATTGTCTCATGAGTTGAGGGTAAGCCCCTGGTTTTTCAAGAATTCCCGGGATATCGACAACAAATCCCACCGGGAGCCGCCTCATGAAGGCCATCCGCAAATTCATGCCGCACCGGGCGCTCAGGCAGCTCGGGCCGGGCCTCATCACCGGCGCCGCGGACGACGACCCCAGCGGCATCGCCACCTATTCGCAGGCCGGCGCGCAGTTCGGCTTCTCGATGCTGTGGACACTGGTGTTCACGCTGCCGCTGATGGTGGCGATCCAGATCGTCAGCGCGCGCATCGGCTTCGTCACGCGGCGCGGCCTCACCGCCAACATCAAGGCCGCCTTTCCGCGCTGGGTGATGCTGGCGGTGGTCGGCATGCTGCTGCTGGCCAACACCCTCAACGTGGCGGCCGACCTGGCCGCCATGGCCGAGGCGCTGCGCCTGGTGCTGGGCGGCTCGGCGCATGTCTACGCCGTGACCTTCGGCCTGTTCTGCCTGGTGCTGCAGGTGTTCCTGCCTTACCGCGTCTACGTGCGCTGGCTCAAGTGGCTGACGCTGGCGCTGCTGGCCTACGTGGCCTTGGTGTTCGTGGTGCACGTGAGCTGGCTGGACGTGGCCAGCGCCGTCGTGCACCCGCGGCTGCCCGCCAACCTGAGCGGCAACGACATGCTGCTGATGGTGGTGGCGATCTTCGGCACCACCATCAGCCCCTACCTGTTCTTCTGGCAGGCCGCGCAGGAGATGGAGGAGGCCAGCGAGAGCGCGCCGCGCGACGCGGCGGGCGTGCGCAAGGAGCTGCGCCGCATCCGCGCCGACACCATCTTCGGCATGGGTTTTTCCAACCTGATCGCCTTCTTCATCATGTTGAGCACCGCCGTCACCTTGCACGCGGCGGGCATCACGCAGATCGAGACCTCGGCGCAGGCGGCGTTGGCGCTGCGCCCGCTGGCGGGCGAGTTCACCTTCCTGCTGTTCAGCCTGGGCATCATCGGCACCGGCCTGCTGGCGGTGCCGGTGCTGGCCGGCTCGGCCGCCTACGCGGTGGGCGAGGCCTTTGGCTGGCCGGCCAGCCTGAGCCTGCGGCTGGACCGCTCGGAGGGGCGCGGCTTCTACGGCGTGATTGCCGCCGCCACGCTGGGCGGCGTGGTGTTGTGCTTCACGCCGATGGACCCCGTGAAGGAACTGTTCTGGTCGGCGGTGCTGAACGGCGTGATCGCGGTGCCGATCATGGTCGTCATGATGCTGCTGGCGGGCAGCCGCAGGATCATGGGCGAGCACACCATCGGCAGGCGGCTGCGCGTGCTCGGCTGGCTCGCCACCGCGGCCATGGCTGGCACGGTGGTGGCGATGCTGGTCACGCTGTGAGCGGGCCCGCCTGGCGCGTGTTCAGCGGTGCATCAGCGCATCGGCAATGGCGCGGTACATCGGCAGCATGACCGGGTCGCCCGCCGAGTTGCTGGCGATCGGGTGCGAGCTGAAGCGGGCGATCACCACCTCGGCCTTGGGGTCGACGTAGATCGCCTGGCCGTGCACGCCGCGCGCCATGAAGGTGCCGTGGTCATCGTGCGCGATCCACCACATGTCCTTGTAGCTCCAGCCCTTGAGGTTGGCGTTGGCCGGGGTGGCGAAGATCTCGCGGTTGCCGCCGGCGCGGATCGCGTCGATGGCGGCCTTGGGCACGATGCCGTGGCCGTTGTAGTGGCCGTCCAGGCGCATCATCTCGCCGAAGCGGGCGAGGTCGCGCGTGGTCACGTTCAGGCCGCCGCCGGCGAACTCGTTGCCACCGGAGTCGACCGCGATGAAGGCATCGCGCTCGGCGCCGAGCTTTTGCCAGATCCGTTCCGACAGCAGGTCGCTCACGGTCTTGCCGGTCACGCGGTGGATCAGCCAGCCGGCCACGTCGGAATTGACGGTCTGGTAGGCGTAGGTGCTGCCGGGTTCGTTGGCCTTCTCGACCGTCTTGGCGAAGTCGTAGAAGGTCTGCGGGCCGGTGTAGCCGGGCGGGCGCGGCAGGATGCTGCCGGCGCGCACGTAGGTCCAGATCTCCGCCTTGGGGTCGGCGTAGTTTTCCGAGAAGCGGATGCCGCTGGTCATGTTCAGCACGTCCTGCACGGTGGCGTCGGCGTAGCCCGAATCCTTGAGTTCGGGCAGGTACTGCGTGACCTTGGCCTTCGGGTCGAGCTTGCCCTCGGCGATGAGCGTCGCCGCCAGCGTGCCGAACACCGACTTGGTGACCGACATCGCGATGTGGCGCGAGTGCGGCGAGCTCACGCCCCAGTAGTTCTCGTAGGCGATGCGGCCCTTGTGCAGCACCACGATGGAATCGGTGAAGTTGGCCTGCAGGGCCTCGGCCACCGTCATGTCCTGGCTGGCGTCCATCGGGCGGAACTTCAGCTGTTCCAGGCCGGGCACCTTGGCCTCGGCCAGCTTGGCGACCGGGCCGTCGCCGCGCCACACGGTGGTGGTGGGCATGAACTGGCCCCAGTGGGAGAAGGACCAGCGCAGCTGCGGGAACTTGTAGAAGCTGCCGTCGGACCAGCGCATTGTCTTGTCGGGTGCGGGCGGCGAGCCCTGCATCCAGCCGAGGGCGGCGGGGTCGGTGGCGCGCGGGTCGGGCAGGGCGGGTGGCGTCTGTGCGGCAGCGCCGGCGCACAGGCAGGCGAGGCTCAGGGCCAGCGCGGTGGTCTGGAATTTCATTGCTTTGTCTCCCTTGAATGGACCGATTTCAGAGCCTTAAAGTCTAGGACGGGGGCGTTTCCCGAGTGTTCTGATTCGCCCGCAGAGGGAGATCGGGGGGCGCGGCGCGCAGGTGTTCAGGTTTTGCCGGCAGGCGCCCGTCGCCCGGCCACCGCCGGCTGTGGGCATGGCACGCGCTGTCGACCGGCCCGGCACCCCTGCGTTAGACTTGAGGCCTTTGGCGCCGGCCTCGATGGCCGGCCGCCTGGGCGCATGCCGCAAGCCCCGCGGGCAGCGGCCGCCACTTCACCCCCACCGATTCGCATCCAACCGGACGACATATGGCCCAGTACGTCTACACCATGAACAAGGTCTCCAAGACCGTGCCGCCCAAGCGGCAGATCTTGAAAGACATCTCCCTGTCCTTTTTCCCCGGCGCCAAGATCGGCGTGCTGGGCCTGAACGGTTCGGGCAAGTCCTCGCTGCTCAAGATCATGGCCGGCGTCGACAAGGAAATCGAAGGCGAAGCCGTGCCGATGGCCGGCCTGTCGATCGGCTACCTCGAGCAGGAACCCAAGCTCAACGCCGAGCACACCGTGCGCGAGTCGGTGGAAGAGGCGATGGGTGAGGTCAATGCCGCCAAGGCGCGGCTGGAAGAAATCTACGCCGCCTACGCCGAGGAAGACGCCGACTTCGACGCGCTGGCCGCCGAGCAGGGCGAACTGGAAGCGGTGATTGCCGCGGCCGGCACCGATTCCGAGCACCAGCTTGAAATCGCCGCCGACGCGCTGCGCCTGCCGCCGTGGGACGCCAAGATCGGCCTGCTCTCGGGCGGCGAAAAGCGCCGCGTGGCGCTGTGCAAGCTGCTGCTGTCCAAGCCCGACATGCTGCTGCTGGACGAGCCGACCAACCACCTGGACGCCGAATCGGTGGAATGGCTCGAAGTGTTCCTGCAGCGCTTCACCGGCACCGTGGTGGCGATCACCCACGATCGCTACTTCCTGGACAACGCGGCCGAGTGGATTCTCGAACTGGACCGCGGCCGCGGCATCCCATGGAAGGGCAACTACAGCACCTGGCTCGAGCAGAAGGGCGAACGCCTGGCGCAGGAGCAGAAGAGCGAAGAAGCCCACGCCAAGGCCCTGAAGAAGGAACTGGAATGGTCGCGCCAGAACCCGAAGGCACGCCAGGCCAAGAGCAAGTCGCGCCTGGCCCGCTTCGAGGAACTGAGCGACATCGAATACCAGCGCCGCAACGAGACGCAGGAAATCTTCATCCCGGTGGCCGACCGCTTGGGCAGCCAGGTGATCGAGTTCAAGAACGTCAGCAAGTCCTTCGGCGACCGCGTGCTGATCGACAACCTGAGCTTCAACATCCCGGCCGGCGCGATCGTCGGCATCATCGGCCCGAACGGCGCCGGCAAGTCGACCCTGTTCAAGCTGATCGCCGGCAAGGAACAGCCCGACAGCGGCGAAGTGGTGATCGGGCAGACCGTGAAGATGGCCTTCGTCGACCAGACGCGTGACGCGCTGGGCAACGACAAGACGGTGTGGGAAGACATCTCGAACGGGCTGGACATCATCAACGTCGGCAAGTTCCAGATGGCCAGCCGCGCCTACGCAGGCCGCTTCAACTTCAATGGCAGCGACCAGCAGAAGAAGGTCGGCCTGCTCTCGGGCGGTGAGCGCGGCCGGCTGCACCTGGCCAAGACGCTGATCCAGGGCGGCAACGTGCTGCTGCTCGATGAACCGTCGAACGACCTGGACGTGGAAACGCTGCGCGCGCTGGAAGATGCGCTGCTCGAATACGCCGGTTGCGTGCTGGTGATCAGCCACGACCGCTGGTTCCTCGACCGCATCGCCACCCACATCCTGGCCGCCGAAGGCGACAGCCAATGGACCTTCTTCGACGGCAACTACCAGGAGTACGAAGCCGACAAGAAGCGCCGCCTGGGTGAAGAGGGCGCCAAGCCCAAGCGGATGCGCTACAAGGCGCTCAAGTAAGCGCCCCGGCCCCACGAAAAAATGCCCGCTCCGGCCACGGAGCGGGCATTTTTCGTTGGGGGCCTACAGGCCCGCGCCGACCACGCTGTTGAAGAACTTGCGGGCCGCCACCAGGCAGTAGGGCGGCACCAGCGTGCCGTGGTAGGCGCCGGCCACGCCTTGGGCCTGCATTTCGGGCGTGCTGCCGGAGTCCGCCGCCTTCTTCGCCTTGGCGGTGGCGAAGTCGGCACGCTGCTGGGCGTACGCATCGTTCACGCCGCTCTCTTCGAGATCGACCACGGTCAACAGGCTGGGGTCCATGCCGTGCGCGCTGAAGTAGCCGGCGGTGGCGGTGGTGCTGGCGAAGTTCACGGTCGGGTCCTGTGCGCCGCCACACATCAGGACCGGGCGCGCCGGCAGCCAGTTGCGCAGGTCGTTGGCCACCGCCGCCTGGCGGAAGCCGACCAGCGGCTTGCAGTCGAGCGGGTCGCTGGCGCGCGCCGCCGCGGAGGTGAGCGGCATGGCGTTGCCGGCGCAGGGGTTGGCGGCGATGTCGCTGGCGTACTGCGCGAGAAAGCTCTGCCTGACCAGGTTGTTGGCGCCGTAGAACTGCGCGGCCTGCGCGTTGATGGGGCCGGGTTGTGCATCGGCCGCGAACATCGCGTACTGCGGCAGCCGGCCCGAGGCGAACAGCTCGCTGCTGGACATGGTGGTCGGCAGCAGGGTGTCGATGCCGGTGGCGTACTGCGCCTCGAAGATGTCGCCGGTGCTGCCATAGACATTGCCGAACTGCTGCTGCCAGCTGGTCGCCAGCATGGGTGTGAAGACGGTGGCGCCCAGTGGCGGCCAGCCGTTGTAGTTGTAGTCCATCAGCAGGCTGATGGCAGTGGGTGCCGAGAGCGGTGCCGAGGCGGTCAGCGGCATCCCGCTGCGCTGCATCTCGCGGTGGGCTGCCATGGCGGTGTAGCCGCCTTCCGAGTAGCCGGTGACCAGCAGAGAATTGCTGCCCGTCGCGCCGATGGCGGTGAAGGTCTTGCGCGCCGCCACCAGCGCGTCGACCATGTCCTTGCCCTGCTGCTCGCCGTTCAGGAAGGGGTGGTAGTTCACGGTCGACTTGTCGTAGCCGACGTAGTTGGGCGCCACCACGATGTAGCCCTGCGCCGCGAACATCGCCGCCACGATCAGGCCTTCGCCGGCGGCCGGCTGGTTGGGGTCGACCCACTTGGCGATGTTGTAGTCGCGCGCCACGTTGGTGCCGTGCCCGTACAGCACCACCGGGCGCGCACCGTTGCAGCCGGCGTCGGTACCGGCCGGCACCATGATGGCGGCGGTGGCGTTGACCACGTTGCCCTTGGCATCGACGGTGCGGTATTGCAGGTAGCGCAGGTCGACGCCGCACAGCGGGTCGCCAGCCACCGTCTTGAGTTCCTTGCCGACGTCGTCGACATCGAGCAGCGACTTGAATTCATCGGCCGAAATGCGCGCCACCTGCGAGGGTGGCTCGACGATGGAGCCGCGCCCGTTGTCGTCCGGCGCGATGACGATCGGCCCGGGATCGGCGCCGCCGCCACCGCCGCAGGCGGCCAGAAGCAAGGTCAAGGCGCCAGCCACGGCGACAGCGGCGGGGCGCAGGGGAAGGGCGGGACGGGGCATGCGGAAACTCCTGGATGAAACGGTGGGCATGGACTGCGGCCGATTCTGGAAAGCACCCGCTGCGTGCGCCATCGGCGTCGGCCTACATCGCCGTAGGGCGATGCACCGATCGGGCCGCCGGCTTGGCGGACACGCCCATCTGGTGCGGCGTTCAGTGCAGCCCTCAGCGCGGCGTGAGGAACTGCGTCAGGCGCTGCAGTTCATCGTCGAGCGCGGCGCGAAATGCGGCGCTGCGCGGCGGCGTGCCGACATGTCTGAGCGCGGGCCTCAGCTGCCCGTCTTGCCAGGCCAGCGTGGCCCAGCCCGTCACCTGCTCGCGCCACAGCAGCGGCAGCGCGTAGTAGCCGTGGCGGCGCTGCGCGGCGGGCGTGTAGGCCTCGAACTTGTACGCCCAGCCCCACAGCAATTCGAAGCGGCGGCGGTCCCACACGATCGGGTCGAACGGGGCCAGCAGGCGCAGCGTGTCGTCGCTGCGCCAACGGCGCGCGGCCGGGTTTTCGTCGGCCGGCCAGTACCAGGTGGTGCCGTCGATGCGTGCGCTGGCCAAGTGCTCCCGAGCCAGCAGCAGGGCCGCCTGGGTGTGCGGCTGCAGGTGCGGGGCGCCGTAGCGCAACAGTCGCACCAGGTAGGTCAGGCTGGCAGCAGGCAGCGGCGCGTATTTGCGCACCACCAGATCGATCAACGCGGCGGCGCGTTGCGCGCGGGCGGCCGGGCTGTCGTCGGCTGGCGCATGCGCGGCCAACTCGTAGACGCGCGTGCCGCTGTCGCGCCGCGCCACGCGCAGCAGGCCGCGGTAGTGCAGGCCGTCCAGCAGTTGCGTGGCGGCGTTGCTGGAGCCACCCCAGTAGTTGCGCACGCGGCCGTGGGCGAAGTGCGCCTCGACTTCGCGCGGATGCGCCTTGCCGCGTGCGCGCACGAAGTCCAGCACGTCCTGCGCGCGCTGCGTGGTGGCGGCATCCCAGGCCTTGGCGGCCTCGCGCGGGTGCATCAATGCCAGGTGGCGGCGCGGCAGGAAGCCGTAGTTGACCAGGCAATCCTCTTCCACCGCCAGCCGCGTGTAGCGGCGCTCCAGGTCGCCGGCGCGATAGTCAGTGACGCGGTGGCGCAGCGTGAGGTCTTGCGCGCGGGCCGGGGCGCGGATGGGGTCGGCCTGCACGAAGCCCAGGCGCTCGATGGCGCGGCCCAGCGTGGTGGGCGGGAAGAGGGTGCGTGCGACGGCGTAGCGCCGCAGATCGTCGAGGGTGATGCCGGCCATGCTGCTCATTGCAGCACAGGCGCGGCCGGCCTGTTCACACCGCGCTGCGATGCCGCTCGATGCAGACGTCCAGCGTCTCGTTGCCGTCGCGCTGCCACCAGTCGAGCGTCGAGAAGATCTCGACTTCGCTGTAGCCGGCGTAGCCCGCCGCTTCGACCCAGCCGCGGATCTTCTTGAGCTCGACCACGCCGTCGCCCATCATCCCGCGGTCGTTCAGCAGGTCGCGCGTGGGCGTGAGCCAGTCGCACACATGGTAGGCCAGCAGCCGTTCGCGTCCAGCGCGTTCAATCTGTGCCTGCAGCTTCGGGTCCCACCACACGTGGTAGATGTCCAGCGCCACGCCCAGCAGGCCGCTCTTCTGCGGGTCCAGTTCGTCGCACAGGTCCAGCGCATGTTCGAGCGTGTTGATGCAGGCGCGCTCGGCCGCCTGCATCGGGTGCAGCGGCTCGATGGCCAGCGGCATGCCGACCTGGCGCGCGTAGTCCAGCGAGGCGGCGATGCCGTCGCGCACTTCGTTGCGGGCGCGGGCGATGTCGTGGTACGCCGCCTGGCCTTGCAGCGCGCCGGGCAGGCTGCCCACCACCAGCACCACGCAGGGCGCATCGAGTGTCTTGGCCTCGTCGATGGCGCGGTAGTTATCGTCCAGCGCGGTCTTCAAGCCCGCTGCGTCTGCTGCGGGATAGAAGCCGCCGCGGCAGTAGCCGGAGAGCGCGATGTCGTTGGCCTTCAGTTGCGCGGCCAGCTTGTCGAGGCCGACCGCGGCGACCTGGTCGCGCCAGGGGCTGATGGCGCGGATGCCGCGCTCGGCGCATTGGTCGACGATGCGATCGAGCGGCACTTCGACGCCGTGTTGGCGGCGCACGGTGGCGGTGTTGATCGACAGCCATTCATGGCCGGTGGAGAAGTCGCGCATGCCGCTCATTCCACGCCGTGCACGGCCAGCAGCGATTTCATGCGGCGCACCGCCAGCTCCGGCTTCTCCAGCACGTTGGCCGCATCCGCCAGGCGGAACAAGTCGGCCAGGTGCTGCAGCGAGCGCGTGCTCTGCTGGCCGCCGACCATGCTGAAGTGCGACTGGTGCCCGTTGAGCCAGGCCATGAAGACCACGCCGGTCTTGTAGAAGCGCGTGGGCGCGGCAAAGATGTGGCGCGACAGCGGCACGGTCGGGCCCAGCAGGGCGTGGAACTTGTCGGTGTTGCCCTGGGCCAGTTCGCCCAGCGCGGCGCTGGCGGCCGGCGCAATGGCGTCGAAGATGCCCAGCAGCGCATCGCTGCGGCCATGCATGGGTTCGGTGCCGAAGCCGTCGCCGGCGATCAGCTCGGCGTAGTTGAAGTCGTCGCCGGTGTACATGCGCACGCCGGCCGGCAGGCGCCGGCGCATGGCGATTTCCTTGTCCTTGTCGAGCAGCGAGATCTTGATGCCGTCGACCTTGTGCGGGTGCGCGGCAATCACGTCCAGCGCCGTGTTCATCGCGGCATCGAGGTTCTGGGTGCCCCAGTAGCCGGCCAGTGCCGGATCGAACATGTCGCCCAGCCAGTGCAGCACCACCGGCTGCCTGGCCTGGCGCAGCACGCGCGCGTAGACGCGCTCGTAGTCGGCAGGGCCGCGGGCCACGCGCGCCAGTGCGCGGCTGGCCATGATGATCAGCTTGCCGCCCAGCGCCTCGATGGCAGCCATCTGCTCTTCGTAGGCGCGGATCACGTCGTCGACGCTCTTGACCGCGTCGAGCTCCAGGT
>Ga0160470_100644_pt1 | contig 11777 bp, 10 predicted proteins | sample HID1973I_E11MG_FD_108214 | JGI IMG/M metagenome (GOLD analysis project Ga0160470, IMG submission 108214) | Enriched mosquito-associated microbial communities from UW Madison campus, WI, USA - HID1973I_E11 MG | ecosystem: Host-associated > Arthropoda: Insects > Digestive system > Unclassified ... | reverse complement strand
GCGCCGCCGTCGAGCATGTTCTCGCCGCGCTGGTTGCTCCACTGCCCGGCCGACTTGAAGCCGTACATCATGGCCGAGAGCAGCGCGGCGCCGTCGGTCATGGCGGCGTCGACCACCTGGCCCTGGCCCGAACCCTTGGCCTCGTGCAGCGCCGCCAGCAGGCCGAAGGCCAGCAGCATGGCGCCGCCACCGAAGTCACCGACGTAGTTCAGCGGCGGCACCGGCGCCTCGCCCGAGCGGCCGATGGCGTGCAGCGCGCCGCTGATGGCGATGTAGTTGATGTCGTGGCCGGCGGCGTGCGCCAGCGGCCCGTGCTGGCCCCAGCCGGTCATGCGGCCGTAGACCAGGCGCGGGTTGCGCGCGTGGCATTCGGCGGGGCCGAGGCCGAGGCGCTCCATCACGCCGGGGCGAAAGCCCTCGATCAGCACGTCGGCCCGCGCGATGGCGTCGAGCACCGGCGCGGCGGCACCGGGCGCGCGCAGGTCGACCTCCCAGCTGCTGCGCCCGCGCGCGAGGATGTCGTGCGCATCGTGCCGTGTGCCGGGGCGGGTGATGCGCAGCACCTCCGCGCCCATGTCGGCCAACAGCATGGCGCAAAAGGGGCCGGGGCCGATGCCGGCCATCTCGACGACCCGAAGGCCTTTCAGCGGTCCTGCCATGTGTGTGTATCTCCTGTGGCGCACGCGTGGCGGCCTGTTGTGTAGCGGCATCTTGGCGCGGCGGCGCCGCGCCTGCATCGTCCAAAGAGACGAAAGCGGCACACGCCACGAAGCGCGTGGCGGCGGCCGCTCAGCGTCCCGTGAAGACGGGTGGGCGCTTGGCCGCGAAGGCGGCGGCGGCCTCGCGGAAGTCCTCGGTCTGCAGCGCCAGCACCTGCGCCCGGTTCTCCAGCTCGATCGCGGCGTCGAGGCTGGGTGCGTCGAGGTTGGCCCACATCAGCTGCTTGGTGTGGCGCGTGGCATAGGGGCTGTTGCGCAGCACCTCGTCGGCCAAGGCCAGTGCGCGCGGCAGCAGATCGGCGTCGTCGACCAGCGCGGCCAGCAGGCCGATGCGCTCGGCCTCGTCCGCCGGAATGGGGCGCCCGGTCAGCATCAGCTCGAAGGCGCGCGAAGCCCCGACCAGCCGCGGCAGGTGGTAGCTGATGCCGCACTCGCCGGCGGTCAGGCCGATGCGCACGGCGCCGATGTGGAAGGAGGCCGAGCGCGCCGCGACGCGGATGTCGGCACCGAGCGCCAGCGCGAAGCCGGCGCCCACCGCCGGCCCGTTGACGGCGGCGATCACCACCTTGTCCAGCGTGCGCAGCCGCCGCACCATGCCGGCGAACAGTTCCTGCCCGGCCATCAGGTCGGCCACCGAGGGCTCGCCTTCCAGCGGGCTGTTGTCGCGGTGCGTGAGCGGCGTGGTGAGGTCCCAGCCGGCGCAGAAGCCGCGCCCCGCGCCGGTGAGGATGAGCACGCGCACCGCATCGTCCTGCGCCAGCGCATCGAGCGCGGCGCACAAGCGCCGCGCCGCCGGCTGGCTCAGCGCGTTGAGGCGGCTCGGCCGGTGCAGCGTGAGGCAGGCGATGCCGGCGTGGCTGCGGTCGATCAGCAGGTCGTCGTTGTCGGACATGGCGGCATCCTCCGGCGCCCGTTCAGCGCCCGCTCCAGCGCGGCGCGCGCTTCTCGATGAAGGCACGCGGGCCTTCCTTGAAATCCTCGCTGGCGACGACGCGCTCGAAGGCGCTGCGCGTCAGGGCGCGCAGGGCGGCTTCGTCCAGCCCGTTGTGGGCCTCGCGCGCCACACGCAGGCTCTCGCGCACGGCCAGCGGCGCGTTGCGCGCAATCTCACCGGCCAGCGCCAGTGCGGTCTCGCGCAGCGTTTCCACGTCGGGCACCAGGCGGTTGACCCAACCGAAGCGGTGCGCACGCTCGGCATCGAGTTGCCCGGCGGTGAGGATCAGTTCGAGCGCGACGTTGGGCGGAATGGCGCGCGGCAGCCGGTACAGCCCGCCCGCGGCGGCGATCAGCCCGCGCAGCACTTCGGGCAGGCCGAAGGCGGCCTGCTGCACCGCCACCACCAGGTCGCAGGCCAGCACGAGTTCGGTGCCGCCCGCCAGCGCCTTGCCGTTGACGGCCGCAATCCACGGCTTGCTGCGCTCCCGGTACACGAAGCCGGCAAAGCCGCCGCGTTCGGTGCGCAGTGCGCTGCCGCGGCCGGCCGATATGTCCTTCAGGTCGGCACCGGCGCAGAAGGCTTCGCGACCGGCGCCGGTCAGCACCACGGCGCGCACGTCGTCGTCGGCCTCGGTGGCGTCGATGGCGGCTTCGAGCCCGGCCGCCACCTCGCCGTTGACGGCGTTGCGCGCCTCGGGCCGGTCGATCGTGACCAGCGCCACGTGCCCCGGCAGGCGTTCGAGGGTGACGGCGCTCATGACACCCTCCAGTCGAGCAGTTCGTCGGCACCGACGCTGACGCTGCCGCTGCAGCCGACGGGGCTGCGGTCGAGATCGGTCAGCACCTTCAGCGTGGCGGCATCGCTGGCGGCGACACGCGCCATCAGCCGTTCGCCCGCCGGCGTGCGCGCGATCACGATGCCCTGCGACGGCTGGCCGTCGCGGCCGTAGACGACGGTGAAGGTCTCCACGCTGGCGGCGCCGACGTAGCGCAGCACCAGCGGCGGCACCGCGCCGCGCCGCGCATCGGCGGCAGCCTGCACGCTGTAGTCCGGCGGCGGCAGCCCCTGCGGCGGCGGGCGCGAGCTCAGCACCAGCGCGTGGTGCTTGGTGACGTATTCGCCCTGCCCGTACAGCAGCGCCGCCTTGCCCGCGGGCGCAGCGCGCAGCGCCCGCACCAGGCCGGCGGCGGCGTGCGTCATGTAGTCGTTGAGCGGTGCGCCGAAGAAGCTCAGGCCGCCGGTGGAGGTCATGCGCGCCTCGGGTGCCAGGCCCAGCGTGCGGCGCGCCATCTTGGGCACGATCGGGAAGCAGCTGTACAGCTCCAGCATCTCGAAGGCGCAGGCATCGCCGCCGACCTGCGCGAGCACGGTCTCCATCACCAGGTCCTGCGCGTGCGAGCGGTGGTATTGGTCGCGCTGCAGGTAGTCGCGCGGCTCGCGTGCCGCGGCGCCGTCCCATACGTAGACCCAGCGCGCCTCGGGAATGCCGAGTTCGCGCGCATGGCCGACGCTGGTCAGCAGCACGGCAGCGCCCATGTTGACCAGCGGATTGGCCACCATGTACTTGGTGTAGGGCCAGGCGATGAGGCGATTGGCGGCGTCGACGCGCGCGATGTCCTCGGCTGCAAGCGCCTTGCGCTGCCAGGCGTGCGGGTTGGCCGCCGCCACCTCGGAGTAGCGGGCCCACAGGCGCGCCGATTCGGCTTGCGCCTCGCGCGGCGTCTGGCCCCAGTGCGCGAGCGCGGCGTTTTCGTAGAACGGGTAGATCGTGATCGGCATCGACGCGCCCAGCTGTATCGCCACCGGATGGCAGATGTCGGTGCCGCGCAGCAATTTCACGCTGTCGTCGCGCGGCGTCCAGTCCAGCGCCACGCCCTGCTTGGCCGCCGCGTCCACCGTGTAGCGCGCCTCGGCGCCGGTGACGGCAGCCACCTTGCTCTCGCCGCGCGCGATGCGCAACGCCGCCTCGTGGATGTAGCGCACCGGCGACTCGCCACCGGTCACGCCGTACACGCTGCGCGCCGGGCTGCAGCCCAGCCGCGCGTTGAGCAGGGCCGGCGCATCGGTGTAGGGCCAGGAATGTTCGCAGACGATATCGATCGAATCGAGCCCGGCGAGCAAGGCGGCGGCACCGCTGTCCTGCACCGCCGCGCGCATTGCGCGGGCCATCAGTTCGATCGGTTCGAGGCCTTCGGCGGCCTCCTTGCTGCGGTGCGTGATTTCGCCGACGCCGACGATGATCGGTGTGCGCGCGTCGAGTGGGGTCATGGCATTCCTGTTGTGTGGGTGGCGGCAAGGGCGACGGCCTGCTGGTATTGCGCGACGCGGCGCAGGTGCCATGCGGGCGGGCCGAACTGGCCCTCGATGAGGGTGGCGCGGCGCACGCAGTGGCCGACGGCCAGTTCCTCGGTCATGCCCATGCCGCCATGCAGTTGCACCGCGCCCTGCGCCACCGCGCGGCAGGCCTTGGCGACCGCGACCTTGGCGGAGGACACGGCGCGCGCACGGGCCTGCGGCGTGGTGAAGGTGGCCAGCGCCTCGCCCACGCCGACCGTCAGTGCCTCGGCCTGTTCCAGCGCCATGTGCATGTCGGCCAGCCGGTGCTGCAGCACCTGGAAGCTGGCGATCGGCACGCCAAACTGCTTGCGCTGGCGCACGTAGTCCAGCGTGTCGCGCATCAGCCTGCGCAGCACGCCGATGGACTCGGCGCACACGGCAAGCGTGGCTTCGTCGAGCGCCTGCTCGATCTGCGGCAGTGCGCCGCCTTCGGCGCCCAGCAGCGCATCGGCGGGCAGGCGAACCCCGTCGAAAGCGATGTCGGCGGCACGGCCGCCGTCGCGCGTGGCGTAGGCGCGCAGGGTGATGCCCGGCGCATCCTTGGGCACCAGCAGCAGCGACAGGCCCTTGTCGCTGCGCGCGGACACGATCAGGTGGCTCGCCCACGGCGCGCAGGAGACCACGGCCTTGCGGCCATCGAGCTGCAGCGCTCCGTCCGGCGCGCGCAACAGGCGGGTGCGCACGTCGCCCCGCGCGTGGCGGCTGTGCGGCTCGTCGTGCGCGAAGGCCAGCACCGCCTGGCCGGCGCCGACGCGCGCCAGCAGCGCATCGGCGGCCGCACCGGGGTGGCGCTGCAGCAGGCCGGCGCCGATCACCAGCGTGGAGAGATAGGGCTCGGCCGCCAGCGCGCCGCCCAGGGTGGGCATCAGCGCCAGGTGCGCGGCCATGCCCAGGCCCAGGCCGCCCAGCGACTCGGGCAGGGCCGCGCCCAGCAGGTCGAGATCGCCGGCGAGGCCCTGCCAGAAGGGCGGCGGCGCAGCGTCGGCGGCAGCCAGCGCCTGCAGGCGCTGCTCGAAGCCGTAGCGCGCGTCGAGGTAGCGCGCCAGGCTGTCGCGCAGCATGTCGAGGGTGTCGGTGTGGTCGTCGATGTCAGGTTGCATGTCGAGGCCTCAGTTCGCCAGCAGGTGGCCCGCGATGATGTTGCGTTGCACCTCGTTGGAGCCGGCGTAGATCGAGGCGGCGCGGTCGTTCAGGTAGGCGGACATGGCGTAGACCGCGTCTTCCGGCACGGGCAGTTCGCCGTGCAGCCGGTCGTCCAGCGGCAGGTCGACCGCGCCGTAGTGGGCCGCGATCTCCACGCCCAGTTCGGTCAGGCGCTGGCGCAGTTCGGAGCCCAGCACCTTGCCCATGGAGGGCCGGATGCCGAGCGGCTCGCCACGCGCCTGGGCGCGCAGCGAGCGCAGTTCGGTGGCTTCCACCGCATCGATGGCGCAATCGAGTTCAGCCAGGCGCAGGGCGACCTCACGCGCCTCGTCCGCGGCGCTGTCGCCGGCGGCGAGGGCTGCATCGGCGGCGGCGCGCAGGCGCCGCAGGCGCGCGCGCAGCAAGGGCGCCCAGGCGGCGCCGCGCTCGTGCTGCAGCAGGTACTTGGCCACCGTCCAGCCCTGGTTTTCCTCGCCGATCAGGCCGCTGGCGGGCACCCGCACATCGTCGAAGAAGACCTGGTTCAGCTCGTGATCGCCCGAGATGCTGATGATCGGGCGGATGGTGATGCCCGCGCGCGGGAGGTCGAAGCACAGGAAGCTGATGCCCTGCTGCGGCTTGCCGCCCGTGGCGGTGCGCACCAGGCAGAACATGCGGTTGGCGTACTGCGCGTGGGTGGTCCAGATCTTGGTGCCGTTGATGACGTAGTCGTCGCCGTCGCGCACCGCCTTGCACTGCAGCGAGGCCAGGTCGGAGCCGGACTGCGGCTCCGAATAGCCCTGGCACCAGTAGTCGTCGCCGGAGCGGATGCCGGGCAGCCAGGCGCGCTTTTGCGCCTCGCTGCCGAAGGCGATGATGACCGGCGCGACCATGCCGGTGCCCATCGGCGCCAGCGGCGGCGCGTCGGCCGCGGCGAGCTCGCTCGCGAACAGGTAGTGCTGCATCGGCGTCCAGCCGGTGCCGCCATGTTCGAGCGGCCAGTGCGGCGTGCTCCAGCCGCGCCGCGCCAGGATGCGGTGCCAGCGGATGCCCTCGGCGTGGTCGGTGAAGATGCCGGTGCAGCGCCGGCCCGCGCTGCGCAGGTCGGCCGGCAGTTCGCGCGCCAGAAAGGCGCGCACTTCATCGCGAAAGGCGATCTCCGCCGCGCTCAGCGTCCATGTCATGGTGTCGCCCCACAAGATTCACACCGGGCGAGTGTGCGGCGAACGACTGGCGGGGGCATCGTCGGATTGGACGAACTGGCGGGCGGGTCGCGCCTGAGGAGGCGCCCCAATGACAACAGGCCCTTGCAAGTCTGCAAGGGCCTGTTGTCACGAGAAGAATTTGGGGTGGCTGATGGGACTCGAACCCACGACGACCAGAATCACAATCTGGGACTCTACCAGCTGAGCTACAGCCACCGCAGAGCCCCGGATTGTAGCGTGAAAATGCTAGCGTTGAGGCGCGATGGCAATTTCTTGTGGGCGCGCCACCGTGATCTCGGCCTTGTAGCGCTGCTTGAGCAGCTCGTAGTAGGCCATCTGCTCCGCCCCGGCAACCACCTGGATCAGCTGGCTCGACTCGGCCTTGGCCATCTCGGGGGCCGGCGGATCGCGCGGCACGGCCTTGTTCACCTTCACCACCGCGTAGCCCTGGGTGCCGAGGTCGACGCCCATCCAGGCCGGCAGTTGCGCCGTATCGGCGCGCAGCGCGGCGGCCACCACCGGCGGCGGCAGCGACTGCGCGGCCTGGCGCGAGACGGTGACCGGCGCGGCCAGGGCGGCGCCCTTGGCGTCGGCCTTCCAGGCGGCCAGCTTGGCCTCGCCTTCCTTGCGGGCGAGTTCGGCGGCGCGCTCGGCGATGAGTTCGGCGCGAACCTTGTCCTTCACCTCTTCCAGCGGCTGGGTGCGCGCGGGCGAGTACTTGACGACGCGGCCGGCGGCAAGTTCGTTGGTGCCGACTTCGACGGCTTCGGTGTTGTGCTTGCGCTCGACCGAATCGGGCGCGAACAGCGCGGCAACGAAATTGCGGTTGGTCAGCACGCCCTTGGCATCGGCCGGCGGCTGGCGCAGCACGCCTTGCGCGGTCTGCACCGTCAGCTTGAGCTTGTCGGCGGCCGGCTGCAGGCTGTCGGCCTGCTGGTAGACGATGTCACTGAACTCTTCGGCGGCCTTGGCGAATTCCTGCACCGCCTGTTGCGAGCGCAGTTCACCTTCGATGGCCGTGCGCACCTGGTCGAAAGGCTGCACCACCGCCGGCTTGATGTCCTCGAGCCGGATGATGTGGTAGCCGAACTCGGTTTCCACCACGTCGCTGATCTCGCCCTTCTTGAGCGCGAACAGGGCGTCTTCAAAGGGCTTGACCATCGCGCCGCGGGTCACGAAATCCAGGTCGCCGCCCTTCTCGGCCGAGCCCGGGTCCTGCGAATTCTTGCGGGCCAGGTCGGCAAAGGCGGCCGGGTTCTTCTTCAGCTCGGCGAGCAGTTCCTCGGCCTTGGCCTTCGCCTTGGCCTTGTCGGCAGCCGGTGCATCGGCGGCAGCGGCGATCAGGATGTGGCCGGCGCGGCGTTCTTCCTTGCTGCCGTAGCGCGCCTGGTTCTGGTCGTAGTAGGTCTTCACGTCCGCATCGTTGAGCACCACGCGCTTCTTGGCGGCCTCCAGGTCGAGCACCAGGTACTGGATGTCGGCCTGCTCGGGCGCCTGGAACTGCGCCACGTGCGCCTTGTAGTAGGTGTCGAGGTCGCCGTCGCTCACGTTCACCTTGGCAGCGAAGGCGGCCGGGTCGAAGCGGGCCACCTGGATCTCGCGCTGCGCATGGAAGGCGTCGAGCGTGGCGGCGGTTTCGGCCGGCGTCGCAAAGGCGCTGTCGGTCACGCCGCTGAGCACCTGCTGCGTGACCACGGCGCCGCGCACCGCGGCCTCGTATTGCTGGGGCGACTGGCCGGTGGCACGCGCGAAGAGCTGTGCGTCGAACTTGCCGTTGGCGTCGCGGAAGTTGATGAGCGCGGGGTCGCTGGCGAACAGGCGCGCCAGGTGCTCATCGGTCACGCTGAGCTTGTCCTTGGTGGCGGCGGCGGCCAGCACGCGATCGCGCACCATGCGCTCCAGCGTGGCGTAGCGGGCGGCGTCGGAGTCGAGCATGGCGGCGTCGATGTTCGGCGCGCGCTGGCGGATGCGATCGACCTCGCTGCGATGCTGCGCTTCCCATTCCGGGCGGGTGATGTCCTGGCCGTCGACATGCGCGACCTTTTCACCCTTGCTGTCGCCTTGCGTATAGCGCTCGACGCCGAACAGGACAAAGGACGGAATGATCAGCAAGAACAACAGCACCATCATGAACTTGTTGTACTTGCGGAAAAAATCAAACATGCTTGAACACTCTCTGCGGTGAACGCCGCGCTGTGCATATCAACAAAAAAGGCGAACATTCGTTCGCCTTTGCTTGTTTCGGTTGGTGGGTGCTGAGGGGTTCGAACCCCCGACCTACGCCTTGTAAGGGCGCCGCTCTACCAGCTGAGCTAAGCACCCCACCTGGAAACAACGCTCAGTTCAGCGCATCTTTGAGCGCCTTGCCGGGACGGAACTTCGGAATCTTCGCGGCCTTGATTTTAATCGCGTCGCCGGTGCGCGGATTGCGGCCGGTGCGCGCAGCGCGCTTGCCAACGGCGAAGGTACCGAAACCGACGAGCGAAACGGAGTTGCCCTTTTTCAGGGTGGTACGAATCGCGCCGATGGTGGATTCCAAAGCGCGGGTCGCAGCAGCCTTCGAGATGTCTGCGTTCTTGGCGATGTGCTCAATGAGTTCGGTCTTGTTCACAAGAGTCCCTTGTCGAATGGGTTGATCGGGTGATCGCCAGCCGCACGGCCATCCGCATGGCGACGCCGGGCGTCGCAGGTCGAAGGAGTGGAAAACTGGCGCGTCGGCAGCGCACTGCCAGCGAGGATTAAAACCACTGGTCCACGGGGTGTCAATAAGACAGAACGCCCGTTGACTCAGCGCATCAGGCGATTTTAAAGGGGATTCGTGAAGTCCTCTTCAAATCGCCTGAGCGATTGCTTTTCCGAGGTCGGAAGTGCTTGCCTTGCCGCCGATATCGGGTGTACGCGGTGCACCGCTTTCGGGCGCCAGCACGGCTTCGATCGCGCCCAGCACGGCATCGTGCGCGGCCTTGTGGCCGAGGAACTCGAGCATCATCGCGCCGCACCAGATCTGGCCGATCGGGTTGGCGATGCCCTTGCCCGCAATGTCGGGCGCCGAGCCATGCACCGGTTCGAACAGCGAGGGCGCGGTGCGGTCGGGATTGAGGTTGGCACTGGGTGCGATGCCGATGGTGCCGGTGCACGCCGGCCCCAGGTCGGACAGGATGTCGCCGAACAGGTTGCTGGCCACCACCACGTCGAAGAAGTCGGGGCGCTGCACGAAGTGCGCGGTGAGGATGTCGATGTGGAACTTGTCCAGCGTCACTTGCGGATAGTGCTTCGCCATCTCGGCCACGCGCTCGTCCCAGTAGGGCATGGTGATGGCGATGCCGTTCGACTTGGTGGCGCTGGTGAGGTGCTTCTTCGGGCGCGACTGCGCCAGTTCGAAAGCGAACTTGAGCACGCGATCGACCCCCACGCGCGACATCACGGTTTCCTGCATCACGATCTCGCGCGCGGTGCCCGGGAACATGCGCCCGCCGATGCTGGAATATTCGCCCTCGGTGTTCTCGCGCACGATGTACATGTCGATCTCGCCGGGCTCGCGGCGGCTGCCGTCGCGCCGCACCACCGGCGCGATGATGCCGGGCATGAGCCGCGCGGGCCGCAGGTTGACGTACTGGTCGAACTCGCGCCGGAACAAGAGCAGCGAGCCCCACAGCGAGACGTGGTCGGCAATCTTCTCGGGCCAGCCGACCGCGCCGAAGTAGATCGCATCGTGGCCGCCGACCTGGTCCTTCCAGTCGTCCGGCATCATCTGGCCGTGCTTCTCGCAGTAGTCCCAGCTCGAGAAATCGAAATGATCGAAGGCCAGGTCGATGCCGAACTTGCGCGCTGCGGCGTCCATCGCGCGCAGCCCCTCGGGCATGGTTTCCTTGCCGATGCCGTCGCCGGCAATCACGGCAATGCGGTGTTTGCTCATGGTGTCTCCAGTCTCTTGGGTGATCGTTGTTGGTGCACCACCAGGCTCACGCCGGCGGCCGTCAGCGCGATGCCCAGCAGGGTCGTCAGGTTGATCGGCTCGCGAAAGAGAATCCATGCCATCACGGCGGTGCAAGGCGGCACAAGATACAGCAAGCTGGTCACCGCGGTGGCGGTGCCGCGCTGGATCAGCAGATAGAGCAAGGAGCTGCCGCCCAGCGTCAGCGCCAGCACCGACCAGGCCATGGCGGCGCCGGAATGGAGGTTCCAGGTCACCGGGTCGGATTCCATCAGCGCGAAGGGCAGGCTCACCACCAGCGCCGCCGCCAACTGCACGAAGCTCGCGCTGCGCACGTCGCAGGGCGCCAGGAAACGCTTCTGATACAGCGTGCCGGCCGTGATGGAGAACAGCGCCAGCACCGCCAGCGACATGCTCACGCCGGTGACCTCACCGCCCTGCTCCAGCTTGTGCGCCACCACCAGCACCAGCCCGGCAAAGCCCAGCAGCAGGCCGAGCCATTGCTTGCGCGACACCGCGCCGCCGTGCGCCGACAGCCAGACCGCCGTGAGCACCGGTTGCACGCCGACCAGCAGCGCCACCAGGCCCGAGCCCATGCCCACGCGCACGGCCGCCCAGACGCCGCCGAGGTAGCCCGCCTGCATCAGCACGCCGGTGACGGCCAGGTGCCACCATTGCACGCGCTCCCGTGGCCACGGCACGCGCGCCCATGCGATCCAGAGGCCGAAGCACAGCAGCGAGAGCGCATAGCGCAGCGCGAGAAACTTGAAGGGCGGCGCGTACGGCATGCCGTAGCGCGCAACGATGAAACCGGTGCTCCAGATCAGCACGAACACGGCCGGCATGGCCTGCAGCCACAGCGCGGCACGGCGCTCGCCGGTCATCGGGTACGGGCGCGGATCTCGGGGATCGCCTTTTGCAGGTAGTACACCATCGACCACACCGTCAGCACCGCCGACAGCCAGATCAGCCACTGGCCCCAGACGCCGGTGTCGATGCGCCCGAACAGCACGCCGTTGTAGAGCAGGAAGGGGATCGCGATCATCTGCACGGTGGTCTTGACCTTGCCCACCATGTGCACCGCCACGCTCTTGCCGGCGCCGATCTGCGCCATCCATTCGCGCAGCGCCGAGATGGCGATCTCGCGCCCGATGATGATCAGCGCGACGAAGACGTCGGTGCGGTTCAGGTGCACCAGCACCAGCAGCGAGGCGCAGACCAGGAACTTGTCGGCCACCGGATCGAGGAAGGCGCCGAAGGCCGAGGTCTGGTTCAGGCGCCGGGCCAGGAAGCCGTCGAGCCAGTCGGTGGCGGCGAACACGATGAACATGACCGTGGCGATCAGGTTGCGCATCGGCTCGGCGAGCGGAAGGTAGAACACGCCGACGATCAAGGGGATCGCGACGATGCGCGTCCATGTCATCAGGGTGGGGAGTGTCCAGAACATTGAGCGGGATTGTGTCATGCGTGCCGCCGTTGCCGGCGCTGATTCAGTGCAATGCGCGATAGATTTCCTCGGCCAG
>Ga0160470_100640_pt1 | contig 11875 bp, 10 predicted proteins | sample HID1973I_E11MG_FD_108214 | JGI IMG/M metagenome (GOLD analysis project Ga0160470, IMG submission 108214) | Enriched mosquito-associated microbial communities from UW Madison campus, WI, USA - HID1973I_E11 MG | ecosystem: Host-associated > Arthropoda: Insects > Digestive system > Unclassified ... | reverse complement strand
CGTGCCGGCGCCCGGCGAGGTGTGGACCGATGCACCGCTGCTCGAATCGCTCGGCCTGAAGCTGGACGACACGCTGCTGTTGGGCGATGCGGCGCTGCGCGTGGCGCGCGTGATCGTGCTCGAACCCGATCGCGGTGCCGGCTTCATGAGCTTTGCGCCGCGCGTCATGATGAACCAGGCCGACGTGCCGGCCTCCGGGCTGGTGCAGCCGGCCAGCCGCGTGAACTACCGCTTTGCAGTGGCGGGCGAGGCGCGTGACGTGAAGCGCTTCACCGACTGGGCCGAGGCCCGGCTGAAGACCGACGGCGCGCGCGGCATGCGCCTCGAATCCTTCGAGAGCGGCCGCCCGGAAATGCGCCAGACGCTCGACCGCGCCGAGAAATTCCTCAACCTGGTGGCCTTGCTGGCGGCGCTGCTGTGCGCGGTGGCGGTGGCGCTGGCGGCACGCGGCTTTGCCGCGAATCACCTGGATGACTGCGCCATGCTGCGCGTGCTGGGCCAGAGCCAGCGCACCATCGCCTGGGCCTACACCTTCGAGTTCGCGCTGGTCGGGCTGGCGGCCAGCGCGCTCGGCGTGCTGGTGGGTTTTTGCGTGCACTACGCCTTCGTCATCCTGCTGGCGGGGCTGGTGGAAAGCAGCCTGCCGGCGCCCACGCTGTGGCCGGTGGCCTTCGGCCTGGGCATGGGGCTGACCTTGCTGTTCGCCTTCGGCCTGCCGCCGGTGCTGCAGCTGGCCCAGGTGCCGCCGCTGCGCGTCATCCGGCGCGATGTCGGTGGCCTCAAGCCGGCCTCGGCCGCGGTGCTGGTGCTGGGCGTGGCGGGCTTTGCCGCGCTGCTGGTGGCTGCCAGCAGCGACATCCAGCTGGGCCTGATCGCGGTCGGCGGCTTTGCCGGCGCGGTGGCGCTGTTCGCGCTGCTGAGCTGGCTGGCGGTGCTGCTGCTGCGGCGCAGCGTCAATGAAAGCACGGCGCCGCGCTGGCTGGTGCTGGCAACCCGGCAGATTTCGGCGCGGCCCGCCTACGCGGTGGTGCAGGTGAGCGCGCTGGCGGTGGGCCTCTTGGCGCTGATCCTGCTGGTGCTGCTGCGCACCGACCTGGTCGCCAGCTGGCGCCAGGCGACGCCGCCGGACGCGCCGAACCGCTTCGTCATCAACGTCATGCCCGACCAGAGCGAGGCCTTCCAGCAGGCGCTGCGCCAGGGCGGCGTGGCGAAGTTCGACTGGTACCCGATGATCCGCGGCCGGCTGGTGGCGGTGAACGGCAAGGCCGCTTCGCCCGACGACTACACCGAGGACCGCGCCAAGCGGCTGGTGGACCGCGAGTTCAACCTCAGCACCGCCGTGCAGGCGCCGCCGCACAACGACATCGTGGCGGGCCAGTGGACGCCCGGCGCGAAGGACGAGGTGAGCGTGGAGGAGGGCATCGCGCAGACGCTGGGCCTGAAGCTGGGCGACACGCTGCGCTTTGACATCGGCGGCATCGTGAACGAGGCGCGCATCACCTCGCTGCGCAAGGTCGACTGGGGTTCGCTGCACGCCAACTTCTTCGTGATGTACACGGTGGCCGAGCTGGCCGACGTGCCGGTGACCTACATGGGCGCCTACCGCGCGCCGCCGACGCGCGGCTTCGACAACGCGCTGGTGCGCGAGTTTCCCAACATCACCAACGTCGACATGAGTGCCACCATCAGCCAGGTGCAGCGCGTGCTCGACCAGGTGATCCGCGCGGTGGAGTTCCTGTTCGGCTTTGCGCTGGCGGCCGGGCTGGTGGTGCTGTTCGCCGCCGTCACCGCCACGCGCGAGGAGCGTGCGCGCGAGTTCGCCATCATGCGGGCGGTGGGCGCGCGCTCAACCCTGCTGCGCCAGGTGCAGCGCGCCGAATTGGCCGGGGTCGGCCTGCTGGCCGGGCTGCTGGCGAGCATCGTGGCCTCGGCCATGGGCTGGGCGCTGGCGCGCTACGTGTTCGATTTCAGCTGGACCGCCTCGCCGTGGGTGCCCGTGGGCGGCGCCCTGGCGGGCGCGGTGCTGGCGCTGGCGGCCGGCTGGTGGGGCCTGCGCGATGTGCTGCGGCGGCCCGTGGTGGTGACGCTGCGCCGGGCGGCGGAATGAGGGCGAGCTCGGCCGGCTGCACGCGGTGAGCCGGCCAAACGGGGGGCGTTATATGCCCAGCCAGCCCATCAGGGATTTCTCGACGTCGGGCGTCGGCGCCAGGAAGCCGTTGTAGCCGGCCTGTGTCAGCGCGCGCTTGCCGGCGTCGCTGTGGCCCAGTTCGAGCAGCGTATCGCGCACCAGCGCGGCGCTCGCCGGGTCGAGCTTGGTCGAGGCCAGCCACTGCTTGATCGGCACCGGGCGCGATTGCGCGCAGGTCTTGCCGCCGGCCGATTCCCATTCCTTGATCACGCTGGCCGAGGCGGTGGCGCCGTAGGTGGTGAAGCCGTTTTCCACGTAGAAGGGCACCGCGTCCTGGTAGCGCGTGTTGGAGATCTTCACGCTGTCCGCGGCCAGCCCCTTGTCGCGCAGCATGGCGCGGGTGATGACCGAGGTGATCGAATCCGGATCGGGCATGACCAGGCTCTTGCCGCTCACGTCCTTCCAGTTGGTGATCGGCTGGGCGCTGCCCTTGCACAGCAGCGAGACCTTGTAGTCGGTGAAGCCGGCAGTCCAGGCGAGCGACTTGTACTTGCCGCTCTTCACCGCTTCCAGCGCCAGGTGCGCCGGGTGCACGAAGATCACGTCGACCTGCTGCTGCGCCATGGCGGCGCGCGAGGCGTCGTAGGTGCTCAGCATCTTGATCGTCACGGGCTGCTTGAGCGCGGCGCTCAGCGCTTCGGCGATGGGCGTGAACTTGGTTTCGATCTGGTTGTCGGTGGCCTTGTAGGTCACGCCTTCGGTGACGCCGAGCACCAGCGCCTGCGCCGGGCCGCCGGCGGCCAGCAGCAACAGCGCCGCGAGCGCGGACCAACGCAGCGAAGTGCCGCGGCGGGCGTTGCGCGAAGGGGGCCGCGCGTCCATCTGGGAGGGTTGCATCACCTGGATCCTCTGTACCCCGGCGGCGCGCGCCGAGCTTGTCTCGAACTGTTGACCAAGTGTAAAAGGCCGGCTGCCGGGCGAGGAGTAGAGCGAAGGTATGCGTGTTGCGCTGCCGCGTCGTTGCCGGGTGCGGTCAGTCGCTCAGTTGCTGTTTGGCGCCTGGAATGCATTCGCCTTGAAGCGCGCAGGCCGGGCGCTGCCCTGTGTCTTGAGGCCGTCGAAGTCGAACTCCTGGAAGTCGGTGGCGGCAAAGCTGCGGGCAACGGCGTCGTGGTCCGGCAGCGCCTGGGGCGCGACTCGCTTCGGCTGCGCTGCTGCCGGCGCCTGAAAGTCCATGAAATCGGTCGGTGCAAAGGCGATGTCGCGTCGCGCCCGATCGGCCGCGCGCAGGTCGGCCAGGGCCTGCGCGTGGGCTTGCGATTGCTCGGCGCGCGCGCGGGCCTGCTCGCGCATGCGCGCCAGGTCGGCCCGCACTTCGGCCAGCGAACGGGTCATGCGCGAGGGGGCTTCGGTGCCCGCGGCCGGTGTGGCGCCCGCCAGCGGGGCCGCGGCACTGGTTTTCGGTGCGGCCGCGGCCGGCCGGCGCGCGGCGCCGAACTCGGCCAGTGCCGACAGCGCGGACAGTTGCGACAGGGGTGCCAGCGTGCTGGGCGCGTCGGCCAGGGTGCTGCGGTGCGGCTTGCGGCGCGGGCCCCAGCCGGGCAGATGCACGGGCGTGTGCAGCAGTCGGATGAAGCGGGCGAGGTGTCCGGAAGTGCGCGTGGCGGTCATGAAAATGCAATCCAAAGTTTCAGCGAATTGTTAATTCTCGAGCGCCAAAGTGGCGCAATCCGGCCCGTGCCAAAGCGCGGGGAGTGCGTACAAATGCACGAAAACGGCGGCCTCAAACGCTGGTGACCCAGCGGCCCGAAAGCGGGCACGGCGCCCCCGCGCGGCCGTGCTGGCGCAGCTGCGGCGCGTCCAGTTGCGCGGCGGCCTGCGCCGCAACGTCGAAGCGCAGCTGCAGCAGGCGCGCCACCGCGGGCTGCTCGATCGGCAGTTCCCAGCTGAGGAAATACTGGCTGCAGTCGCGCCCGGGCGCGAAATCGGCGGCGTCGAAACGGCTGCTGCCGCGCGGCACCACGGCGTGCGGCTGGGCGGTGTCGAACAGCAGCGCGGTGCCGCGCCGCAGCGCGATGCGCTGGCCGGCCAGCGGAAAGTGCACGTCCAGGCCCTTGTCCTCGCCCACGAAGAGATTGCAGAAGGCCGCCGCGCCGTAGTGCGCCGCATCGTGGTGGTAGCGCGCGCCGCGGCAGGCCATCAGCGCCATCTCGGCGTCGGCCAGCACGCCCGCCAGGCCCAACGTGTCGGTCCATTGCGCCATCGCCTGCAGCACCTGCCTGAAGTCGGGCCAGCGCGCGCGGGCGCGGGCCAGCGGCAGCGGCTCGACATCGCCGGCCTCCAGCGCCATGTGCTGCGTCATCTCGCGTTCCCAGTCGGCCACCAGCCGCGCCGGCAAGGGCGGCAGCGCCAGGGTGGCGTTGGGCACCGCCGCGCCCACGCTGCGGCTGCGCAGGCGCTCGCCGCTGCGGTAGTAGGCGGTCAGGGCGTCGGGCTGGTCGGGTGCAAGCGGGGGAGCGGCCATGGCGGCAGTGTAGTGAGCGTGCCGTTCGGCGGACATGGGCGCTGCGGCGACAATCGCCCCATGCAAATCGAAGAGAAACCGCCCTTTGCCACGCCCTTCGAATGGATCGGCGGCGAAGACAAGGTGCGCGCCCTGGTCGACCGCTTCTACGACCTGATGGACCTCGAACCGGACTACGCCGTGTTGCGCGCGGTGCATGGCAACACGCTGGACAACGCGCGCCAGCGCCTGTTCTGGTTCCTGTGCGGCTGGCTGGGCGGGCCGCAGTACTACACCGAGCGCTTCGGCCACCCGATGCTGCGCGCGCGCCACCTGCCGCAGAGCATCGGCGGCCACAGCATCGGCATCCGCGAGCGCGACCAGTGGCTGGCCTGCATGGACCAGGCGATGGGCGAGACCGGCGTGCCCGACGCCCTGCGTGCGCGCCTGCGCAACAGCTTCTTCCAGACTGCTGACCACATGCGCAACCGCGCCGGCTGATCCCCGTGGCGGCGCCTTCCACTTCACGAGACACCACCTCTATGCAACCCATCGTCATCATCGGTGGCGGCCACGCCGCCGCCCAACTCTGCGCCGGCCTGGTCGAAGCGGGGCAGGGCGCACGCGTCCACCTCGTCTCCGAGGAGCGCTGCGAGCCCTACCACCGCCCGCCGCTGTCAAAGGCCTTCCTCAAGAGCGCCGACCAGGCCACGCAGCCGCACAAGGCGCTGCAGTGGTATGTCGACGCCGGCATCACGCTGCACCTGGGCGATGCCGCAACGGCGATCGACCGCGCGGCGCACAGCGTCACGCTGCAGTCCGGCGCCGTGCTGCCCTACGACAAGCTGGTGCTGGCCACCGGCACGCGCGCGCGCCGGCTGCCGGCGCTGGCCCAGGCGCTGGACAACGTGGCGACGCTGCGCGCGGTCGACGACGCGCAGCGCCTGCGCGAGCGCTTGCAGACGGCCCAGCACGTGGTGGTGTTGGGCGGCGGCTTCATCGGGCTGGAAGTGGCGGCCACGGCGCGCGCGCTGGGCAAGGACGTGACGGTGATCGAGAGCGCGCTGCGCCTGCTCGGGCGTGCCGTCTCGTCCGAATTGTCGGCGCACGTGCTGGCGACGCACCGAGCCGCCGGCATCGATGTGCTGCTGAACGCCGGCGTCGACGATTTCGAGATCGACGGCGGCCGCCTGGTGTCGATCGAAGTGGCCGGTCGCACGCTGCCGGTCGACCTGCTTCTGCTGGGCATCGGCGCCGTGCCGGAGACCGCGCTGGCCGAAGCCATCGGGCTCGAATGCGCCGACGGCATCGTGGTCGACGCGCACATGCAGACCAGCGACGCCGACATCCTCGCGGTGGGCGACTGCACGCGCTACCCGGACCGCCGCGCCGGCCGTGCGCTGCGCCTTGAATCGGTGCAGAACGCCAACGAGCAGGCCCGCACGGCAGTCGCCACGCTCACCGGCACGCCGCGCCCGCACGACGTGGTGGCCTGGTTCTGGTCGGACCAGGGCAGCCTGCGCCTGCAGATGGTTGGCCTGGTGCCCGCCGAAGGCACGCCCGGCCACCTGACGGTGCGCCGCGCCGGCCCCAACGACAGCGCCTTCTCGCTGTTCCACTACGTCGATGGGCAATTGGCCTGCGTGGAAACCGTCAACGCGCCGGTCGATCACATGATGGCGCGCAAGCTGATGGAAGCGGGGCGCAACCCCGCGCCGGAGGCGGTGGTGGACGTGGCGGTGCCGCTGAAGAACCTGTTGGCCTGAAGGCGCTACACCGTCAGCTGGGTGGTCGACAAGACTTCCTTCAGCACCATGAAACTGCGGATCTGCCGAACCCCCGGCAGATAGAGCAATTGCTCGGCGTGCAGGCGGTTGAAGCTCTCGTGGTCGCGCGTGCGCAGCAGCATGAAGTAGTCGAATTCGCCCGTCACCACATGGCATTCGAGGCAGCCCGAGACCTTGTGCACGGCCTTCTCGAAGGCGGCGAAGGAGTCGGGCGTGGAACGGTCGAGCACCACGCCGATCATCACCAGCATGCCGGCTTGCAGGGCGCGCGGCTCCAGCAGCGCGACGATGCCGCGGATCATTCCCATCGCCTTGAGGCGCTCCACCCTGCGCAGGCAGGCCGGGGCGCTCAGGTTGACCTTGGCCGCCAGCGCCACGTTGGAAACGGAGGCGTCGCGTTGCAGCGCGCGCAGGATGGCGCGGTCGGTGCGATCGAGCCCGTCTTTCGAGACTGCGGCCGGAGTGTCATTCCTGGGTTGGCGTTTTGTTGCGTTCATTCGGTGATTCACGAAACATCAGAACGAATGAGCGAACGGAAGATGAATTTCGTTCGCTCGCCAGCCTCCATTTTGCAACCCTGTTTCGTGCTCTCATTTCTAAGATCGATGCTCGTCTGTCGTTGATGCACACAGGAGCTTCGAAATGAATCTGCAGAAATTCCCGCGCTATCCGTTGACCTTCGGCCCGACGCCGATTCACCCGCTCAAGCGACTGAGCGCACACCTCGGCGGCAAGGTCGAGCTCTATGCCAAACGCGAGGATTGCAACAGCGGCCTGGCCTTCGGCGGCAACAAGACGCGCAAGCTCGAATACCTGATTCCCGAGGCGCTCGAAGGCGGCTACGACACGCTGGTGTCGATCGGCGGCATCCAGTCGAACCAGACGCGCCAGGTGGCCGCCGTGGCGGCGCATCTGGGCCTGAAATGCGTGCTGGTGCAGGAGAACTGGGTGAACTATTCAGACGCGGTGTACGACCGCGTCGGCAACATCGAGATGTCCCGCATCATGGGCGCCGATGTCCGGCTCGACGCCGCAGGCTTCGACATCGGCATTCGCAAGAGCTGGGAAGATGCGATGGACAGCGTGCGCCAGGCCGGCGGCAAGCCGTTCCCGATTCCCGCCGGCTGCTCGGAGCATCCCAAGGGCGGGCTGGGCTTCGTCGGTTTTGCCGAAGAGGTGCGCCAGCAGGAGCGCGAACTTGGCTTCCGCTTCGATTACATCGTGGTCTGCTCGGTGACGGGCAGCACGCAGGCCGGCATGGTCGTTGGTTTTGCGGCGGACGGCCGGGCGGATCGCGTGATCGGCATCGACGCATCGGCCAAGCCGGCGCAGACGCACGCGCAGATTCTGCGCATCGCCAAGCACACGGCGCAGCTGGTCGAACTCGGGCAGGACATCACGGACAAACAGGTCGTGCTCGACACCCGCTTCGGCGGCCCCGAGTACGGCCTGCCCAACGAAGGCACGCTGGAAGCGATTCGCCTGAGCGCGCGGCTGGAGGCGATGCTGACCGACCCGGTGTACGAGGGCAAGTCGATGCACGGGATGATCGAGAAGGTGCGGCTGGGTGAATTTCCGGCGGGCTCGAAGGTGCTGTATGCGCATCTGGGCGGCGTGCCGGCGCTGAACGCCTACAGCTTTCGCTTTCGCAACCGCTGATTCAACTCAGCGGTGGGTGGGAATCAGCAGCACCACCAGCGCACCCGCGCCGCCCTCGGCCGGCTTGGCCTGCACGAAGGCCAGCACTTCGTTCTTCTGGATCAGCCAGCGCTGCGCCTTGGTCTTGAGCACCGGCTGGCGCCCGGGCGAGCCCAGGCCCTTGCCGTGCACCACGCGCACGCAGCGCAGGCCCTGCTTGTGGGCGCTGCGCACGAAGGCCGAGAGGGCTTCGCGCGCCTCGTCGCTGCGCATGCCGTGCAGGTCGATCTCGCGCTGGATCGACCAGTCGCCCTTGCGCAGCTTGCGCGTCACCTCGGTGCTGACGCCGGGGCGGCGAAAGCTCATCGCGTCGTCGGCGTCGAGCAGGGTGGTCACGTCGAATTCATCCGACAGCGATTCCTTCAGCACGCGCTGCTCGTCGAGCTGGTGCTGCACCGGAATGGGGGCCGGCGGCTGCGGCGCCAGCACCACGGACGGTTTGCGCCGCAGCGGCTGGGTGGCGCCGATGGCGCGGCTGAACAGGTCTTCGTCGGCGTGCCGCTGTTTCTGCGCGGCGGCCTGGGCGGCGGCCTGCGCGGCTTCGCGTTCGCGCTGCTCGGCCAGGTTGCGCTGCACCGCCTTCAGGTCGGCCAGGCTTTTGAGGGGATTCGATTTCGACACCATGGGCGCATTCTGACCAATGCGGCTCAGGCTGCCGTCGCCATGGATTCGAGTGGGCAGCGCAGTGTGAATTCGGTGCCCTCGCCGTCCGAATGCCAGGCCAGCGCGCCGCCCAGCCGCTGGGCGCGTGCGCGCATGCTCGACATGCCCATGCCTTCGGCGGTGCGGGCGTCGGCCTCGCTGTCGAAACCCCGCCCGTTGTCGCGCACGGCCAGCAGCAGTTGTCCCTCGTGCAGCGCGATGCGCACCGCCACCTCGGTGGCGCCACTGTGCTTGAGCACGTTGGCCAATGCCTCCTGCAGCACGCGCAGGAAATCGAGTGCACGGCGGCCGTCGAGGCGTGCGCCCTGCAGGCCGTCGAGCTGCCAGCGGCAGTCGATGTTGGCGGCTTCCAGCATGCGCGTGCTGCGGTGGCGCAGCGGCACCAGCCGTTCGGCCAGCTCGTCGGTGTCGCCCAGCGCCGAGCTTTCGATGATCAGGCGCAGGTCGTCGTTGACCTCCCGCAGTGCCCACAGGGCGATGGCGCCCTTTCCCTCGGTCTGGTCGCGCAGGGTGTTGATGTGGCTGGTGAGCGTCATGCCCAGGCCGTCGTGCAGGTCGCGCACCAGGCTCAGCCGCTCGTTCAGCCGGGTCTGCAGCAAGGCAGCGGTGTGCTGGCGGCCCAGCATGTCGGCCACCAGCCCGGTGGCGTCGTTCACGCGTTGCTGCAGCTCGGCATTGAAGTGCTCGGCCAGGCGCATGCCCTTGACCAGGCGCCAGGTCAGCACGAAGGAAATGCCCAGCAGCATGCCGCTGGCGGAGATCGATACGTAGTAGCGGTTGCCCGGCACGACACCGAGAAACACCAGCGTGCCGTGCACCGCCGCCAGCACCGGGATGTTCAGGCACACCGCCAGCGCGATGGCGTCGGCCGCGCGCGTGCGCACGGCGTGCACGGTGACCACGCTGCAGGCGACCAGGAAGACGGCCAGCGACAGCAGCACCACCGCCTGGTAGAGCGCGACGTAGTACGCCCCGGGCGCCAGCAGCAGGCCGCTGCCGACCAGCGTGCTCAGCCCGATCACGGCGCGCTGGAAGTTGCGTGCGGGCCATTGGCAGAAGGCCAGCGCGAACAGCAGGAAGGTGGTCATGCTGGCCAGCAGGCTCAGCGCCACGGTGGTCTGGTAGGGGTAGCTGTCGGCGAAGGGCCAGGTGTGCAGCGACACGAAGTTGTAGGTGTAGGGCAGCCACAGCAGCAGGTGCAGTGCGAACAGGCCGTACACGCGCTCGCTGCGGCGCAGCAGCCACAGCATGCCGTACACCACCACCATCACCAGCGTGATGCACACCCCCACGGCCTGCAGCGTGCGGCGCCAGAAGACGGCGTCGTCGTAGGCCTCGCGCGCGACGCGCGGCGAGGCCAGCAGCACCGTGCCCAGGCCGGGCTGGAAGGCGGCACGGCCCGACACCCGCAGCAGCAGTTCGTTCTCGCCGGCGCGCAGCAGCGGCGCCGCCACGGTCCACCAGCGCGGCTGGTTCCAGGCACGCGAGAGCGGCTCGACCAGTTGCCGGTCGCGCCCGATCAGGCTGCCGTTGAGGTAGACCGCGCTGGCCATGTTGGCGTAGTCGATCATCACCGCGCGCGTGGCCAGCGCGCCGTTGGGCGCAGCGCTCTCGTGCCAGCGCAGGCGATACCAGACCACGCCGTCGAAGCCGGGCCAGCGCTGCGCCCAGGCGTCGGGCAGGGTCACCGCCTGCCAGCCGGTGGCGGGCGCGCTGGCGGCCTGCCAGTCGCTGCGCACGGCCTCGATGCGCTCGAAGGCCAGGGCCGCGGGCGCGCCAGTCGCTGGCGTAGTGGGCGCGCCGGGTGCGTCGGGTGCGGCCAGCGCTGCCGCCGCCGCACCCAGCAGCAGCAAGCCTGCCAGCAGGCGGCGGGCTAGTTCAGCCAGCCCCTGCCGCGCGCGGCATGCACGGCCCCGGCGCGAGATCGCACCGCGAGCTTGCGGTAGATGTTCTTGGCGTGGCATTCGACGGTGTTGACCGACAGGTTCAGGCTGCGGGCGATCTCTCGGTTGCTGTGGCCTTGTGCAACGAGCTGCAGCACCTCGGTCTCGCGTGCGCTCAGGTCGGAGTGGGGCGCGGGCGCGTCCTCGGGTGGCCGTTCGGGCGGAATGTTAGCAAGTGTCTCCGAATTTCCGGGCGCCGCCATCAGCGCCAGGATCCGGCGCGCGATCACCGGGTCGATCGGGGCGCCGCCGCGCTGCATGCTGGCCAGCGACAGTTCGAGCTCGGTGTCGCTGCCGTTCTTCAGCAAGTAGCCGACCGCGCCGCCGCGCAATGCCTGCAGCACGGTGGCGTCGTCGCCCAGGCTGGAGACGATCACCGCGTCGCGCCCCGGCGCGTGCACCTGCATCCAGGCCAGCAGGTCGAGCCCGCTGCCGTCGGGCAGGCCGACGTCGAGCAGCGTCAGGTCGAAGCGCTGCTGCGCCAGCTGTGCCTGGCCCTGCGCCACGCTGGCCGCCGTGACGCAGCGCGACTGCGGCGCCACGCGCCCGATCACGCGCTGCAGCCGCTCGCGGATGGCTGCATCGTCGTCGACGATCAGGATGTCGTTCAGCGGCTGGGTCGGTGCGGGTGCGGGTTGCATGCGGTCATTCTGCGCGGGGACGGGTCGTGTCGCATGGCATCACTTCACCGGGAAGTTCACCGGCACGCTGCGGGTGGAGCCGTCGGCCTGCGGCACCGACACGCTGACCTTCAGGTCGCCCTTGAAGCCGGGCGGCGGGTTGCCGTTGAAGGTGCCGGTGGAGGGGTCGAACTTGAGCCAGGCCGGCAGCGGCTTGCCGTCGGCCGTGGTGGCCACCGGGGCCTTGCCGGCCGGCAGCTGCGCCGGCAGCGGCACCACCGCCGACAGGTTGGCCTGGCCGTTGGCGCCACGCGAGACCGAGACCACCGGTTGCGATGCAGCCGCCAGCGCCGCCGCCGCGGTGGCCGCGGCATTGGCGCTGCCGCCGCTCACCTTCACGCCGCCGGCACCGCCATCGAGCGTGGTCTTCTGCTCCGACGATTTCTTGTCGGTGTCGACGTACAACTGCACGCTGCCATTGCCCTTGCTCTGCTCGAGCGGATTCTTGGCGGCCGGCGTGGCGCCGCCACCCG
>Ga0160470_100639_pt1 | contig 11898 bp, 14 predicted proteins | sample HID1973I_E11MG_FD_108214 | JGI IMG/M metagenome (GOLD analysis project Ga0160470, IMG submission 108214) | Enriched mosquito-associated microbial communities from UW Madison campus, WI, USA - HID1973I_E11 MG | ecosystem: Host-associated > Arthropoda: Insects > Digestive system > Unclassified ... | reverse complement strand
TTGTCCACCGATGCCGATGCCGTACCGCTGCCATTTGTGACGGTACAAACCTGTCTTGGCCTGGTCGGTTGGCTCTTGATCGTCACGGCGTAGCTGTTTCCACGGGCAACCTGCGTGGCGAAAGTAAAGCTGCCGCTGGCCGAAACAGAAAGGTCGTCACCGGCGTTGTCTTGCAAGACAAGACCTGTACCGGAAAGGCCGCTGACGGTGCCACCGATGGAGAAGGCTGACGGTGTCACTGGTGTGGGCGCAACTATTGGCGGCGGGGCATCCATTGGTGCTGTCGCCGCATCTGGCGAATCGCCACCGCAAGCAGCAAGCATGCCACACAAGAAGACGGTGGTAGTGACTTGCCAGAGTCTGGCACGGTGCCGCAGGAAATAGGGGGCGCGATTCATGGATTTTCGTTGCGCTGCTGCGCTTAGGGTGCGACCGGCACACATGGAGTTGGCTGGGGCTCGAATGGCGCAGAGCCACACATGTCCAATGACGTGTGCATCGGGAGGAAAAGTTGTGCCGTACGTCCTCTTTGACGGCACTTGAAACGAGTGTTGTACCCTGCTTTGGTGGGGAGGCGCCATGCGATGGCGTTGTCACGAGCGGGGGTCGGGCCTGAGACCAGTCTCGGCCGGGGGAACGGTGGATCAGCGAAGGACGACGCCTTCTGCCCGGGAAATGCCCGAACGCGTAGCAAGTTTTCGACTTGATCGTCGCCGGCGGCAGCCGACCCTTCTGCGACAGTCGCTCGCTACCGGCCAGTGGCCGCTTTCGCGGTCTAAACGGACTGCATCCGCCTGCGTGAAGCGCGATGTTCATGCGTACCCGGAGGCGCATGAGTTTTGAGCACCATCCCTAGCGAAGGCGATGCCCAGGTCGAGGCGCACCGCCTGATGGCCCGAAGATCGTTGAGCAACCTATGACAGGTATGGTTGACTCAGCGGAATGACGATTACGGCTGTCTATGATTCGCAAATCAGTCCACCATATTGGGACTGGGCCCGCGTTCGAGCAAAGTTGACAGGGCCAACTGCGTGCGCGTCCCTTCCACGCCCTCGACCCCGTGAATCTTCGAGAGCAGAGCCTCCAGTGCTTGCGTATCACGCGTACGCACCTTGAGCAAAATGCCACTCTCTCCAGTAACGGTATGGATTTCTTCGATGTCGTCCAGCGATGACAACGCTGCAACCTGACGGGCGCGCTTCACGGTACTGGTGATAACTTGCACGAAGCACAATAGCGGGCGCCCCAGCTTTGCGCCGTCGAGCTTCGCCACGGTCCCAAGGATGACGCGGTCCCGTTTGAGCCGCTTCACTCGCTCATGCACGGCAGGGGCTGACAGGTGCAGGGCATTTCCCAGTTCGCTGTAACTCAGAGTGCTGTCATCCGCCAGCAGCCCTAATAGTGTTCGGTCAACGGCGTCCAAGCGTATCGCTGCGATGCCTTCCCGCCGAAGCCCATTCGTATTTTTGTCCATGTTGTCCGGAGCACTGTGATGTCTGAATGACGTTCAATATAATAGCAAATAGACCGAACATTATTCAAATGATCAACCGATTGAGCCCCCCGGACCTAACCGTCCCATTCGACGCTATCCCGACAAGTCGCCTCCTTGGTGACGTCACACCGCAGGCGTTCGCCGAGGCTGTGAGCCGTGTCGGCGATCAAAGACAGCAAGTACCCATGCAGCGGGCCGTGCAGGTCATCGACGCTGCAGGCGCGGCAGTCTTGCGCAACGTGGGTATCCCATCTACGGGGCGCCCGTTGAACGATGTGGTCGCCCAACTGTTGCAAAACATCAACCCCTGGCGAGCAAAGATGGACCACCCTCGCTTCTTCGCCTTCATTCCCGGCCCCGCATCGCCGCTATCGGCGCTAGGTGATTTGGCTACTGCCATGCACAACGTTCATGCTGGTAGTTGGCTTCAAAGTTCGGGACCCAGTGCGATCGAGGCGGGACTCATCGACTGGCTTGCCTCTCGTGTGGGTATGCCGGCATCGGCAGGCGGACTATTCGTATCTGGCGGCTCGATGGCGAATCTCACAGCGCTCACTGTGGCACGTGACCAGAAACTCGCGCCGCATGAGAGACCGTCTGCCGTGGCATACGTTTCGGAGCAGACGCATTCCTCCGTCGCCAAGGGCCTGAAGATCATCGGTTTCCTGCCCGATCAGATCCGACGGGTGCCGACCGACATAGCGTTCCGTATGGACATGACCGCACTGGCTAGCGCCATCGAGCAAGATCGCGCCATCGGGCTGAAGCCTTTCGCGGTCATTGCCAGTGCGGGCACCACCAACACTGGCAGCATTGACCCGCTCCGGCCCATTCGTGCGCTCTGCGATCTGCATGGCATGTGGATGCATGTCGATGGCGCTTACGGTGCATCGGCAGCACTGTCGCCGGCCCACCAGGGTCTTCTTGATGGGATCGGCGAGGCCGACAGCTTGAGCTGGGATGCCCACAAATGGCTGTTTCAGACGTACGGTTGCGGAATGGTGCTGATGCGCAATCGCACGCATCTCACGCAGACATTTAACACCCGACCGGAATACCTTTGGGACGCACAGGCCGACGCCGATCAGATCAACTACTGGGACTTGGGCGGAGAGCTTACAAGGCCGGCGCGTGCGATGAAGCTCTGGCTGACGCTGCAGGTGCTGGGTTCACAGGCGGTTGGTGACGCGATTGCGAGAGGTTGTCAGTTGGCGCAATGGGCCGAGGACGAACTACACGGGCGTTCCAACTGGGAAGTCGTATCGCCCGCCCAACTAGCCATTCTGACCTTCCGGATGACGTATCCAGGCATGTCGTCGGAGGCCGCCGACGCGTTGAATCGCGCAATTTCACGGCGCGCACTTGACGATGGTTTCGCCGCGGTATTGACCACCCAGTTAAGAGGCCGCACGGTCCTGCGCATCTGCTCCATTCACCCGGATGCGACTGAGACGGATATGCGAGAAACCATTCGCCGGCTAGATGCCTATGGCGCAGCCGAGGTCTCTGCGACGGCGACCACGGCACTGCCGCGGTAATCGAAAGCCATTTCTCAAAAATCTTATAAAAATGGAGCAATCAAATGCTTGATAATGACAGCCCACTTATAAATAGTAAGGTTATTTACAAAGCCCTACTGCAAGAAGCAACCTATCACGTCGCGACTACAACAGTGCTGGCTGGCGGCGTAACGCTGTGGCACCGCCATACGAGTGTGTATGACCGATTCACTGTAGTGAGCGGTGTGTTGACAGTCGAGATCAAAGTTGACGACGTTGTAACCAAAACGGAAGTGTGCGACTACTATGTTGTCGAGCCTGGCGTGAGTCATCGCGTCACAAATGAAACCGACAATGATGTTGTGTACGTTACGGTCCAGTCAGGAGGATCGAGAGATTTTGTGTTAGACCCTCGCTAGCAAGCTGCGGAAAGTAGGTCGCAGCGCAAATTCGGACAGTCAGAGAAGTGGAATGCTCCGGGTCTGAGCCTTCGTTAGAAACCGAACGCTGGCGCAGGTGGTCGCCGCCAAACTGATGCTGCAGTGGCGACCACGCTCCGCCTGCTAGCAAAGCGCTGTTGCGGAAACCGCTATTAACTTAAACCAACCAGCCTCCACGGCTCCCGGGGCGGTTCATCCTGCCGCTTCGCGGTCTTGCCTTGCATCTCCTCGCGCTATTTTGCGAGGACGATGTCGCGCTCCCCTCCAGACTGGATGTTGATGTATACCACTTCGTCAAACGTCTCATTTTTGACGTGGTGGATGACACCGGGTTCGATCGTGCAATGGTCATCGACGCGCCTTTTGTCGACCAATGCTCCTACCTGCGTTTCAACAGTGAGCACGCCTAGAACGACGAGGAAGCGGTCTTTCACATTTGTATGGTGATGCCATTCGGTTTCGCCGCCGGGAAGGACCGTGGTCTGGGACACGGCGTAATCGTCTTCTACCAGCAGCGTTTTATATAGTACCTTGCTGTTCGCGAGTGGAATGTCCTTGTCGTTCATTAAAGCCTCCAGAGAAATGAGACATTACTTTGGGGATGGTGTTCAAAACGACTTCCGCAGCGCTGAGTTGACCGTGTGAGTGCGGCCAAGCGAATTCGATGAGCGATTCCGCCCGAATTCAACGGAAGATTCGGTGCAAGCAAGCGCGCTATGGCCCGCGTTTCCGGCCGTCGGCCATTTTGACGCCGGCGGCAGAGACCAGGCGCAATGCGCGGGAACTTTGCCTTGCCGGCGTTTGCCGATGCGACCTATGTGTCATCCCATTGAAGCTCGGACGGATAGCCGCGAGAACGATACCCGTCGGGCGAGCGCGGCCTGCGCCGGCGCCTACGCCGGGCGCCGCTAAAATGTCTCGGCGTCCGGATGTCCACCGGTATCCATATGACGATGTTTGCCGGCAGCGTCGGGACCGTTGTTGGGAGCTGCGGCGCACATTCCACTGCATCGCCCGCGTCGAGCGCGCCATGTAGCCGCATTTTTCGGCATGCGTACAACTGTTGAAGCATTGCCTCGATGTTCGGCCCATGCGGCAGGTCGTTGGCCTGTTCGGCTTGAGTTAGCGAGTTTGCTGGGTCACGCGATGCCAGCGATGGCTTGATCTGTGCCTTCAGGAGGGCCTGAAAATTCTGACTTGAGGTAATCCCATGCGGGTTGTGATTGCCGCGTGGGACGCTCACAGAATTCGGCAACACGTAGAGAACCGGGGGCAGGGCGCGAACGCTAGTCATAGATGCTCCCTACCTAGGCCCGGCGCGGCGAACGCAGCATCCACAACAACTGCAGCACGGCCCCCACGATAAAGATTCCTGACCACGCCGCTAGGGCACCACGCACGATGGGGGAAGTAGGGCCGGTGGCCAGTGGATGTGCGACAGGCAGGCGGGTCAACGTCTCGTTGATGCCCGGCACCAGCAACAGGAAGAAGGCGAATGAAAAGCCGAGTTGAGCCAGGTATCTACGCGCGCGGCCCAAAAAGGACAGTCGTGGAACGAGCAACGCGCCAGTCATTGCCAACAACGCAAGGATGCCCAGGGCGTGGCCGGCATTGAAGCCACCGGTGCTGGACAAGCCGAACGACGTGAGCACGGACAGTGCCAAGCCGCCCAGATAAACGCGGCCCGAACGCCGGGCGGGGTCGATGGAGTGATAGCGCACAAAACTGTACAGGCCGGCCGCAAACGGCACCAGACTGATAGCGGTATGAACAGCGCCAAGGGTGGAAAGGGGATGTGGCATGGGATCTATGTTCCAAAAACAACCAGCCAACTAGTTGGTCGGTTTCTAGGGTTAAAAAAATCGCTTGGCGCTGTTGAGCAGGCCAAACGATCCGTTTCAGGTACTCAAACGGCCTATGGCTGCATGTGCGATGGTTCGAAAGGACTCGGGATCGCCGAGTGCACGAGCCGTGAGCATCGCGCCATGTACCGTGGACATGAAAGTCTGCGCTTCAACGAGCGCGTTGCCCTGCAAGCGCAACTGCCCCTTCCCCCCGCCCTGTTCCAGAACCCCTGCGATCCAGGCCGTCAGGTCCTGGAAATAGCCTTGCACCTCACGTGCAATTTCAGGCGGAATCATGGGTGATTCGGCGGCCAGCATGGCGCAAATGCACATCGTCGAGGAACCGTCGCGTATGCATCGAGCCCAGTAATCTGCGTAGGCCTTCAATTGCGCCAATGGATCATCACCGACGTGGCGCTGCAATGCAGCCAGACCTTCCATTGACTGCTGACGGTGGCGCATGACAACAGTCAGAACGAGATCGACCTTGCTCGGGAAGTGATGATGGATGCTGGCTTTGCCGATACGCACCCGCTCGGACAGGTCCGCGTAGCTGAAGCCGTTATACCCGCCTGCGGCGAGCAACTGCCGGGCATGCTCGGCGATTTCGGTGGCCCGGGGTGAGAGTTCCACAATCATGAAATAAGGGGTTTTTCGTCTACGATTCGAAAAACCATCCTACTAGTTGGTTGGTGGTCGTGTCAAGTCATCGCGGTTTCGGGACCATAAAATCGTCCACGACTCAACGCCACCCTATTCGGGCTCGATCCCCGCAGCCTTTATCACGCGTCCCCACTTGTCAGACTCAATACGCTGAAAGGCGGAGAGTTCGGCAGGCGTCGTCGTCCAGGCTTGTGTTCCGGTCAACTGAAAGAAAGCCTTCGGTTGCTTATCGGTGACAGCCTGTACGAGCATGTCCCTGAGTTTCTGGGAAATCGAGGCAGGGGTATTCGCCGGCAGATAAGCAGCAAACCAGTAACCCATTTCAAAATCCTTGATGCCAGCCTCCTGCATCGTTGGCACATTGGGTAGTTGGGGAATACGGGTGGCAGTCGTCGCGGTCAGCGGTCTCAGTTTCCCCGCTGTGATCTGCGGCAGACCAACGATCGTGTCGACAAGCATCATGTCGATGTGGCCGCCCAGCAAATCGTTCATGGCGTTGGGATTACTGTTGTAGCCAACCCACGTGAGGTCAATCTTCGCCAATTGTTTCAGCATCTCGCCTGCAACGCGGCTCGATGAGTTTCCGCTGCCAAACGTCAGCTTCCCGGGGATCGATCGCGCCTGCCGGATAAGCTCGCCAAGATCCTTGTATTTGGCGTCCGCACGCACAACGAGCACCTGTCCGCCGCGTCCGAGCGCGGTCACCGGCTGGAAGTCGGTCAAGGGGTTGTACGGAAGCTTTCTGAACAGATGAGGATTCGCTGTCTGCGTTGTGTTGGTGGTAATGAGGACGGTATATCCGTCGGGCACGGCACGCGCAACGTGCTGTGCCGCGATGATGCCCGAGGCGCCCGGCTTGTTCTCGACCACGATCGCCTGGCCGGTTTTCCCCATGATGGCGGCGCCCAAGGCACGGGCCAACTGGTCGGTGGCACTCCCCGCGCCAAACGGCACGACGAAGCTGACGGGCTTTGACGGATATTCGGCTGCGAGCGCAGCCGTGGTGCTGAGCGATACCAAAGCCATGGCGGCCGCAACCGCGTGTGTGATCCTCATGTCGTCTCCTTTCTGGCAAGGGCACGGGCTGCCTTGCCGTTTTCATGAGATCAGGATACGAACCGGACGACACGCGCACCATCGAATTTCTCGCGGCCTGCTGTTGACCTTTTGTAAAAGCGCCTCAGCTCGCGACAGTGGAAGAGAGCCACTGGCGGAAGGCCCTCAGTGCGCTGGACTCGGGCCTGTCGGTCGCCCACGCGAAGTAGTAGGTGTGCTCGCCCCGGTCCAGTGAAAAATCAACTGGCGTCACCAACGTGCCATCCGCGAGCTCTTTGGCAACCAGGTCTCGCTGCGCGATCGCGATGCCGTGTCCCTCGACCGCAGCCTGATAGGCAAGCAGCGAGGTTTCATACTTCATTCCACGGGACGGATCGAGGTTCCTCACACCTGCCGCGTCGAGCCAAAGCATCCAGTCTTCGGGGCGAGCAAGGGAATGAAGCAGGCTGTGCCTGGCCAGGTCGCGCCTGGAGCGAATCTGCAGGGAGGGCGCTGCGACGACAACGAGCACGTTCGGGATCAAGCGAAGCGCGCTGAGTCCTCCCCAATGGCCATTTCCGAGCTGGACACCGGCATCGATGTCCTCGCGCTGGAAATCCAATGGCTGGAAGGAAGTCGTTAATTGAACGTCGATATCCTTGTGCTGCTGATGAAAGCTCGCCAGGCGAGGTATCAACCAGCGCACCGCGAATGTCGCGGGTGAGCGGATGCGGAGCGTGTTGCCGCCGTATCGGCTGCCGGTGACGGCCAGCGTTGCCTCTCGCAAGCCAGCAAAGAGAGGCATGAGCTCGGAAAGATAGCGGGCGCCGGCGGGGGTCAACTGCATGCGACCGCCCGGCGCCCGATCGAGCAGTGCGGTGCCGAGATAGCTCTCCAGCGTCCTGACCTGGCGGCTGACGGCCGCAGGCGTCACGCTGAGTTCTTCCGCGGCCTTCGTCACACTCAGTAGTCGACCCGTCGCTTCGAATGCTCGCGCGGGATTCAGCGGGGGAAGTAGATTATGGCGCGCCATAGCTGGAAAACGATCCGAGAATCTCGAACGCTCCAAGTCTATCCCACAAGTCAGCCCTCGACCCTACCGCGCTCCCTCGGCCTTTGCTTCGGCTTGCCGCTCCAGAAACCGATGCACCGCCCGCTTGTGCTCGTCGCCACAAAGCAGGATGGCCTGCATCGAGGCGGCCATCTCCAGCGCCGCCGGCAGCGACATGCCGGCAGACTCTCGAACCAGTCCCTTTGCCATTCTCAGCGAAATAGGGGGCTTGCGCGCGATTTCCGCAGCCAGGGCAAACGCGCTCGCATCCAGATCGGCATCGGCCACCACTCGCGACACGATCCCGAGGCGGTGGGCTTCTCCCGCATCGATGAATTCACTGGTCAGCGTCAGTTCCAACGCCTTGGCGGGACCGACGATCCGCGTGAGGAACCATGCGCCACCGATGCCCGACACCAGGCCGAGGCGCAGGAAGCTTTCGGCAAAACTCGCGCTTGTTCCGGCAATGCGGATGTCGCACATCAGCGCCAGGTCGCAGCCGGCGCCGACGGCCGCGCCATTGACCGCGCAGATGGACGGGACTTCGAGGCCAACCAGCGCACGCGTGATGCGATGCAACTCGCGACGAAGCCGGTCTCTCACCTCGCTCACGCTTCCTGCCATCAGATCACTGCCCTGCTTCATGTCCTTGACGTTGCCCCCCGTACAGAAGTGGCGGCCGGACGAGCGGATCAGGACGCAATGGACATCCGCCATCCCATTGATGCTTTCCAGTGCCTCGGATAGACTTGTCGTCATCGCAAGGTCAAGGGCATTGCCATCCAAAGGGCTATTCAGCGTCAACGTCAGGACGCCGGACTCCAGCGTGCTGAGGACCCGCCCATTCTCCGGCGCATTGCTAGCGATCATGTTTTCTCCTGGTGCATGGGATTGGGTTAACGTCCGACGAAATTGGCCGGCCGCCGTTCGAGGAAGGCTGACATCCCTTCCTTCTGGTCACTGAGGGAAAAGCCCGCCTGAAAGGTTCTTCGCTCGAACAGGAGGCCCTCTGACAGCGAGTTTTCGAACGATCTGTTCACGGCTTCCTTGATAGCCATCACGACAGGCAACGAGTGTCTCGCAATGGATTTCGCGACTTCGATGGCCACCGGCACTAATTCCTCTCGTGATGTGAGCTTGGAAACAAGCCCCATGCTCAGCGCTTCATGCGCAGATATCGGTTCGCCAGAGAGACACATGAGCATCGCCGAGGACTTTCCAATGGCACGCGGAAGTCGTTGAGTGCCGCCAGCGCCGGGCACGATGCCAAGCTTGATCTCAGGTTGGCCGAATTTCGCATCCTCCGCGGCGATGACGATGTCGCATATCATCGCAAGCTCGCATCCGCCGCCGAATGCATAGCCGTTGACTGCGGCAATCACAGGCTTTCTCAGTGTGCGGAGAGTGTCCCAGTTGCGGCCGATGTAGTCCCGCTGGAATGCTGTCGGATAGTCCAGTTGCCGCATCGCTGCGATGTCCGCGCCGGCAGCGAAGGCGCGCTCGCTTCCCGTGATGACGGTGACCGCCACGTCCGGATCGGCCTCGTTTGCGAGCAGCGCTTCGACCAATGCATCGATCAGTCCATCGGTAAGCGGGTTAAGCGTATTGCTGGAAGCAAGGCGAAGCAGCACGACGCGATCATGCGCAAGTTGCCTGAAAATAGGCGCACTCATAGGGAATCCATTTCCATCTGGTAGGGCGGGGCGACCCGTGTGGATGTGTCAAGGACGGCTCCGCATCGGATGAGCTCTTCGATCTCATCGTCCCTCATGCCGTAGAGGCTCAGCACCTCGGCTGTGTGCTGCCCTGTCACAGGAGCAGGCGTAGGCCATTCATCCACTTCGTTCGATTCATGCTGCGGGCCCAGTGCGAACCGATGCGTGCGGAGGCGTCCTGCGACCGGATGTTCGACCTCGCACGACAGGTGGCTGGAGGCGTACTCAGGTGAGGCCATGACCTGGTCGTAGCTCAGCACCGGAGCGCAGATGATGTCCCTCGCGGTGAGGCTATCGACCCACTCCGCGGTAGTGCGGGCACGGAATCTCTCCGAAAGAATCTCCCGCAGCGCGTCGCGATTGGCTACCCGTCCATCGTTGGTCGAGAATCGGTCATCCGACACATCATCGGCAAGCGCGAAGAGTTCGCAGAGCGCGCGCCATCGTGCCGGATGATAGGCGACGACCATGATCCACCCGTCGGCGGTGGGATACGCTTCGTTGGGGCACGCGTAAGGGGCGGCACTGCCGGATCTCTCGGGCTCCTTGCCTGAAGCGAAGTAGGCGGCAAAGCTGGCCTGTTGCAGCATGATGGTTGCGTTGTACAGGCTGACGTCCAGATGTTGCCCGCCGCGCTCGGTCCGGGCACGCCGCAGGGCAGCGAGAACGGCGATCGTTGCAAGGTATCCCGTCACCATGTCGGCGATGGGGGTCGGGACTTTGGCGGGAGGGGAGCCCTGCTCGCCAAGCGTACTCATGAGCCCGCTCACCGCCTGGATAATGCCGTCAACACCGGGCCGCGAGCTTAGCGGTCCTTCCTGCCCGAATGCCGAGATCGAACAGTAGACGAGCCGCGGATTCTGCTCCGACAGCGATGCGAATCCCAGTCCCAGTTTATCCATGACGCCGGGTCGGAAGTTCTCGATAATGACGTCAGCGCTGCGGGCCATTTTCTGAATCGCCGCGCGTCCCTCGGGTGACTTGAGATCGACCGCGAGACTACGCTTGTTGCGATTGACGCTCATGAAGGTCGGGCTCTCGCCGTTCAGCCATGGCGGTCCGATGCAACGCCCAATTTCGCCATCGAGCGGTTCGATCTTGACGACGTGCGCGCCGAGGTCGGCGAGCGTCATCGACGCGACAGGTCCTGCAAGCACGTGGGAAAAATCAAGGACCTTCAGTCCCGTCAAGCTGTCTCCGAGCATGCTCGTCTCCATGAATAGGTCTTCTATTGCTGGAGCTTAGAGCCATGCCACCATGCCTCCAATCGACTTTATGGAACGCTGCGTTGACTTTTTGTTTCGGGGGAATGGGTCGCACTTCAAGACGTTGCTGCCGGATCGAATCTGCGTTGCGTGCGGTAGCGCGCTGCCCGGACGCGACAGCCCTCATTAGCACGTACTTGACGATTTCAGTGTTGGCCACTGTGATCTGATCGTTGAGATCTGAGAGACTGGTCGGCTCATAGAACAGACTGCCCTTCGCATGGGGCTTTCCACCCAAGACAACCCTGGCCCCGGCTTGCTTCGCATCCTCGACCAAGGCGGCGAGCTTATCCAGCGCAGCTTGGTTGATCAACGGCCCGACGACGGACTCCTCTTGAAGACCCTGATCCACGCGAATTCGGGCGACCCGTTCGGCGACCGCTTCGACGAATCGGTCATGGACGCCGTCCTGAGCAGGCGGTCGCCAAGTTTCCACGCGGGCAACAGGGTACGATTACGCAGCACCGTTGATGGGCCATTTGTCCCAAGACCGCTGCTTGCTGCTATCCGGCCATGGCCACGGAGCAAGTCACCGACCGCTCATGGCCGCTCGCTGCCATAGATGCCCCTTAGCAAGGGCTTGGCAGACGCCAAGCAAGTACCGCCCATCAGCGTCGTTCGACGCATCCGCGAAGTCGAGGCGGCGCAAGGACATCGTCCCGACTTATAGCGTGCCTGCCCTCCGGTTCGGTCAACGCACTTCCGTGCATCCCATTCTTGGTACACACGAAAGCGAAGATCTTGGTTCTTCAATTCGCGCGGTCGAGCGTACAGAATGCGGACATCAAGACGGTCTCCCAGTGACTCAGCCTGCGCCAAGTGAGACGGTCTCTAAGCCCTACGCCTTTGGAGAGCTGTCGTCATGGATCGTCTCGTCTCGATGCAGGCTTT
>Ga0160470_100615_pt1 | contig 12351 bp, 10 predicted proteins | sample HID1973I_E11MG_FD_108214 | JGI IMG/M metagenome (GOLD analysis project Ga0160470, IMG submission 108214) | Enriched mosquito-associated microbial communities from UW Madison campus, WI, USA - HID1973I_E11 MG | ecosystem: Host-associated > Arthropoda: Insects > Digestive system > Unclassified ... | reverse complement strand
GTTTCGCGTTGGCGGTCCCGGTGACTAAGCCATTCCCAATCTGGGAGCGTGTGGCATCCTCAATTCGGCCGCTACGGCCAAGAGCGGGTATTCGGGCAGGCCCCGCGAACTGGCGTTCAAGACTGATTGCTGAAGTTCACCAACGACTCCTTTGCGGCATCTCGGCTCCCCGTTCGATGTGGTCAGTTTCAAGGCCCCAAGGAAAGCTGCGGCTCGAGCAAGAACCTGCGAAGGGCTGCCAATTCGGCCCCGGAACTTGACTGACGACGTCGTGCGCTTTTGACATCCAGAGAGGCGACTAAGGCCTCAACGGGACAATTTGCTCGGACGAGTGATGTTCCCCTGGATGACGAGCGTGATGACCGCCACGTTGGCTGGCGGTGCTGACATCAAAACGTCGATGCCGTCGGCCGCCGACCAAGGCGCAGAATTTTTGGCGCTGGTATCCAGAATGCACAACAGAGCTACGCGCTTGCCTTTGGCCACCGCGTAGCTGGCAGCTTGCTCGACATACTTGCGGCAGTCTTCCATCTGTTTGATCCGCGTGCCCGTCTCCTTGAGCTCGATCGTGATTCCGCGAAGGCTCAAGTCAGTGAAGCCCCCTGCGGCCGCGGCGTGCTCCTCCAGATCCGACCCGATACGGGGCGACCGGCGAAGGTCCTTTCGAACCTGGGCTTGGAATTCCTTCTCGCCCCACGCGCCATCGAACACGGCGTCTTGAACTGCTCTCCCAGCAAGATTGCCCAGACCGGTCAGTAGCTCAAGAATGTCCGACAGCTCCTCGGCATTTGCCCAGCCTTCCCGTCTTAGCAGATCGCGGATCAACAGGATCTTTTCGTCGACAGGCTGATAGCCGGTTATCGAGTTGGCCCGTATGTCGAAGCCCTCCACCAAAAGCGTACGGTGGCCGACGACAGCAACGGGCTGCTCTGAGCTGGCGGGTTGAAATGCCGCCGCGTACTTGAACTCGAAAGGCCTCGATTTCAATCCCTGTGCGATCTGGAGAGCCGCACGACCCGTCTGGATTAGCGTGTACGGTGGCTCCGTGGACGGCTTCGTGAACGTGAACTCGGAGAGCTCGTAGGTGCTCTTGGGCTCCGCCGAGATCGGCGTCAGCACCAGGTGCGTGGCGCCCTCTGGCCATCGAGAGACTCTGACCTCGATCTCCATGTCATGCAATTCGCGCGGGACGAGGTGGTGGATGTTGGCCGCTGGCTGGCCACCAAGCTGAAACTTCACGAAGGCCACTGAGAGCTCCGTAGGCCGTGGGCGCTCTTCAACTTGTTCCGGACCGGCCGGAATGCGCGGCCTCTCCTCAGAAAACACACCGATCGGCAACGGAATGCCAGCCAGCGTCTTGCAGATAGACTCGAAATCGGCAATGGTGGCGACAGACTGCAATGAGGCTGACGCATCCACGAGGCTCTTGGCGACGTCTTTCTCACCAAACTCCTTGAGCCAAAGACGATGGCGCTCCACTGCACTGCGCAGGAACCGGTCACCGTCTGGAACCGCGTCGAGAACTGCTTGCCGCCACTCCGCCAGAGAAAGCACGATGCGCAGGAGCGCCGAAAACGCGCCGTAGATCGTTGCGGTCGAAGCCCGCCCATACCTGAGAGACGCATCATCCAACTCGGTGCAGATTTGGTGTAGAAGCTCCGCGCTGACGACCTCGCCACCGCCGAGCTTGCGGAGCGCCTCAACTGCCTGAATTCGGGCGAAAAACACCTGGGAAAGGATTGCGTCTCTCTGCATATTCCTCTTGGTCTTCCTTCAACAATTGATAGAGGCCTTCCCACTCCGCCTTCAGCGCATCCTGCCGAGACAGATCTCCTGCAGCAACAGCGGCCTCGAACTGCACCGCCACAACGTGGAGCCGCCTGGACCACTTCATGCGCCTCATGGGCATGGTATCGGGGATCGCCTCCCAAGACGATTCAATGGCCTCGACGGCTTCATCCCACGCCCCGACGCGAGTGAGGACTTCAACGACGGCGCCCACGTACCAGCCGCGATCCGCCCGGCGCACCGATAGCTTGCTGAGATCCGCGGATCGCTTGCTTGCCTCGGCATCAGGTATCGAGTACAGCAATCGGATGGCATCCTCCTGACCATGGTCGCTGACCTCCGGATCTTCCAAAGCCCTGATTACCAGATCAACAAAGGTCGGCTGGCCCTTCAGATACTTGGAGAGCGAAGTGAGATCCCTGAGGTGCATGTGGACCGAGACACCCATCAAGACTTTCAGGCACCACCGGGCCAGATTTGCACGGGATGCATCGTCAGCGGTGTACCGGCGGAAGTAGAGCTGCATCCAATCCAACAGGAAACTCTCAACTTTTCCCTTGTTGCCATAGACGCGCAGGAGCGTCAGGAGTGCCCTGCCGGCTCTCTGCTCGAACGCACCAGTGAGAGAGATGCTCTCAAGCGCCTTCGCTGCAGCCTTGTGGACAATCACGTACTGGTCTTCCAAAAGCAGGATGAATGCTTCAAGAACCAGCTCCGGGAGATCGTTGGAGCGCTTCCGTCCAGCGCGTCCCAACGTCTCCGCAGCACTTGCACGCACCAGCGTTGAGGTGCCCACCATGGCCGTGTAGAGCTCAGGCAAGACAAGACGCAAACCTTCTGGTGTAGCGATGAGCTTGCTCGACTCCTCCAGCAGAACAGCGATCAAGGTGTGACGGCCGCCGTTTATCCTTGACAAGAAGTCGACGTATGACTCGGCCGCAGCCAGACTCCTGCTTGCTGCCGCTGCCGCAATCGCTGTGAACACCTCTCGTGAGTAGTAAAGCGCCGATTGAAAGTTTCGCGTGTCCAGCACGTCGAGGAAGCTTTCCGGCTTGCTGAGCGATTGCTCGGCGTCAAACGCTTCACGACGGGCATCCAGGACGGCAGCTGCGCCTAGCGCAATGTCCAACACTCCATCAACAGACTCAGCGATCTCCTCGCCGTATGGCTTCAGCGTATGAGTGATCTCGGTCAATACAGCGAGATTCTTCGAAGTGCTAGACCATGCCACGAACCGCATCAGAGCGATGGCAGCGACCTTGCCATCCAGCGCTTCCTCTTCGGTGCGACTGGTTCTGAAGATTTCGCCGTAGGCCCTCACGAGGCGAGCTTCACTCTCTGCTGTCGCACCCTCGAAATAGGTGGCGATCAATTTGTCTGTCTCAGAAGGCGCATGGCGGAGGGCAGCGGCAACCGCACGTTGCAGGTCGCTGCACACCATCCGCCTTTCTCGGTCGGCATCGCTGTCGTCGATCAATAGATGCGCACGCGTCAGCTTGGTCACAAGCGACCGTGAGAACCGGTCTAGGAGATCCGGAGCTTGCGCTGAGAGAACCTTGAGCCCGGCGGTTCCCATCCGGATGGCATAGGAGCTCCGTGAATCGAGCAGGCGCTGAATTGCGCGACAAACGGCCTCCGGCCAGACTGCAAAAACGGCCTTCAAGGGATCGGGATGGAAGACCCGCTCGCCATGGCCAAACTCGGAGCGAGGGGCTCGTGCGAGGCGAATCAGCGCTGGAACTGCAGCCTCCATTGTCTGTTCATCTGCTAGCTCAGGCGTCTCCATCACGATGTACGCAGCAGTTTGAACTGCGGCGCGTTTCGCTAGGCACCGCAGCGCTGCATCCGCAAGGCGGGCCGGGTCAGCTTTTGCACACTTCAGAGCCTGTAGCGCCACGTCTTGGAATCCGGCCTCCGGGGATGCAGTCAACTCAAAAAAGTAGTCAGTGAGCGATGGCGTTAGGACTTCGGGAGCGAGCCGCAACGTCTCGACGACTCGCGTCTTAGCGTCGTCGGCATGGGTGGCGTCGAGGGTGTCCAGGTCGTCAAGCAGGGCTCGAACTGCTGCGTTCTGACCGACGCGTAGGGCCTCCCGTTGCTTTTTTCGTGACTCAAGAGCCGCTTGTAGTTCCGCCTCGGCACGATCAGCCTCTTCCTGCTGGCGGATTGCCTCGCGGTCGCGCTGACCCACCAGGATGGAGAGATTCGGCATGCGTACCGCTTGGCGCTTGTCGCAATGCGCGCAGTTGCGGTCGTAAAAGTCGAGGGCACACGATTCCAGGTACCAGCCGGCGAAGCCGCTGGCTGGGGCGAAGTCGCACTCCATGGCGAAGTGACCAATGGGCAATCCAGTTTGCTGAGCAATCAAGCCAACTCCGCCCTGGTTGCTCACTCGCGCGTGAGAGCACCAGTTGTGGATGAGCTCCGCAACCTCCTTGTTCCGCTCGCCGTCCCTGATCATCTGACCATATCTAGCTTCGTCCATGCCGTCCGAACTCCTGATCGCTGCGCGACCGCCCCGTTGAGCGCACCTCCGCATGCGCGGAACCTCGCTGTTCCAATTCTTGGTTTGAGGATGAGCTTACCGCGACCATCGGGCCGTGATCCTCGGTTCAAACCCAAATCGGCGCGCCGCGAAGGGCGTCGGCGACGCATGCCGACATTGGCTCGGCCAGCAGCGCTCCTGCTGTGATGGCCACTCAGGATGACGGGTGCGCGACACGCAGCGGACGGCTTAGCCATCCGCTGAACTCAGGTGTCGAACGACCGCTTGTGGACGCCGCGTTCCGCACAGGTGAAGTCAGCTACCGCTGCGGTGCCGAAATCCAATCCAAGAAGTCGGAATTCAGCAACGGGCCCACAACGGCTGTACATCACGCGCCAAAGCTGCCGTTCATGAGTCTTCGACTGATTGGAAAAGCTCGCGATCCAGAGGCCTACCTTCCCCCTGCAAGGCCCTGACCGCGCAGCACCTGCTCTTCGCCGGCGAGCAGCACGGCGTTCGCCAGCAGCAGAACATCCAGTGAGCGCTGGAGGAAGAGTTTCATTTCTTCGACACGCTGGTCATTCGCGCCGCCGGACCCGCTGGCTGACCACGCCGAATCCGGCCGCCCGAACGCCAAAGATGTAACAGCCGCGGCGCCACCGATTCGTTCCAGCCCGCCCCATCGTCTATGCAGTACGAGCCTTCCATTTCAGGCTCGGAGGAGTGCTGCACATGCCCAGGAACACAGGTCCCGAACAAAGGTCGCGACGCCGGATGCTGTTGAGCGCGGCGGCGATGAGTGCCATTCCGTTTCCGTCCCTTTCTCAACCCATGGATGCCCCGATGAACGCCGATCTCACGCCCAAGGAAAACATCACCCTGATCAACATCTTCAGCGTCGCGCCCGAAAACCGCGATCGATTGGCCACGCTGTTGCAGGAAGGCACGGACTCGTGGATCCGCAAGATTCCCGGCTTCATCGCCTCCACGCTCTACCTGTCACGCGATGGGCAGCGCATCGTCATCCAGGGCCAGTGGCAAAGCGCCGAAGCCATCGCGGCGATGCGCCAAAGCCCTGAGATGCCCGGCTACTTCGAGCGCATCCAGGCGCTGGCGAAGATGGAGGCCATCACCTGCGATGCGCTGTCGACATGGGCCGCGCAAGCCTGACCCGATGCATCGCGCCAGCACCATGAACGCACTCACCCACACGCACGCCGTCGTCACCGGCGCCAGCCAGGGCCTGGGCCTCGCCATGACCAAGGCGCTGCTCGCCCGTGGCGCCCGTGTCACGGCCATCGCCCGCAGCAAGGACAGGCTGGACGCGGCCCGGCAACTGGGCGCCACGACCCTCGCCGGTGACGCAACGGACGCCGAGCTCATGAACCGTGTCGTCGCCGATCAGCAGCCCGACGTGCTGATCCTGAATGCAGGCGCACGGCTTGCGATGAAACCGATCGACGCGCAGAGCTGGGAGGAGTTCTCGGCGATGTGGAACACCGATGTGAAGGCGGGCCTGGTCGGGATGCAGGCCGCACTCAACACACCGCTGAAGCCGGGTGCGCGCGTGCTGGCGATGTCCAGCGGCGCATCGATGGTGATGAGCGTGCCCTTCATCGCGCCGGCGAGCTTGCGGCTGTCGGGCGGCTATGTCGGTGCCAAGCGGATGCTGTGGTTCATGGCGCACCAGGCGAACACGGTCTCGCGCGAACGCGGGCTCGGCCTGCACTTCCAGGTGCTGGTGCCCGGCCAGGTGATTCCGGGCACCGCGCTCGGCCACGAGGTGGCCTCGGCCTATGCGCGGCTCGAAGGGGTGAGCGCCGAGCAGCACGTGCGCGATCGCTATGGGTCCATCCTCGCGCCGGACCGGTTCGGCGAGATGGTCGCCGACCTGCTCGCCGAGCCCAGGCATGCCGGCGGCGTGGCCTACGGCTTTCGCGCCGACGCTGGTATCTTCCCGCTCGACCTGCCAACCCCCACCCGCACGGAGGCTTGATTGCTGATCGACGTTGACGACAACCCCGAATTCGAGCGGCAGCTTGGCGCGATGCGGCCCAGGCTTCACCGCTACTGCGCGCGCATGACGGGCTCTTCCGTCGACGGCGAAGACGTCGTGCAGGACGCGCTGATGAAGGCATTTGCCGCGCGGGCGAGCTTCAGCACGCTGGACAACGCCGAGGGCTGGCTGCTGCGCATTGCGCACAACGCCGCGCTCGACTTCCTGCGCCAGCGCGCGCGCCAGCCGGTGATGGAAGACGCCGACGATGAGCTCCAGCACCTCGCGGCGCCGGAGTTGCCCGACCCCGAGATCACCGTCGCCAGCCTCCGCACCTTCCTGCAGCTGCCCGCGCTGCAGCGCAGCGCGGTCATCCTCAAGGACGTGCTGGGCCATTCGGCGGAGGAAGCCGCCGCCATCACGCAGACCAGCGTGCCCGCCCTCAAATCGGCGCTGCAGCGCGGCCGCGAGCGGCTGCGCGCCCTGGCCGCCGAGCCCGAGGACCTGCGCCTGACGATGGTCAGCGACGCCACGCGCGCCCGCCTGTCCGCCTACGTCGACGGCTTCAAGACCGGCGACTTCGACGCCGTGCGCGCCATGCTGGCCGAGGACGTGAAGCTCGATCTGGTCGCCCGGCTGACGCGCCAGGGCAAGCACGAGGTGGGCGAGTACCTGGGCCGCTACGCCGCCACCCGGCAGTGGGCCTTTGCCGCCAGCGTCATCGACGGACGCGCCGGCATGCTGGTCTACGACCGCGCCGTGTCATTGAGCACGCCCGCCTACTTCGTGGCGCTCGAGTTCGATGGCGAGCGCGTCGTTGCCATCCGGGATTTCCTGTTTGCGCGCTACGCGATGGAAGGCCTCGAGGTGCACCTCGTGTAGCGTCGGCGGCGCGATCAGGCGGCCTGTCTTCCCGCCCCTCGCATCGGCCGTCGCAACCACGGCAGCAGGTAGCGCGCCAGCAGCAGGCACAGCGCCAGTGCCGCCAGCGCCGGGCGCAGGCTGGCGCGCACCGTCACCGGCCGCGCCAGGGCAGGCGCCATCAAGGCTTCGATGAAGCGCTCGCGCGACTGCAGCCGATGGAAGACCATGCCGCGCTCGCTCGCCAGCAACTGCAGGTAGTCCTGGCGCAGCGCCGAGAGGTGCTCGGTGCCCGGCGTCGCGCCCAGCATGGGCCCGGCGGCAGCGCTGTCCGGGCCGTCCACCATCGTTTCGCTGGCGACGCTGCCGCCGCGCCCGCGGCTGCGCGGGTCGACCTGCATCACCTCGTCGGCGCGCCAGAAACCGAGCGGGCGGCCGGTGGGGTCGGACTTGGGAATCGGCGAAGCCACCAGGTCGCCGACGCCGACGATCAGGCCCGGCACCTCGCCCGGCTTGTCGTCGAAGGCGGGCCGAAAGCGCGGGCTCAGCGGCGGTGCCTCCTGCCCGTCGGTCACGAACACCAGCGTGGGCTTGTCGGCCAGCTCGCGGGCGATGCCGATGGCGCTGTGCAGGCCCTTGGCAACTTCGCTGTTGCCCGACCAGGCCATGCGCGAATCGATCTGCGCCAGGCTCGTGCGCAGCTCGACCAGGTTGTCGCACACGTCGATCGGCGCGAACAGCAGCAGCGAACGGTACTCGGTGAAGATCGCCCAGCCGACCTTGGAACCGCAGGGCAGCTTGAGCAGCGCCTCGCGCAGCGCCTGCTTGGCGAAGGCGAGGCGCGACACCGGCTGGCCGTCGATCTGCTCGTCGGTGACGTTCATGCTCTGCGTCACGTCGAGCACCACCACGTGATCGAAGCGCGCGCGCGCCATCGGCACGCCGGGGTCGGCCAGCGCCAGTGCCAGCAGCGCGGCCGCCGCCACCAGCAGCCAGCGCTCGCAGCCCAGTCGCAAGGCGGCGCGCAGGCGCGGCAAACGCGCCTCTTGCGGCGCCGTCATGGCAGGCCGGGCGCGTAGCCGCGCATGGTGGTGGCGGCGCGCTCCGCGTTGCGCCGTGCCTCCGGCGGTTCTTCCTCGAACTCGTCGGGGTCGGGCCGCAGCCGCTGCGCGCGCTCCAGGTTGTAGCGCGCGTTCCAGTGCTGCGGGTCGACGCGCAGCAGCTTGCGGTAGTTCTCCTTCGCCAGTTCGATCAGCGCAATCGCCTTGCCCGGCTCGGCGCCGGCCTGTTCCGCGATCGCCTGACGCAGCAGCAGGTTGGCGCTGTTGTAGCGCGCCGCCTGGCCCAGTGGCGAGTCGTCTTCCAGGCTGCGGTAGGCGCGCAGCGCGTCGTCGTGCGCGGCGCCTGCGTCACCGGTTTCGGCCAGCGCATGGGCCTGCGCGAACTTCACCTGTGGCGGCACGTCTTGCGCGGGCCTTTGCGCCGGTGCAACCGGGGCGCCGGACGCGATGACGTCGTTCCAGCGCTCGCGCCGCCACAGCAGCGCAGCGTCGATTGCCGCCGCCACGGCCAGCAGCACCAGCGCGGCCAGCACCGCACGCGTCAGCTGGCGCGAACTCGGTCGACGCGACATCAGGCCCATTGCCGCACCTCCACCACGCTGGCGCCCAGCAACAGCACGACGCAGCCGAAGGCCAGCGCGAACATCGGCGCGGCGAGTTCGCGCCGCGGCATGGTGTCCAGGTAGGTGATCGGCAGGTTCTCCAGCCGGTCCACCGCGTCGATGGCTTCCTTCAAGGCCTGCGCATCGCCGGCCTCGTAGGCGCGGTAACCGCCGCCGAGCGTGCCGAAGAAGTGATGCAGCGCGTATTCGGGCACCGCATCGATGCTTTCCGGCGCGTCGCCCTTCTCCATCACCAGCCCGGGGCTGTTGACCGAGCGCAGGTAGATCCAGACCACCGACACGCGGTGCTTGCGCGCCAGGTAGGCGATGTGTTCGCGCGCGTCGGGGTCGAGCCGGTCGCCGCCGTCGGACACCAGCATGACCACGCGCGAGCCGGTGTAGGCCCGCCCCTCGAAGGACGAGAGCGCCGTCTGCATCGCCAGCCCGATGTTGGTTTCCGACAGGCCACGGCCGACGTCGCCGGCCACGATGGCGGCGCGCACCGCTTCGCTCTTCTGGGTGAAGTCCAGCACGCGGATCGGCAGCGTGCTGAAGACGATCACGCCGAAGCGGTCCTGCTCGCGCCGAGCCACGAACTCGGAAAGCAGTTGCCGCGCCACCTTGCCCTTGATCTCGCGCTGGCGGCCCGGCCAGCGGCCCATGTAGTAGTCCAGCGCCTCGGGGCCGGTGCCTTTCACGATGCCCGGCGGCGGCCGCCCGCCGCCGAAGGCCTGGTCCATGCTGCGGCTGCGGTCGAGCACCAGCATGATCTCGGCGCCCTTGCCGATGCGCTCGACCTGGTACTCGGGCCGGAACGGGCCCGCCAGCCCAATCACCAGCGCGGCGATGGCCAGCACGGCGGCCCCGCGCAGCAGCGCGTCCAGCAGTTCGGAGGCGCGATCGCGCGGCGCCAGCCGCGCCGCCCAGGTGTTGCCGAGCGCGCTGCCACGCTGGCGCAGCAGCGGCAGCGCCGCCAGCGGCAGCAGGCAGAGCAGCCAGGGGTCGTCGAAGTTCATGCCGCCCCCCGCTCGACGTCGCGGCAACGCCGGCACAGGTCGATCAGCCAGCGCCCATCCGCCGGCTCCACCGGTGCTTGGCCGCTGCCGAAGAACTCGCCGCGCGATTGCTGGAAGAAGCTGGCGAGCTCGTCGCGCAAGGGCGCGAACTGCGGCCGCGCGCGCAGGAAGCGGTCGATGTCCTGCTCGAACACCACCTCGCCCAGCGTAGCGTTCAGCGCACCGTGCATCTGCTGCAATGCGGCACGCCATTGCTTCTGCGTCAGTGTCGGCGAGGTGGCCGATGGCAGGCCCCGCAGCTGCCGCCACGCGAGGGTGAAGGGCCGGTGCCGCCGCACCCACCACGGCAGGCCGATGTAGACGTGGGCCAGGTAGGCCAGCAGCGCCAGCGCGAGAACGCCGTAGACGGCCAGCCGCATGCGCTCGGCATGCGTGTCGATGCGCGGCGGCGGCGCGTCCGGCTGCAGTTCACCCAGGCCGCGCCGGTGCGCCACCTCCACCGGCGCCAGCGGCGAGACGCTCACCGGCCAGGCCTCGACCTTCACGTCCTGGTCGCGCGGCGAGCCCTTGAAGTGCAGGCTGAAGCCGGGCATCTCCAGCACGCGCGGCTCCTGCGGCGAGAGGAAGACCTGGTAGGAGAGCGTCAGTTCGTGGTGCTGCCCGCCGGCGCCGGCACCGGGGCTGCTGCGGCGCGCCACCTCGCGCAGCTCGAGCGCCTTGCCGCGCGCGCCGGGTTGCGGCACGCTGGTTTCATCGAGTTGCAGGCCATCGGGTGCATCGACGGTGACGGTGCGCGACACCACGTCGCCCAGCTGCCAGCCGAAGGCGCGCGGCTCCTGCGTGGTGAGCATGGGTTGCGCGGCCGGCGCAGCGGTGCACGTCACCGCAACAGTCGCGGCCAGCACGGCGCGCACAAGGGAATTCATGGCGGTATGGCGCGGCAGCATCACGCGAGAAAATAGCGCGTCACCGCGTCGGCGTCGAACGCGCCTTCGATGAACAAGGGTTTGAGGCGATGCGCACCGAAGACCGCCATCAACGCTTCGCGGCGCGCGCGCTGTGCAGCCGACCATTTGTCCTGCAGGGCTGGGCGCCACCACACGAGCTTGTCGCCGCCGCCTTCCGGGTCGTGCGCGCGCAGCAGGCCGCGCGGCGCCGTCAGGCCGAATTCGAGCGGGTCCCACAGCACCACCGGTACCAGTTCCTGGTGCGCCATCGAGGCCAGCACGGCCTCGATCTCGGGCAGCGGCAGATGAAAGTCGGACAGCAGGAACACCAGCGAGCGGCGCCGGCCCAGATGAAAGGCGGCGCGCGACAGCGCCTGCGCCGAGCGGCCGCTGAGCGGCAGCGTGCGAAGCCGCGCGGCAAGCTCCGCGCCCCTGCCGCGCGAGCGCGTCGGCGGCAGCAGCAGGTCGCTGCGGACGGTGTCGTCGCAGCCGACGAAACCGAAGCTGTCGCCGGCCCGCCAGGCCGACCAGGCCAGGCAGTCGACGAAGTCGGCCAGCACGTCGAGCTTGCGGTGCGCGGCGGCGAAACCCATCGAGGCCGACACGTCCGCCACCACCACCATGTCGACCGCCTTGCGCTGGCTGTAGACCCGCACGATCCAGTGGCCGAAGGGGTCGCGCAGGCTGGCGTGCAGGTCGAGCCGGCGCGGATCGGGTGCGTCCAGCAGCGGCGCATGGCCGCGAAATTCAACGCCACTTTCGCCGCGCGGGCTGCGGTGCGAGCCCGGGAAGTGGCCGCGCGCCGGCGCGCCGATGCGGTAGTGCACTTCCGGACGGGTGGGCGCCTGCGGCATCACACGGCTCCGTTACATAGCCACATAGCCGCTGATCAGGGCGCTGCCACGTTGGAGAGGATGGCGTTCATCAAGCGCCCCGAGATCTCCTGGCGGCGCATCTCGTAGACCGGCTGGTAGCACAGCCGGTGCGCAATGGTCTCGGCGAAAACGGCGCGCACGTCCTCTGGCGCCACGTGGTCGCGCCCGTCAATCCAGGCGGCAACGCGGGCCGCGCGCAGCAGCAGGCTCATGCCGCGCGGGCTGGCGCCGGCCAGCATCAGCTGGCTGGTGTCGAGCTCGCTCAGGCGAATGCCGTAGTCGGCCGGCGCGGCGCTGGCGCGCCACAGGTCGAGCGCGTAGTCCTGCAGCGTGTCGGAGGTCTGCACGCCGCGCTGGATGAGGGCCGCCACCTCGTTCAGTTCCTGGTAGGCCAGCAGCCCGGCGTCGAGCGCGCCGACCAGCCGGTCGGTGTCGTGAAAGCGCGGCTCGGTCATGAGGGCGCGCCGCTCGCTGTCGTCGGTCGGCGTGTCGACGGTGATTTCCATCATGAAGCGGTCGCGCGCCGCGGCCGAGATCTCGAAGGTTTCCTCGCGCTCGACCCGGTTGCGGTCGGCGAACACCAGCATGTGCGGAAAGCGGAACTCGCGATTGAAGGCCGCCACGCTGCGCTCGGCCATCACGCGCAGCAGCAGTGAATGCACCTGCGGGCGGGCCCGGTTGATCTCGTTGAAGAAGAAGATCGCCAGGCTCTCGCCGTGC
>Ga0160470_100613_pt1 | contig 12394 bp, 11 predicted proteins | sample HID1973I_E11MG_FD_108214 | JGI IMG/M metagenome (GOLD analysis project Ga0160470, IMG submission 108214) | Enriched mosquito-associated microbial communities from UW Madison campus, WI, USA - HID1973I_E11 MG | ecosystem: Host-associated > Arthropoda: Insects > Digestive system > Unclassified ... | reverse complement strand
GTGGTCTACGCTGACCGAAAAACTGATGGCTGAGTTCAGCATGGTATTCACTTTTACCTTATGTCTGTGAAATATACTAAAAATATCACTCAGGTTTTCCTCGATGATAAAAGAAAAATCTTTAGGAAAGATAGAAATCAGCAACTGATTGACCTTAAATATAAAGGTTGGAACTGGTAGCGGATTGTTAAACGTGGTAATGGCTGTTCCAGAACCTTCGGGCAACAAAAACGAACGTACGTAGAGCGGAATGTTCTTGTTCTGCAGGGGCTTAATCGTTTTTGGATGAATGACATTGGCGCCATAATAGGTCAGTTCAATCGCATCGTGGTACGACATCTGTGAGATGAGTTCTGTCTGGTCAAACCATTTGGGGTCGGCATTCAGTACACCCGATACGTCTTTCCAAATGGTCAACTTCTCTGCATTCAGGCAGGAGCTAAAAATGGCGGCTGAATAATCCGAACCGTCCCGTCCCAGGGTAGTGGTGAAGTTCTCACTGGTGCTCCCAATGAAGCCCTGGGTGATGGCAATTTCTCTTTGCAGCAGGGGCAGGAGATGCTTTTGAATCTCGGCTTCTGTTTTTTGCCAGTCTACACCGCCCTCCTTGTAGTTGTTGTCTGTTTTAACGTAATTGCGCGCGTCAACCCAGGTGTTTTTGCAACCGGTTTGGTTTAGCCAGGCCGAGACGATCTTGGTAGAAACGACCTCTCCCAGAGAGACAATCTGGTCATAAATATAATCGGCGGCATCCTCCGGTTCCTCTTCCAGGAGCCATTCAATTTCTACAAAGCTGTTGGAAAGGTCATTATATAAAGGGTGTTTCGTATCGTTAAAAAGATCAGCCACCACGGCAAAATGAAAGGCTTTTATCTCTTCCAGTATTTGCGGGGCATTGTCCTGACGGTTGATATATGCACGGGTCAGTTCTTCCAATTTGTTGGTGATTGTACCCATCGCCGATATCACAATAAGCAGATTATTTTTGCCGTGTGCCGAAATGATGGGACAAATATTTTTTATGGCCTCCGCGTTCTTTACTGAGGCCCCTCCGAATTTAAATACCTCCATGTTATTTTAATGTATTGGCTATCGTATTTGGTTTAAGGATATCTGTTAGGTCTGAATAGGGGATGAGCAACTCGGTTGTACCAAATACATAGGCTTTAATTTCGTAAGGATTGTACAGAAACTTTAATCCTTCTTTAGTCAGGGTAAAATTGTCATTCAGTTTAAAAATATCATTTTCAAAGAAGTATTGATCTTTAAGACTGGCGTCAGGTGCTAATTTTTCATTCTTTCTAAAAATGCGTTCAGCGGCAGCCGTCAGTTTGGCCATACCATCTTCCACAATAAGGTCCGTCAGCAGGATCTCTTTTTTATTACGCACGTCATAATTGATATAAGTAAACATGCTGTTTGGATGCGCGCCACCAGCATAGGTCACAAACGTGTATTGTAATGGTAAGTATCCAGGATGTTGCTTCAGCACATTGGCTTTGGCATCCAGGAACCAGGTTTGTATGCGGTCCTGGTTTTCAGCCTGGAAGGCATCAAATTCCTTAATGAAATTGCCGGCAAGTTCCTGGTAAGACCCTTCTGGCCCTTTTTCCCCCATCTGGGAAAGCATCAATATCTTATTTTTTAAAAAGGCATTTAATAAAGTATCGTAAAATACCGGAAACTTCAGGGTAGCTTTAGCAGTGTCCGTGACCCCCGGGTCCTTTGACAGCGGGGTTTTGCTATATACTTTGACCGAGTCGTAAGTATAGCTGAGTGTATCTCCGGCCATGGCGGCAGCACTGGCCTGTTCAGCGGTCTTATTACTTTGATTTTGGCATCCTGTTGCAGCTAAGGCGATACTCAGCAATCCTAAATATATTTTCTTCATTGTAGTTGTTCTTTAGAAAAGGAGGCATTCAGCCATCCGTCTTCTACATGTGCATTATATTTACTATAAAAGTTGAGCGCAGGTTCATTCCAGTCGAGTACCTGCCAGTTCATGCCATTGTATCCCAATTCTTTGGCTTCCTGCATAACGGTTTCAAATAGCAATTTGCCTACGCCACGGCCCCTGTACGCTTCATTCACAATAAAATCTTCCAGGTAAAGTCGCGGGCCTTTCCATGTTGAATACCTTGTATAATATATAGCAAAACCAACAATTGTGCCATTCACTTCCGCAACAAAAGCTTTCCATACAGGCGAACTACCAAAGCCGGCGCGTTCAAACTCTTCGAAAGTAACCGTCACTTCATCCGGTGCTTTTTCATAGACTGCCAGTTCGTTGATCAGATCCATTAATGCCGGGCAATCTTCTTTTACAGCCCTTCTTATATTGATGTCCATTAGTTTTCCTTTCTTTTTTTGATTGTTCTGGCGCCAAAGATATTGCTGCCAATTCTCACCATTGTACTGCCTTCTTCCAGCGCTAATTTATAATCGGACGACATGCCCATTGAAATTTCATTGAAATCCGTATGCTCTTTAAAAAAGCTTTGCTTAAGCCCGTCAAATAAAACACTCAGTTCCTCAAATTCCGTTTTTACCTGTTTTTCAGATACATTATTGGTAGCCATGCCCATCAGGCCCCTGATCCGTATATTTTGCATAGCTGCATAATCTTCAGAACGCAGCAGTTCAATAGCTTCATCATATCCCAGACCAAACTTGGTTTCTTCATCAGCAATATAGATCTGAAGCAGGCAGTCAATGACCCTATTGTTCTTTTTGCCTTGCTTGTCAATTTCTTTAAGCAGTTTTAAGCTGTCCACAGAATGGATCATCTGCACAAAGGATGCGATGTATTTCACTTTATTGGTTTGCAGGTGACCGATCAGGTGCCAGTCAATATCTGAAGGCAATTGTTCTTGTTTCTCCACCATTTCCTGAACCAGGTTTTCCCCGAAAACCCGTTGTCCTGCAGCATATGCCTCTTTAATTTCCTCCACAGGATGATTTTTAGAAACTGCAATCAATCTCGCCCCTTCAGCCTCTAATTCCGTTTTATATTTTATAATGTTGTCAGCAATGCTCATTTATAAGTATTTTTGGTAAAATTAACAACCTTAGCTGAAATTGGATAATAATAATTACGTTTTAGATAGAATGAAGCACTTCCTATTCTTAGTTTTATTGATAGCGGTCCTATCTGGATGCAAACGAGGGATACCATCAGATCTGATACAGCCCGCTGAGATGGGTCAGATCCTCTATGAAATTCATATCGTTGATGGACTGATCGGCTCCATCACCGAACCAGATTCAGCGAGAAGATTGGCTGCGGCATATTACAAAGGCATCTATAAGAAATACGATGTGGATTCGGCACTTTATGCAAAGAGCATGAGCTTCTATTATGATCATCCGGTGGTGATGACCAAAATGTACCAGGGGGTTGTCTCTAAACTGGAGCGGGAGAAGAAAAAAATAGAAACTGTAGATTCTTTAAAGCAAGTGGCCATAGCCAATTTGGCGAAGGCCAAAATAGTCAGAGATTCTATGAACAGGATCCTGCTGGTCGATACCACCAAAAATGACAGCATCAAGCTCGATACCATCAAGATAGATACCGTCAAAATGAGCAAGAAAAGAGTGCTGACCTTGCAACTTAAAAATGATTCTATTAAGGTTAAAATTGATTCGGCTAAAAAAGAAGCCATTAGAAAAAAACTATTTTTCATACATCCCCGTAGGACATACTGGGGGAAATAGTCTTATAAAACATGATATACCCTGAAAACTGTTTAGACCGGTTGGGTTTTAACGAGGTCAGACAGCACATACATAAACATTGCCTGAGCCCTATGGGTCAGGCTTTAGTCGCCAAAATGCAGGTGATGAACAAGTTCGACCAGATCAATAAATTCTTAAGGCAAACCAAGGAATTTAAGAGTATTCTGGATAATCAGGAACCCCTGCAGATCAGCACATTTTACGACATTAAATCTCTTGCAGAAAAAATCAAAGTAGAAGGCACGTACCTCGTAGAAGAAGAACTTTTCCAGGTGTACCTGTCCTTACAGACTGTATTTTCGGTTCTCCGCTTTTTTGACGAGCGCAAGGAAGTCTACCCAAACCTGGAAGCTTTGCTGGAACACTTGCCGGTGGAGAAAGCCATTTTGCATAAAATAGAATCCATTCTGGATCCCAAAGGCAAAATCAAGACCAATGCCTCTGCCAAATTATTGGAAATCTTTACAGAGATTTCTAAAAGTGAGCAGGATGTGCGGAAGCGTATGGACTCTATCTACAAACAGGCGGTGGCTAAAAACTGGGTAGCCGATGGTAGTCTGACCATCCGCGACGGCCGCATGTGTATCCCGATCCTTGCTGAAAATAAACGTAAATTGAAAGGATTCATTCACGATGAATCGGCCAGCGGGAAAACTGTCTATCTCGAGCCGGAAGAAGTGTTCAGTCTGAACAATAAGCTGAGGGACCTGGAGTTCGACAAGCGAAGGGAGATCATCCGCATCCTTATCGCGCTGACAACCGATCTAAGACCTTATACGCCGCTTTTTCTGTCGTATCATGGCTTTCTGACCAAGCTGGATTTTGTGCGGGCGAAGGCTCTGTTTGCAATTGATATAGAAGCAGATATGCCTGTATTGGTAAAAGAGGCCAGACTAAAACTGATCAATGCACGTCACCCTTTATTGTACCTCTCCTTTAAAGAAGATAAGAAAACTGTTGTACCCCTCAATGTGCATATCGATGAGCAACTCCGGATTGTCCTGGTTTCCGGACCAAATGCCGGTGGTAAGTCTGTCTGTATGAAAACGGTGGGTTTGTTGCAGTTGATGACCCAGTCCGGACTCCTCGTTCCTGTTCATGAAGCCAGTGAGATCGGTGTTTTTGAAAATATATTTGCCGATATCGGCGATGACCAGTCGATTGAAAGTGACCTGAGTACATACAGCGCCCACCTCACCAAGATGCGCTACTTTGTCGCCCATGCCTCCCCAAAATCAATGATGCTGATCGATGAATTCGGTACAGGTACAGACCCTCAGTTTGGCGGGCCGATGGCCGAAGCCGTATTGGAAGTGCTCAATAATAAAAAAGTAAGAGGGGTGATCACCACCCACTACTCCAATCTCAAGCTTTTTGCAGGCAATACACCCGGATTGGAAAACGCATCTATGTTGTTCGATAACAAACAGATGAAACCTCTCTATATCCTGGAAATGGGCAAGCCCGGCAGTTCTTACGCTTTTGAGATCGCTCAAAACATTGGCTTGCAAAAAGAAGTGCTCGAACTGGCAAGAATAAAAACAGGTACCAATCAGAACCGCATCGATAGCCTCCTGGTCGATCTGGAACGCGAAAAACGACAGATCTACGACACCAAACTGCAGCTGTCCAACCAGCAGAACAAAGCCAAAAACCTGGTTTCGGAAAATGAGAAACTAAAAGCATTCCTGGAGGAAAATAAAAAGCAGCTGATCAGGGAAGCCAAACTGGAAGCCCAGCTGATCATCAAAGACGCCAATAAACTGGTGGAAAATACCATCGCTGAAATTAAAGAAAAGCAGGCCGAGAAAACGGTAACCAAAGAGCTGCGTGGCAAGCTTCAAAAAGAACTGGAGAAAAACCAGGTTAAACCAGAGAAGAAAGAGACACCTCAACCGGCCGCTATCTTGCATAGCGCTATAGAGGTAGGCGACTGGGTACAGCTGAAAGACAGTGAAACCACCGGACAGGTGCTGGAGATTAAAGGAAGTAACCTTGTGTTGGCCCTGGGCGACCTGCGCTCCGTGCTGAAGAAAGACCGCGTACAAAAGATCAGCAACAAGCAGGCAAAGAAAGTAGTACAAAGCAATTCATACAGCGGACGTATTTCTGATGCCATTTCCAGCTTTAATGCAGAGCTCGACCTGAGGGGAATGCGTGGGGAAGATGCTATTCATGAAGTAGAAAAGTACCTGGACAAGTCGCTGATGCTCGGCTTTCCGTCGATCAAACTGATCCATGGAAAGGGCGATGGCATACTCAGAAAACTGATCCGGGAGTACCTCCGGAAATACAGCCAGGTGACGCGTGTGGAAGATGAGCATGCCGACCGGGGAGGTGACGGCATCACTTATGTATATTTTAATTAGGTAAACATATTTGTGACCAGGATGTTATATTAAATATAATTGTCCTATGAAGCTATTGATCGCCGGTGCATGTATTGCACTCTTGTCTTTTACCACCTGCAAAAAAAGTGAAAATAACCAGGAACAGGAAGAGCTTCCCGATGTGGAGTTAAAAACCCGCGTCGTGGCGTCGGGCTTATCCCATCCATGGGAAATGATCTATGGACCAGACCAGCACCTTTGGATTACCGAGCGTTCAGGTAAAATCAGTCGGGTGAATGTCGCCAGCGGTGCTGTTACCCTCGTTCAGGACATTTCAGAAGTGGTGTCAAATGGAGAGGGCGGCTTGCTGGGCATGGCCCTGCACCCACAATTCAATACCACACCCTGGGTATATGTAGTCTACAATTATGGCTCTCCCTATAAAGAGAAGGTGGTCCGCTTTACCTATTCAGGTGGTACCCTGACTTCCCCGCTGGTTATTGTTGACCAGATCCCCGCGGCCAATATCCACAATGGCTCCAGGCTCCTGATCAGCAGCGATCAGAAACTATTGATTACCACGGGTGATGCCAGTGTGGCAAGCAATGCGCAAAATGCTAGTTCCCTTTCCGGTAAAATATTACGGGTCAATCTTGATGGCTCCATTCCGGCCGACAGCCCAACAGCAGGCAGCAGGGTATGGAGTTTGGGGCACCGTAACCCGCAGGGCCTGGTGGAAGCCAATGGAAAACTATACGCGTCAGAACATGGCCCCAACAATGACGATGAGATCAATATCATCCAGAAAGGCCGTAATTACGGATGGCCAAATGTAGAAGGGGTTTGCAACACAAGCAGCGAAAATACCTTTTGTGCAGCCAATAATGTGGTAGAACCGATCATTTCCTGGACACCTACCATCGCCACTGCCGGCCTGACCTATTACAATTCTGACCATATTCCCCAATGGAAAAACTCCCTCTTGCTGGTAAGCCTGAAAGCCTCAAAGCTAACACAGATCAAATTGAACGAAGCGGGCGATAAAGTACAGGGGAGCAAAGACTTTTATGTAAATACCTATGGCCGCCTAAGGGCGATCTGTCAGTCTCCTGAAGGCAAAATATACATTGCCAGCGACAAAGCTGGTGATGCTCAAATTGTGGAGATTTCCAAATAATTATATAAAATAAACTTCTCATTCTTCGCTGATAGGCATTTTATATATAAGTTTGCAGCAAAACCAGGTATATGATCAATAAAGTAGTTTCTGGTGCCGATCAGGCCATAGCAGACATACGGGATGGCGCCACTTTAATGCTCGGAGGATTCGGACTTTGCGGAATCCCTGAAAATTTAATTACGGCATTAGTAAAAACGGGAGTCAAAGAACTTACCTGTATCTCCAACAATGCTGGTGTTGATGATTTCGGTATTGGGTTAATGCTCCACCGGCACCAGGTAAAAAAAATGATCTCCTCTTATGTGGGCGAGAATGCAGAGTTTGAGCGCCAATTGCTGAGTGGCGAGCTCGAGGTAGAACTTATCCCACAGGGAACCCTGGCCACCCGATGCATGGCTGCTGGTTATGGCATGCCTGTCATTTATACCCCTGCAGGAGTAGGTACTGAAGTCGCCGAAGGCAAAGAAATACGAAATTTTAATGGCAAAGACTACCTGATGGAATATGCATTCGATGCTGATTTCGCCCTGGTAAAGGCATGGAAAGGCGATTCTGCCGGCAATCTGGTCTTCCGGTCCACCAGCAGGAACTTCAACCCGCTAATGGCCATGGCAGGCAAAATCACGATCGCCGAAGTGGAAGAATTGGTAGAGCCTGGTGTGCTCGATCCGGATCATATTCATACTCCAGGGGTCTACGTTCACCGTATTTTCCAGGGTGCCGGTTACGAAAAACGGATAGAACAACGGACCATAAGATCAAAGAACATATAACATGCTGGATAAAAATGGAATAGCGAAGCGCATCGCTAAGGAGATAAAAGACGGTTATTATGTAAACCTGGGCATTGGTATCCCGACTTTGGTGGCCAATTACATCCCGGAGAACGTGAATGTTGTATTGCAATCTGAGAATGGTTTATTGGGTATGGGGCCTTTCCCTTTTGAAGGGGAAGAAGACGCCGACCTGATCAATGCCGGTAAACAAACGATCACAACTTTACCCGGATCATCGATATTTGATTCGGCCATGAGCTTTGGTATGATCCGCGCACAAAAGATTGATCTTACCATCCTTGGTGCGATGGAGGTTTCTGAAAATGGCGATATCGCCAATTGGAAGATCCCCGGCAAAATGGTCAAAGGTATGGGTGGGGCAATGGACCTCGTGGCATCAGCCAAAAATATCATCGTCGCCATGCAGCATGTCAATAAAGCGGGAGAGAGTAAGCTGCTCCCTGAATGCAGCCTGCCATTGACGGGGGTGCGCTGCATCAAAAAGATTGTAACTGAACTTGCAGTATTGGATGTGTTGCCTGAAGGTGGCTTTAAGCTGCTGGAACGCGCACCGGGAGTGAGCGTAGATTATATCAGGCAGGTGACTGCGGGTAAATTAATCGCAGATGATGAGGTGCCTGAAATGCAGGTAGATTAATCTACATCAAACAAGAGATCCCTCTTTCCTCGGGAAGAGGGGGATTAACCGAGATACTTTGATTTTAGTTCAACTGAAATATCTTCTGTGATCCGGATAATATCCTCTGCTTCATTTGAATCGTTAGAGATGATCTGCTCACATAAGCCGCGATGAGGGAGCAGAAATTCTTTATATGCCGGTACCACATGATTGTGCCATTTATACAGTACATCCTCTTCGGGATAACCCCTTTCTATTCCATCGCGCTTGATCCTTCTGGCCAGGGCTACAGGTTCGCTTGCTTCTATAAAAATCCTGTGATCCAGCAAAGCGGCGATCTCCTTAAAGTGGAGGATAAATAAACCTTCTACAATGACAATCGGTGCCGGATTGATCTCCAGTATTTTCACTACTGCAAGCGGATTGTTGAAATTGTATTCTTTCTTATAGACTGTTTCCCCCGAGATGAGCTTTTTGATGTCCATGTAAAACTGTTCAGATTCAATGGTAGAGGGCAAGTCGAAATTATAGAGCTTGTTTTCCTCCTGGCTCATTTCGCCTACGGATAAATAATAGTCGTCCTGCGAAACGAGCGTAATCTGGTCGTTCTTAAAATGATGCAAAAAGCAGTTCAGAAAGAATGTTTTGCCGGAACCGCTGCCGCCTGCAATGCCTATAATAAAAGGCTTATTGTTCATGTTCCGGGCCACTGTAGGATATGTTACAAAAGAACCGTTTGTCCAGTGCGCCCAGTGAATCGGCTACAGCTTTTGTCATCACGACAATGACATCCTTAGTGGATTCATTTTCGGTAAATTTACCTACTACCTTAGCGAATGTCGTGCGGTTGCTCATCGGGTTGGTGATTTTCATCACTGTTCCTATAGGCGCTGTACGGTGCAATACATACATTTTTGAAGCATCCATGTCCTGGTCGGTGATCCAGACCGCTGTTCCTTTTTCATCCCGTTCATTGAGGCCATATCGACTAGACGGGTATTTTAGATTTGGATTTTTCAGCGAACCCATCTCCTCCGCACTATCTGCATCATTATCTTCGGAAGCCACGAATACCTCTTTTGGAGGCCATTCCCCTTTGATCAATAAATGCTGGCCCACGGTGAGTGAGCTGTTGTTCATCTTATTTTTAGCCATCAATTGCGCAACGGTCATTTTGTGTTTGCTGGCTATAGAATACATGGTTTCATTTGAACCCACTATGTGTTCCACAAATTCTTCTGTCGGAACAGTCGTCGAGGCCGCTGCTGTTTTTACTGTTTTTTCCGGCGTCTTTGCCGACGGACTGATCACTGTTTTTAGTTCCGTAGCAGGGGCAGGCACTGTCGTTTTTTCCCGTTCTCTTTCCCTGGCAGCAGCAATAGGAGCAGGATTTGGCGCAGTTGACGTATTGGTGGCAGTAGCAGCATTACTTTCTGGCTCTGCATTTTTTACGGGGATTTTAAGAACCTGTCCGATGCTAAGGTTGATAGATCTCAGGTTGCTCGCTTTTTTTATCTCATCCACAGTAGTGGAATATTTTATCGCTAGTGCGTGCAGATTGTCTTTAGGCTGTACAGTATATTCCAGCAATTCCGGAGCTGGGGAATCAGATGTTGAAGCTCCATTTGTAGCTACCTGCCCGGTAACAGGGCCAGACTTACCTGCACCTTCAAAGGGAATTTCGGTAGGTACTTTGATGATCACACCAATCTGCAGGAATTTATTGTCGTTATAATCTGAAATGACCTTTGGAAGTACCTTATATCGCCTTCCGATAGAATAGTAGGTGTCTTTGGCAACAACCTGATGCACGATGATTTTCTTTCCGTTGCTGTTTTCCACACCAATAGAATCCCTAACTGTCTTATCAGCAGGGGAGGTCAATAGATTTGCTTTAAGCACCGATGTCGTCAACATGGTGATTAGGCCAAGTATATAGTATTTAAACATTTATTTTTCCTATGAGTAAATGGACAATTATACGAATAATATAATAAAGCCCCAATTTTGAATATAAAACGCCTATTCCTGCCCGCTATTGTGTAACTTCATTTTTTTAAAACATTTAATCTGATCTGTTGTTACTCGAAGTAAACCGGAAGATTTATTTCAAAAAAGACAACATCTGAAGGTGTATTTATATTACAAATTACTATTATGAACGCAAAAGAAATTAGTTTGGATGAAAAGAGCGTCAAACCTGTGGTAGATATGCTCAACGATTATCTCGCCAATTATCACATTCACTATCAAAAATTAAGAGGCTGTCATTGGAACATTAAAGGACAAAATTTTTTCACGCTCCACATAAAATTTGAAGAACTGTATACGGCCGCTCAGCTTACCATCGATGAAATTGCGGAAAGGGTATTGACTCTAGGCAAACCGCCACACAGCCGTTTTGCCGATTATATCGAAAGTTCGGTCATTAAAGAAATAGAAACTATCGGCATGAAAGATATGGATATGGTCGATGCGGTATTAGAAGATATGGCTACCTTAATCCAGTTGGAAAGAGAGCTTTTGGATGCTACAGACAAGGCTGGAGACGACGGAACCAACGATATGGTCAATAGATTTATGCAATTTAAAGAGAAAACTACCTGGATGCTCAGGTCCTTCGCAGGAAAAAAATAAGATTTCTTTAAGTATTTAGGAATAAGAGTATTACATTTGATGAAGAGTTAATAGTACATACATCATTATTACCCAAAAGGCTGCCGGATTAATTTCTGGCAGCCTTTTTTATACAGGGCCTTTCTTACCGGAAATTCTTTAATATCTTTGAGGGGTATGGGATACAAAAGTTTAGCAGAATGTGTAGCAGACCTCGAAAAGCACGGTCATCTCTTGCGGATCAAGGAAGAAGTAGACCCTTATCTGGAAATGGCCGCCATTCATATGAAGGCTTACGACAATCAGGGACCTGCGCTTTTTTTTGAAAATATTAAAGGGAGCCGGTTTCCCGCAGTGTCGAATTTATTTGGTACCCTCGAGCGCTCCAAATTCATGTTTCGCGATAGTTTACCTGCTGTAGAGCGACTGGTCGCTTTGCGTTCAGATCCGATGAAAGCTTTAAAAAATCCGTTTAAATATGCCGGTACGGCCCTGACCGCCCTGTCTGCATTGCCGCTCAGGCAAAGCCTTTTCAAATCCGTATTCAGCAAAACCACCATCAGTGCCCTGCCGCAGATTGTCAACTGGCCAATGGACGGTGGGCCCTTCATCACCATGCCCCAGGTCTATACCGAAGACCCTGATAAACCGGGTGCGATGAATGCCAATCTGGGCATGTACCGCATTCAGCTGGCCGGAAATGACTATATAGCCGATCAGGAAATCGGTCTGCATTACCAGATCCACAGAGGTATCGGTGTCCATCAATCTAAAGCCAATGCCAAAGGACAGCCGCTGAAAGTGAGTATTTTTGTTGGCGGCCCCCCATCACATCCTTTATCTGCAGTAATGCCTTTGCCGGAGGGGCTGTCCGAGCTGACTTTCGCCGGAGCACTGGGCAACCGGAGGTTCCGTTACTTTTATGACGAGGAAGGTTTTTGCATCTCTGCCGATGCGGACTTTGTAATCACCGGCACCGTATATCCTCATGAAAATAAGCCCGAAGGGCCTTTTGGCGACCATTTAGGTTACTATAGCCTTGTTCATCCCTTCCCATTGATGAAGGTTCATCATGTCTACCACCGCAAGGATGCGATATGGTCATTTACTGTGGTGG
>Ga0160470_100610_pt1 | contig 12456 bp, 9 predicted proteins | sample HID1973I_E11MG_FD_108214 | JGI IMG/M metagenome (GOLD analysis project Ga0160470, IMG submission 108214) | Enriched mosquito-associated microbial communities from UW Madison campus, WI, USA - HID1973I_E11 MG | ecosystem: Host-associated > Arthropoda: Insects > Digestive system > Unclassified ... | reverse complement strand
GCATCGACGACTCCATCGCCAATGGCACCTACGAGCCCACGCCCGGCGAAGCCTGGCCGCTCTCGCTGTTCTCGGCGGAGCGCGTGGACCTGGCCCTGCAGCGGCTCTACCACTACACCGGCACGGCGCCGCACCACTTCCAGCGTTTTGTCTTGTTCACGAACTATCAGCGTTATGTCGATGAGTTCGTCGCGCTGGGCCGCTCGCTGATGTCTGGGGATGGCGGCGACGGCTACGTGCGCTTCATCGAACCGGGGGACGTGACCCAGAACCTCGGCGAAAGCGAGCCCGACGACGCCACCCGCCCGCGCGCGCTGCCGCAGATGCCGGCCTACCACCTTGTGCGCGAGGACAAGCTCGGCGTCACGCTGGTCAATATCGGCGTCGGGCCGTCGAACGCGAAGACGATGACCGATCACCTCGCCGTGCTGCGTCCGCATTGCTGGCTGATGGTGGGTCACTGCGGCGGCCTGCGCCGCTCCCAGCAGCTTGGCGACTACGTGCTGGCGCACGCCTATGTGCGGGACGACCACGTGCTCGACCACGACCTGCCGCCATGGGTGCCGGTGCCGCCGATCGCCGAGATCCAGGTGGCGCTGCAGGAAGCCGTCGCCCGCATCACCGGCCTGTCCGGCAACGAGATGAAGACGCGCATGCGGACCGGGACGGTGGTGTCCACCGATGACCGCAACTGGGAGTTGAAGTCGAAATCGCTCTATGCGCGCTTCAACCAGTCCCGCGCGATTGCCATCGACATGGAAAGTGCGACGGTCGCCGCCAATGGCTTCCGGCTGCGCGTGCCCTACGGCACGCTGCTATGCGTGTCCGACAAGCCCTTGCATGGGGAGTTGAAGCTGCGCGGCATGGCCAATACCTTCTATCGGCAGCGCGTGAGCCAGCATATGACGATCGGCCTCGAGGCGATCCGTATCCTGCGGGAGAACGGCGTGGAAGAACTCCACTCGCGGAAGTTGCGCAGCTTCGACGAGCCGGCCTTCCGCTGAGCATTGCCCCCCGCTCCGGGCTGAGCGGGGCGTCCGACATCAACACCTCAGAACCGGTAACCCACGCCGGCGCTGAACAGCCACGGATCGAGCTTGACCGTGGAAACCTTCACACCGCCCGCATACACGTTGCTGGAGATCCAGACCTTCTTGGCGTCCACGTTCAGGAACCAGTTCTTGGTGAGCTTGTAGTCCATGCCGATCTGCAGGGCAGGCCCCACGCTCCAGCGGTCCAGGTTCAGCGTGTTGCCGGCGATGTCCGCGCCGTAGACGCGCGTCGCGTTCACGCCCGCGCCGATGTACGGCCGGAACGTGCCGTTCGGGATGAAGTGGTACTGGAGCAGCAGGCTGGGCGGCAGGTGCTTGAACGTGCCGATTTTCTGGCCATCGAGCGAGACGTCCTGCTTCTGCGGAATCGTCAGCACCAGTTCGGCAGCGATGTGCGGCACGATGAAATACGTGATGTCGACTTCCGGAATCCACTTGTTGTTGACGTGGATGCGGTCCGACGCGCCCACGCCGCCCACCGGATCGGACTTGTTGGACATGTCGAGGAAGGTGCCGCGCATGCGCACCATCCAGTTGCCCTGGGCTTCCTCGGCAGCCATGGCCGGGGCCGCGAACGCGGCGGAGGCCGCCAGCGCGGCCAGGGTGGAGCAGAGTGTCTTGCGAGTGAGAGAGATGTTGGTCATGTTGGTATGCACAGGCGAGGAATAACTGTGCGACCAGTGTGGCCTTTGCCTCTCATCCCCACCTTGACCCAGCGCAAGCCGCGCGGCCTCGCGTGGCGGCCGCGCGACAGCCGATGATTCCGGGCGTGCGCCCGCTCCCTTCTATTTACATGCGGATTTATTCGTGGCGCCCGCGCGATGCGGCCCGTACGCTGTGCGCACGTGGTGAATGCATCGCGCATGTCGTGGGCGTCCGCAAGGACGTCTTTCCGGGTGTGCCCCGTGGGGGCGGGGCACACCGGTTTTCTCCACGGCGGCGGGACTCAATCCGCCGTAATCCGCCTCAGGCCGCCTGTGCTTCCTGGCTGGCGCGCCCGATGTGCCGGTTCACGCCGCACACCACCGCGCGCAGGGACGCCGTGACGATGTTCGCATCCACGCCCGCGCCGAAGCCCGTCGGCGAATCGCCGACGCGCACTTCCACATAGCAGGCCGCACGCGCATCGGCGCCGGCGGTCAGCGCATGTTCGTGATAGTCCATCACCCGCACCGGCAGGCCCAGGCCGCGCACGAAGGCGTCGACTACTGCGTCGATCGGGCCATTGCCCGCGCCGCGCGCCCGCACCGGCTGGCCATCGCGTACCAGTTCCACCTCGATCTCCACGCTGGCGTCGCTGGCCTCGCTCGTCGACACCATGCGATGCGAGACATAGCGCAGCGGCGCGTCCACGTCGAGGTACTCACGGCGGAACAGCGCGTAGAGGTCGTCGGCGCTCGCTTCCAGGCCCGTTTCGTCGGTCATCGCCTGCACCGCGCGGCTGAATTCGATCTGCAGGCGGCGCGGCATGAAGATGCCATGCGCCTGTTCGAGCAGGTAGGCCATGCCGCCCTTGCCGGACTGGCTGTTCACGCGGATCACGGCGTCGTAGCTGCGGCCGAGGTCGGCCGGGTCGATCGGCAGGTAGGGCACTTCCCAGATCGCGTCCGGCTTCTGCTGGGCGAAGCCCTTGCGGATGGCGTCCTGGTGCGAGCCGGAAAACGCCGTGAAGACGAGATCGCCGACGTAGGGATGGCGCGGGTGCACCGGCAGCTGGTTGCAGTGCTCCACGCACTGGCGTACCTCGTCGATATCCGAGAAATCGAGTTCCGGCGCCACGCCCTGCGTGTAGAGGTTCAGCGCCAGCGTGACGAGGTCGACGTTGCCGGTACGCTCGCCGTTGCCGAACAGGCAGCCTTCCACGCGGTCCGCGCCGGCCATCACGGCCAGCTCGGCGGCGGCCACGGCGGTGCCGCGGTCATTGTGCGGATGGACGGACAGCGCGATATGCTCGCGCCGCGCCAGATGGCGATGCATCCATTCCACCTGATCCGCGAACACGTTAGGCGTGCTGCATTCCACGGTGGTCGGCAGGTTCAGCACCATCGGGCGGGTGGCGGACGGCTCCCATACAGCCGATACCGCATCGGAAACCTCAAGCGAGAAATCGAGTTCGGCCAGGCTGAAGGTCTCGGGCGAATACTCGTAGGTCCAGGCCGTTTCCGGCATCGCATCGGTCAGTTCGCGGATCAGGCGCGTGCCACTCACGGCCACCTCGCGGATTTCCTCGCGCGAGGCATTGAAGACGATGCGGCGCCACGCCGGCGCGATCGGGTTGTACAGGTGGATGGTGGCCTGGCGCGCGCCACGTACCGACTCCACGGTGCGCCGGATCAGGTCCTCGCGCGACTGGGTCAGCACCACGATGTTCACGTCGGCGGGAATCCGGTCTTCTTCGATCAGCATGCGGACGAAGTCGAAATCGGTCTGCGAGGCCGACGGGAAGGCCACCTCGATCTCCTTCAGCCCCACCTTCACCAACTGCTCGAAGAAGCGCAGCTTGCGCGCGGGGTTCATCGGCTCGATCAGGGCCTGGTTGCCGTCGCGCAGGTCGGTGCTCATCCAGCGCGGGGCGCGCGTGATCTGGCGCGACGGCCAGGTGCGGTCAGGCAGGTTGACGGTGGTGGCGGGGCGGTACTTGGCGGCGGGATTGCGCAACATGGGTGTTCTCCTTCCTCGCGGGAAGATGCGACAGGCAAAAATCAAAAATTCGGGGAAAAAACGGAAAAACGGTGGCGATAGACGGCTGCCGAACTGCCACGGGGCGCTAGGCCCGGCAACCGGTCGTTAGGTCTAGTAGTAGCGAGGAGGGGGATGCGGCCAGGCCGCCGCGCGACAGCCGGCCAGCCCGCGCCACGCACGCGCGCACGGCGGCATCGATGCGCGGGGCATCAACGGCGTGGCGGAGGAGGAGGGCGGAGGCGTGCATCGTGCGCGAAAGGGTTAAGCCGCCAGCGTAGTCGAAATCCGCACTTGGCGTCAACCGCTTGCCGTAGACCGGGGATGACCTCATCCCGATATGTGGGGTGGCGCTCAGTCCTCTGGCCAGTACATCGCCTGGCGGATCGCGCCTAGTCTCGTAGCACGGGAACGGGACATTACAACAGAAGGGGACAAACCATGACGACACGTCGATGGATATCCTGGCTCGCCTGCGCGGCGACCGTGGCGCTGATGGCAGCCTGCGGCGGCGGCGGCGGGTCCAGCGGGGGAGGTACCACGCCGACGGGCAGCGCCGGCAATGGCAATGGCGGGAGCGGTGGCAACGGCGGCAATGGCGGGAATGGCGCGACGGCTGCCAAGTCGTACACCGTGGTGATGAGCCAGACCTCCGGCCAGGTCTCCGTCGGCAGCTCGATTTCGCTGACTGCGTCAGTGGTGGACAACAACGGCAACGACGTCACCGGCAACACCAGCTTCGTCTGGACCTCTTCGAACAGTTCCGTAGCGGCCGTGGGCAATGGCACGGTGCCGGGCAGCGGCGTGGTGACCGGCGTCGGTACCGGCACCGCAACGATCAGCCTGCTGGCCACCGTCACCGGCGCCAGCAACGCCACCACGGCGTTGCCGCAGGTCTCGGCCGTCATCACGGTGGTGGCGCCCGGCACGCGTACCTACAGCCTTGCGCTGCCTTATCCGGTGTTGTCGATGACTGACGGCCAGGTGCTGCCCGTCACGGCGTCCCTGATCGACAGTGATGGCGCGGACCGCTCCACGGCGGGCAGCGGCTGGAACTGGAGCAGCAGCACGGCGGCCGTGCAGGTCACCGGCGCGGTCAACGTGGGCATGCTGCGCGGCGTGAATGCGTCCGACACGGTGGCCCAGTCGGTGGTCTCGGTCTCGGTCACGGCGCCAGACAACTCGGTGCTGACAGGCGCGTTCCTGGTGTCGGTGGTCAAGACGGGCGTGGCGAGCTTCCGGCTGGTGCTGTCGCAGAACGGCGCCCAGATCAATGCGCTGAACGTGCTGAACGGCTATCCGCAGGTCTATGCGTCGAAAGTGGTGCGTAATGACGAGAGCGATGTCACGCCGGACTTCAACGGCCTCTGGACCTTCACCACGACCTCGCCGTCGCTGGCCGTGCTGCCGGATGGCGCCACGCGCCTGACCACGGTCAGCACCAGCCGGCCGAATGGCGCGTCACCGCTGCAAAGCGTGCTCGCCGAATTCGCCAGCAGCCTGTCGCTGACCGCGACGCCGCGCGCCAACCTGCTCGTCACCGAGCAGCCGACCTGGGCGTTGGTCTACAACGGTCCGCAGCCGCTGGTGGTGCCGCCGGGGATCGGGGCGACGATCGCGGTGCATCTGCTCCATCGCGGCATCGACGAAGGCATCTCGCCGTGCTTTGGCAGCTGGGCGTGGTCTACTGCCAGCAGCAACATCATCCTGAACCAGGTGGTGATCGCGCCGAACTCGGCATCGATCACGCCGCTCGCCAACGGGCCGTTCACGGTGACCGCGCGCTGCACGGCCGGACCCGAGGCGATGCCCGTGTCGATCACGCTGGCCGGCGTGGTGCAGTAAATCGGCTGGACGATGGAACCCGCCGCGCTTCCCGCGCGGCGGGTTTTTTCTTTGCCCGTTGCGGATGCAGGACGGCGGCGGGCGTACCCGTTTCTGCGGGCGTCGGACGGGTCTGGCAGGACGAGCGTACCCGTTTCTGCGTGCAGCGATCCGGGGCCAGAACGCAAAAACGGCGGTCGCAAGGACCGCCGTTCTTTGTCGGGATGGGCTCTGCGCCGTCAGGATTTGCGCACGAACCGGATGATCTGCTCGTTCTCCGGCGGGGCCGAGGCCGAGGCCGCAGGGGACGTATTCGACCCGCACGTGCCGCAGCCGCTATTCGTCTCGCACCCGGAGGCGCAACCGGCGGCGGCCTGCGGCGCCAGACGCCGCGCCAGCCATGCGCGCCAGCCCGTGGCGCCGGCGCCACCCAGGCGCACGGCCAGGGACGCCTTCACGCGTTCCCGCGTGCGCGGCATGTAGCGGCCCGTCACGTGGACCGCGCAAGCCGCCACGATCAGCGCGACCACCAGGATTTCGAAGGCGTGATAGAGCGTCATGGCCGTTGGACCCAAGTCGGTGTCGCCAGTTTCAACCTCGTCTCAACCAAATGCCAGCGCCGCGCGATACGTGACGAACGACGCGAGGTAGGCCAGCCCGGTCAGGTAGGCCGCCGAAGCCGCCATCACCGCCCAGGAGTTGGTCTCGCGCCGGATCACCGCCAGCGTGGAAATGCACTGCGGCGCAAACACGTACCACGCCAGCAGGGACAGCGCCGTGGCCAGCGACCACTGCGCGGCAATCATCGGCGCCAGTTGCACGGCCACCGCGTCGTCGCTGCCCGAGAGCGCGTAGACCGTGGCGAGTGCCCCAACCGCCACTTCGCGTGCGGCCAGACCCGGCACCAGTGCGATACAGATCTGCCAGTTGAAGCCGATCGGCGCGAACACGTGTTGCAGCGCCCGGCCGAGCATGCCGGCGAAGCTGTAGTCGATGGCCGGCAGCGTGGCGCCTTCCGGCGGCGACGGGAACGTGGCCAGGAACCACAGCAGCACGGTCAGCGTCAGGATCACCTTGCCCACGCGCGACAGGAAGATCCGGGCACGCTCCCACAGGCCGATGGCGATGTCGCGCGGATTCGGAATCCGGTACGACGGCAGTTCCATCAGCAGCGGATGGTCGGTGCGGTCACGGCGGAAGAACTTGAGCACATAGGCCACCACCAGCGCGCTGACGATGCCGGCCACGTACAGCGCGAACAGCACCAGGCCCTGCAGGTTGAACAGGCCGGCCACGGTGCGTTCGGGGATGAACGCGCCGATCAGCAGCGCATACACCGGCAGCCGCGCCGAGCAGGTCATCAGCGGCGCCACCAGAATGGTGGTCAGCCGGTCGCGCGGGTCCTGGATGGTCCGCGTGGCCATGATCCCTGGAATCGCGCAGGCGAAGCTCGACAGCAGCGGGATGAACGAGCGCCCCGAGAGCCCCGCGCCCATCATCAGGCGGTCCAGCAGGAAGGCGGCGCGCGGCAGGTAGCCCGACTCCTCCAGCGTGAGAATGAAGAGGAACAGGATCAGGATCTGCGGCAGGAACACGATCACGCTGCCCAGGCCGGCGATCAGTCCATCGACGATCAGGCTGTGCAACAGGCCAGCGGGCAGCCAGCCGCCCACGACCTCGCCGGCCAGGTGCACGGCGCCTTCGATGCCGTCCATGAGCGGCTCGGCCCACGAGAACACAGCCTGGAACATGAAGAACAGCAGCACGGCCAGGATGACCAGGCCGAACACCGGGTGCAGGATCACGCGGTCGAGCGCGTCATCGAGCCTTGCGGTGCGCGTCGGCATGGTCACGGCGGTGTCCAGCAGGCGCTTGACCTCGGCGTGGGTGTCCATCTCGGACATCGCCTCCACGGACTGCGGCGGCACGGGCGGGGCTGGCGGCAGCACGCCGTCGAGCAGGTCGATCAGCGCCGCGGCGCCATCGCGCTTGACCGCCACGGTCTGCACCACGGGTACGCCGAGCGCCTGCGACAGCGCGTCGCGGTCGATCAGGATGCCGCGTTTTGCCGCGGCATCGCTCATATTGAGCACCACCACCATCGGCACGCCCAGCCGGCGCAGTTCCAGCACGAAGCGCAGGTGCAGGCGCAGGTTGGTGGCATCGACCACCGAGACGATCAGGTCCGGACGCGGCTCGCCGGGGCGCTGGCCCATGCAGACCTCGCGCGTGATCGCCTCGTCCAGGCTGGCCGCGTGCAGGCTGTACGCGCCCGGCAGGTCCAGGATGCGCACGCTGCGGCCGGCTGGCGAGACGAACTGGCCTTCCTTGCGCTCGACGGTCACGCCGGCGTAGTTGGCCACCTTCTGGCGGCTGCCGGTCAGGCGGTTGAACAGTGCGGTCTTGCCGCAATTGGGATTGCCCACCAGCGCAATGCGCAGGGCGGATGGAGGTTGTGCGACGGACATGTTGGCAGGGGGTCCTGATCGGCCTGTGGCAACGCCCTCAGGCGATGCGCTGGGCGGCGGAGGCGTCGGGCTGGGTAGCCGGGGCGATGCTGGAAACGGTGGCGCTTACCACTTCCACGGTGATGCGGGCCGCTTCGGCGCGGCGCAGCGCAAAGCGCGTGAAGCCGACCTGCGCCACCAGCGGGTCTTTGCCGAAGGGGCCGAACGCGATGATCTGCACCGCTTCGCCCGGCACAAAACCGAGATCGCGCAGGCGGCGCGAGATGGGATCGTTCGCGGTGGCATCGTCCACCGATTTCACAATGGCGGCCGTGCGCCGGGGCAGTTCAGACAACCGCATAGGCTTCCAGTGCGCAGGCAGGATCGCCGCCCCGCGTAGGTAAATAAAAATCGTTCTCGATTGTATAGCATTCGTGCGGCTTCGGCGCCGAAGCCATACCGGATCGCGGCAGAAGCCGTCCGTTTTCGTACGCGGGGGCGTTTCCTCCACGTCCGCGCGCGGGCTAGGGATTACGCCAGTATTCGCACTAATCTGGGGCCCGGGCGCCGGCATTCCATCGAATACCGCATTTGTGGTATTGGTCCGCCGGGAGGGGGGCGCTATGCTCCAGACACGCTGAACACCCCGTTCCACGCGTACTTCAGAGCCACTGGTCCTTGGACCGGTGGCTTTTTCTTTGGCGCACATCGCGCACCGGATTCTAAACGCCGGCCTGCGCGGCGGCCAGCCGGATGGTGTCGACGAAGTGGTCGCGCGCCGGATGATCAGGCGCCCGCTTCCACACGCAATAGACCTCGGACGGCACCGTGGCATCGGCCAGCGGCCGGAAGGTCGCCCCCGCCATGCCCGAGCGCGCAAGTGCCGCCGGCACCACAGCCACGCCCATCCCCTGCGACACCAGCGACACCACGGACAGCCAGTGCCGCATCTCGTGCCGCACCTGCGGATAGAAGCCCTGCACGGCGCACATCTCGAAGATCCGGTTGTAATAGTCGGGCGACGCCTTGCGCGAAAACAGCACGAAGGGCTCGCCGCGCAGGTCGGTCAGCGCCACCTCGGCCCGTGGGGCCAGCGGGTGGCCTGCCGGCATGCAGCAGACAAAGGGCTCGCGATGGGCCAGTTCGGTGGCCAGTTCATCGGGCACCCGGCTGGTGTGGATGAAGCCCGCGTCGAGTTCGCCGTGTAGCAGGGCGTCGATCTGCTCCTGCGAGTTGAGTTCCGTCAACGCCACCTGGATGCCGGGGTAGCGGTGCTGGAACTCGTGCAGGCGCTGGGGCAGGCCCCGGTACAGCATCGAGCCGACAAAGCCGACGCGCAGCCGGCCCACCGCGCCCGCCTCGATCTCCCGGGCCAGCTGGCGCGCCGACTCGGCCTGCGCCAGCAGCGCCGTGGCCGACTCCCTGAACGCCCGCCCCGCCGCCGTCAGCCGCACGCCCCGGCTGTCGCGCTCGAACAGCCGCGCCCCACCGATGCCTCCAGTTGCTGGATGTTGAGCGAAAGCGGCGGCTGGGAGATCGACAGCCGCCGCGCGGCGCGGCCGAAGTGCAGTTCCTCGGCCAGCACGAGGAAATAGCGCAGATGACGGAATTCCATGGCGATATAAATTTTGTATGGATCAAGCCAATTTTAGAATTAGACACGAATCGTTGGCGTTCGAATAATGGATCCCAAACAAGGAGACAGCCATGCCGACCAGCGCCGCCCGGATTCCGTCCGCTTCATTGACCGATTCGCGAGATTCGTCTCAAGATATCGCCCATCCGGTGCCTGACCGGCACGGCACGAGCCTGTTCACGGCCGACCCGGACCTGCGCGCGCTGCTGCCGCTCTACCTGCCGGCCGACCTGTTCAATCACCTGCTGCCGCATCTTGAGCGCATGGGCGCGCTGGCGGGTGGCGTGCTCGATACCCTCGCCAACGTGGCGGATCATGCACCACCCACGCTCTCCCATCGCACTCGCACCGGCCTCGACGCGCAGGCCATCCACAAGGATCCTGCCTATATAGAACTGGAGAAAGTGGCGTTCGCCGAATTCGGCCTCGCCGCGGCCTCCCATCGCGGCGGCGTGCTCGGCTGGGACAAGCCCATGCCGCCTGCGGCGAAGTACGCACTGACTTATCTGTTCGTCCAGGCCGAGTTCGGGCTGTGCTGCCCGCTGTCGATGACGGACTCGCTGACCCGCACGCTGCGCAAGTTCGGCGACCCGGCGCTGGTGGAACGCTATCTGCCCAACCTGACCACGCAGGTCTTCGACGATCTGTACCAGGGCGCGATGTTCATGACCGAGCAGGGCGCCGGCTCCGACGTGGCGGCCACCGCCACGCGCGCGATTCGGGACGACAGCGTGGAAGGCGGCTGGCGGCTGGTAGGCGACAAGTGGTTCTGCTCCAACCCGGACGCCGCCCTGGCCATGGTGCTGGCCCGCATGGAGGAGCCGGACGGCACGGCCACGCCGGGCATCAAGGGTGTCTCGCTGTTCCTGCTGCCGCGCACGCTGGCCGATGGCAGCGCCAACCACTATCGGATCATCCGTCTCAAGGACAAGCTCGGCACGCGCTCGATGGCCAGCGGCGAGATCCGGCTCGAAGGCGCGCACGCGTGGCTGGTGGGCGAGCCGGGCCGGGGCTTCGTGCAGATGGCGGACATGATCAACAACTCGCGGCTCTCCAACGGCGTGCGGGCGGCCGGGCTGATGCGCCGCGCGCTGACCGAGGGGCAGTTCATCGCCCGGGAACGGCGCGCGTTCGGCAAGCGGCTGGTGGACATGCCGCTGATGCGTCGCCAGCTGCTCAAGCTCACGCTGCCCACCGAGCAGGCCCGCACGATGGTGTTCCAGACCGCCGAGGCGCTGCGCCGCGCCGACGCCGGCGAGGCCGATGCCTACCCGCTGATGCGCGTGCTGACGCCGCTGATCAAGTTCCGCGCCTGCCGCGACGCGCGCAAGGTCACCGGCGACGCCATGGAGATCCGCGGCGGCTGCGGCTATATCGAGGAATGGAGCGACCCGCGCCTCGTGCGCGATGCGCACCTGGGGTCGATCTGGGAGGGTACGAGCAATATCGTCGCGCTGGATGTGCTGCGCGCCATCCGCCGCGAGGGCTCGCTGCCCGTGCTCCAGACGTATCTGGCTGGCCTGCTGGCCGATACGCCGATGCATGCCACGGCTCGGGCCACCTTCGCGCAGGCCATCGCCAACGCCGCTGCGCTGGCCGCCCGCGCCGCCGAGGCCGGTGCCGAAGGCGATGTGCTGGCCCGCCAGGCCGCCTCCGCGCTGTACCACGTGACCAGCGCCGTGGCGATGGCGTGGGAAGCGGGCCGCATCGGCTCGGTTCGTCGCATGCGGCTGGCGCAACGGGTGGTCGTGCACCGCGTGCTGCCGCAGGACCCGCTGGCCGGCGGCGCCGAGCCGGCATGGCTGGCCGAGACTGTCGCGCCGCCCGAGGACGGCGCGCTGCGCCCCGCCGGCCAACTCGACGAGATCAACGTGTTTTGACCTGTTTTGACGTGTTCCTGCGTTCCAAATAGACAAAAAAGCCTCACCCGGAGACAAACCATGCCCCCCAAGCTTCATTGGCACCGCCGCGCGGCCCTGGCGGCCTTCACCGCGCTCGCCGCCGCCACGCTCGGCCTTGCCGCCGCGCCCGCCTTCGCCCAGAAGGACTTTCCGACCAAGCCGATCATGATGGTGGTGACCTACCCGCCGGGCGGCCCCACCGATGCGATGGCCCGCACACTGGCCGCCGCGCTCAAGAGCAGCCTGGGCCAGCCCGTGGTGGTGGAGAACCGCGCCGGCGCCGGCGGCAATATCGGCGCGGAGGCGGTGGCGCGCGCCGAGCCGGACGGCTACACGCTGATGTTCGGCACCTCGGCGCCGCTGGCCATCAACGTGAGCCTGTATCGGAAGATCAACTACGACCCGGTGAAGAGCTTCGCGCCGGTGATCCAGATCGGCCATCTGCCGAATGTGCTGGTGGTGAACGCCAACGTGCCGGCCAAGAACGTGCAGGAGCTGATTGCCTACGGCAAGGCGCATCCGGGCAAGCTGACCTATGCGTCGTCGGGCAACGGCGCGTCGTCGCACCTGGCCGGCGTGCTGTTCAACAACCTCGCCGGCACCGACTTCCAGCACATTCCGTACAAGGGCACCGGCCCGGCGCTCAATGACCTGCTGGGCGGGCAGGTCAGCATGACGTTCACCGACGTGCTGACCGCGCTGCCATTCATCAAGAGCGGCAAGGTGCGCGCGCTGGGCGTGACCACGCGCGGCCGCTCGCAGGCGCTGCCTGACGTGCCGACCGTGGCCGAGCAGGGCGTGCCCGGCTTCGACGTGTCCGTGTTCTTCGGCGTGGTGGCGCCCGCCGGCACGCCGCCGGAGGTGATCCGCAAGCTCAACGGCGCCTTCGCCGAGGCGCTCAAGCAGCCCGAAGTCCG